>PDWI01001410.1_pt1 | contig 38072 bp, 25 predicted proteins | sample 1430891 | NCBI WGS metagenome assembly PDWI01 (sample SAMN01162508, study PRJNA174530) | Oral metagenome, whole genome shotgun sequencing project. | biome: Marine environment; feature: Marine mammal; material: Swab sample of the gingival sulcus; isolation source: swab sample of gingival sulcus... | reverse complement strand
GCTACGCCTCGTTTTTCAAAAGCCGTAGTTCCGGAGGGGAATGTTCCGTCTTCGCGATTTCTAAATGCGCTTACGGGCAAATCGTCGCCGTTCAATGCGTTGATTGGTCGCACTATGTTTTTGATAAATTCAGGCGCATTGTCATCAACCACCATTGAATCGTCATCGCTTAGATTTTTCCACTCTTCCGGAATGTCTATTTTGGTAACATCGCCGCCCATATCAACAGCTTGATTATTCATGTTTACGATTTTTTCACCTTTCTTTGAAAAAGATTTAATAATCGCAGCTTTCATTTCTTTTACGGCAGCTTCGTAAGGTATAATGTCGGCAATTTTGAAAAATGCTGATTGCATAATGGTATTGGTTCGCGAGCCTAAGCCAATATCTTCGGCAATTTTTGTAGCATTAATTGTGTAGAAATGAATTTCTTTTTCTGCTAAAATTCGTTTCATCTTGTTGGGCAGCTGTCTCTTGGTTTCTTCCACGTCCCAAGTACTGTTTAGCAAGAAAGTTCCACCTTTTTTCATGCCTTTTAGCATATTGTCGTACTTGTGTATGTACGATGGCACGTGGCAAGCCACAAAGTCGGGGCTGTTTACCAAATAAGTAGAACGTATTATGTTGTCGCCAAATCGTAGGTGCGATATTGTGATACCTCCCGATTTTTTAGAATCGTAGGCAAAATATGCTTGCGCGTATTTATCGGTGGTGTTACCGATGATTTTTATCGAGTTTTTGTTTGCTCCAACTGTTCCGTCAGAACCCAAACCATAGAATTTTGCCTCGAAAGTTCCGTCTGCTACCGTGCTGATTTCGGGCAACATAGGCAACGATGTGAAACTTACATCATCAACAATACCTATTGTGAAATGATTTTTTGGTTCGCTTTGCTTCAAATTTTCAAATACCGAAATAATTTGCGCCGGTGTTGTGTCTTTCGAGCTTAAACCATAACGTCCGCCAACTACTATCGGTGCGTTTTCCTTATTATATAGAAGTTCTTTCACGTCCATATAAAGAGGTTCGCCATTTGCTCCGGGTTCTTTTGTGCGGTCTAATACTGCAATTCGTTTTACGGTTTTTGGCAATGCTTTGAAGAAATATTTTGCCGAAAATGGTCGATAAAGATGAACAATCATCATTCCGTATTTTTCGCCTTTTTCGCGTTTTAAATATTCAATAGTTTCTTTTATTGTTTGCGTAACCGAACCCATTGCAATAACGATATTTTCGGCTTCGGGGTCGCCAAAATAAGAAAATGGTGCATAAGGACGACCTGTTATCTTGCTGATTTCCTGCATGTAGTCGTTTACTACATCGGGCACAACATCGTAGAATGGATTTGCAGCCTCTCGCGCTTGAAAATAAATATCGGGGTTTTGTGCAGTTCCGCGCGTAACGGGTTTTTCAGGGTTTAACGCGCGATTTCGGAATGATTGCAATGCTTCCATATCCAATAAATTGAGCAAATCTTCGTCTTCCATTACCTCAATTTTTTGAATTTCGTGCGAAGTTCTAAATCCATCGAAAAAGTGCATAAACGGTACGCGGGTTTTAATGGCTGCAAGGTGTGCAATTCCGCCTAAATCCATAACTTGCTGAACACTACCGCTTGCCAACATCGCAAAACCTGTTTGACGTGCACTCATAACATCGGCATGGTCGCCAAAAATCGACAAAGCCTGAGCCGCCAAACTACGCGCACTAACATGAAAAACGGCTGGCAATAATTCGCCTGCTATTTTATACATATTAGGAATCATCAACAATAAACCTTGTGATGCCGTGAAAGTACTCGTGAGCGCGCCGGCTTGCAATGAGCCGTGAACTGCTCCCGATGCACCTCCCTCCGATTGCATCTCGGTTACTAATACCGTTTCGCCAAACATATTTTTTCTACCTTTGGCTGCCCATTCATCTACATTTTCTGCCATATTCGACGATGGCGTAATGGGGTAAATTGCTGCTACTTCGCTAAATAAATACGCTACATGTGCCGCAGCATGGTTTCCATCACATGTTAAATGTTTCTTCTGTTTTGTCATAATTTTTGGAATTTGAGAGTTAAGAGTTAAAAATTAAGAGTTAAAAATTAATAATTAACTTACCTTTTTTACCTTTTATCTTTTACCTTTTAACTTATAATTGACATTGTTTACTTATTTTTGTTTGTTTTGGCGAAAAATTTATTTCTGCGCCAAGGGGAGGTTTTAGGTGTTAGGTTTTGGGTTTTTGTCGGCAAATTGTTAATCTAATGGTGTCGAAAAAAACGATATTCCCATGATTAACGTTATGAGTTATGTAATGGTAATCCCTAATGGTATTTAATAGTGCGCCAGCCAATTCTTAATTTTTAATTCGCCAACGCCCAACACCCAATACCTAAAACCCAACACCTACTTCCTCCCCTTAAAAACTAAAATTGTTAAGGTGTTTTTAGTTTTTAAAAATTTTAATCAAGTTCGTAATCGAAAACGGCGGCAAAATTATGACATTTGTCTTATTTTTTCTACCTGCAAAAGCAATTTAGAATGATTATGAATTGCTAATAAGATCTTTTGAACGATACTCAACGATTAAAATTTCATAAAAACATCATTTATATATGGTAGATAAACAAACTTTTATGTATAATTATCATAAGAATTTATCAATATTCCGTTAAATGAAGAACGGCGAAGCCCTCACCGCAGGTAATTTTAAATTATAGTACTAATAATCAACAAGTTACACAAACCCTTTATTGTTTTATAAAAATCTGATTATCAATTTATTATAAAAAAGTAACGGACTATTGAAAACGTAAAAAAGAGCATATACAAATGTATAAATGCTCTTTTTAATCACTAATAACTAAACCTTATTATTAAAACGAAACTTTTAGATTAAATTGCAACTGTTTTTCTGGCAAAATCCAAAACTTTATCCACAACCTTTTGACTGGGGGAATACTCAATTTCATCTAAAAACTTCAAAACCGATTTTTCTTCGTTAACAAATTTTGAAAACTCTACGCAATAGTTGTTCTGTTTCTTAGTACTGTCTAATGAATAGACAAAATTGTAAATTTTATTCATAGGCATTATAGTTTACGATGGTTATTTGATTATAGCATTTAAACTTTTGATATATTTTAAGGCAAAAGTTTAAATGATTTCAATAATTTGATTCACAATTTGTTTAATATTTATTACAAATCGCATGCTGTTATGCAACAACTATAATTAAAACGCCATATAGACTAATTTATTATATTTATTTTGCAAAAAGTTGAATTAAACATAAATATTCACAATTTGTTTGATAATGCTGATTTATACCATTTATCTACCTTTAAATCAATGATTTTACACAATATGTAAAGAAATTTCAGCTTTGATGTAAAAATTCCTTTTAGTAGTAAATTATAAAAAACGAGTTGTTTCGTTATAAAGTTTGAAAAAGCTTTATAATTTTGCGAAAAAACTTACTAATTCAATTTAAAAATTAAGAATAGTTTTTTTTGTCCTGAAATAGATTTACAAAATGACAGGACAAGACATTTCATTCTTAATTTTAACTCTATAATTTACATTACTGTCAATACTTCGTTCAATTAGCAATTAACAATAATTTATATATAAAATCAAAAACCAATTTTATGATAACAGTTATATTGATAATGACAGCAGGCATTATTTTAGGTTTTTTCTTGCAAAACAAAAAACAATTGCTAAAAATAAACGACCAACTAATTAAATGGGCGATATATTTATTGTTATTTTTATTGGGAATAGGCGTTGGTACAAATCAAAAAATAGTAAATAATATTCACACAATAGGCTTGCAAGCCATAATAATAACGGCAGGTACTCTTCTCGGAAGTCTAATTTGTGCTTATATTGTTTACCATGTGTTTTTTCGTAAAAAATAACTGAATTAGCAATATGAAACACTCATGGCTAAAAAATTTTAGACACACAACGGCATGATTATTATGCGACAAACTTAACCGCAACGAGCGCAAGGTACGCAAAGATTTCGCAAAGCGAAATTTTGCGTAAACTTTGCGAACTTAGCGTTCTTTGCGGTTAAAAAAGCATAAAACCTAAAACTTACAATACGTTTATTTAGAACAACTTACAACACACACAGATGAAAAACAGCTTTATAATACTTGGCTTTTTTACGATAGGCTTACTGTTTGGTCTTTTCGATTTAATTCCTGCAATATTCATTGAAAACGATTTTTCTATGTATGCCTTATATGTTCTGATGTTTTTGGTTGGTATAAGTGTTGGTGCTGACAGCTCTTCGTGGTCGGTGATAAAGAAAACAAACATCAAAATAATATTAGTTCCCATTTCGGTTATTGTAGGTTCGTTGGCAGGAGCCGCAGCAGTGTCGTTTATGCTTTCCGATATAAGTTTGCGCGAAAGCATGGCTGTTGGAACAGGCTTTGGATATTACAGTCTATCGTCGATTTTTATCAGCAAATTGTGTAACGAAACGCTTGGGGTTATTGCGCTGTTGTCAAATATTTTGCGCGAACTGATTACGCTGATTGCAACGCCTATTTTTGTTAAATATTTTGGCAAATTGGCAGGAATAGCATCGGGCGGGGCTACTTCTATGGATACAACCTTGCCAATAATAGTAGAGTATTCGGGCAAAGAATGGGCAATAATTTCTATTTTCAGCGGAATTGTATTGACAATAATAGTTCCGTTTTTGGTTACTTTTATTATAGAAATAGGAGCGTAATAGCGTTCAATGAGCAATTAGCAATTATGTTGCTAATAATCAAGACATTGAACAAAAAAACACCCGTTTTTACAAAAAACACTGATTATCAATCAATTACAAAACACCAAAAGAATATCAAAATACGCCAATAGCCAAAGACCAACGACATTAGCTAATCACTGAAAATTTGCTGTAATACACTTTTTTACTAATTTTGCACCCAATTTTTGAACATAATATTATGACTTTTAACGATTTCAACCTAAATAAAGCACTGTTAAACGCTATTGAAGATTTACAATTTGTGCAACCTACTCCCATACAATCAAAAGCCTTTTCTGTGGTAATGTCGGGCAAAGATGTGGTGGGAGTCGCACAAACAGGAACAGGAAAAACCATAGCCTACTTGTTGCCCATTTTGCGACAATTAAAATATTCTACGCAACCAAAACCTCGTGTACTGATAGTTGTGCCAACCAGAGAATTGGTGTTGCAAGTGGTAAATGAGGTAAATAAACTTGTAAAATATCAAACTGTGCGTGTGGCAGGCGTATATGGAGGCGCAAATATAAAAACCCAAAAACAACTAATAACCAATGGTTTAGATATATTAGTAGGCACACCGGGTCGACTAATGGACTTATACATGAGCGGCGTTTTACGGTTTAAAGATGTTCAAAAATTGGTAATTGATGAGGTTGATGAAATGCTGCAACAAGGTTTTCATAGTCAAGTGGAAGCTATTATGGATATTTTGCCTGCTAAACGTCAAAATTTAATGTTCTCGGCAACTCTAACTAATGAGGTTGAACAACTAATTGACACATTTTTTTATCAACCCCAAAAAATAATAATTGCTCAACATGGAACTCCCATTGAGCGAATAAACCAAGTGGCTTATCACGTTCCAAATTTTTATACTAAGGTTAATTTATTAAAATATTTACTGGAAAACGATAAAGATATAGAGAAAGCCCTTATATTTGTGGCTACCAAGAAACTTGCCGACCGATTAGAAGCAGAATTACCCGATAATTTCAAAGATATTATAGGTGTTATACATTCTAACAAATCGCAAAATCAGCGGTTTGCTGTTATCAATAAATTTACATCAGGCGAGCTTAAATTAATAATTGCAACCGATATAATTGCCAGAGGATTAGATATTTCCGATGTTAGCCACGTCATTAATTTTGATATGCCCGATGAACTGGGCGATTACATACATCGCATAGGGCGAACAGGACGCGCAGGCAAAGACGGCACGTCAATTAGTTTCATCAATGAAGCTGAACAGCTGTATCAACAAGAACTAGAAAAGCTGATGAATAAAACCATGAACCTGTGCGAACTGCCGTCGAATTTAGAAATATCCAATATATTTACCGAAGAAGAGCGTCCGAATTTGGGCGATAAGCAATATGTAAAAACGTCTAATTTAAAGCAATCAAAGGGTGCATTTCACGAAAAAAAGAGCAAAAATGCAAAAACTAACTCCGGTAGCCCTCGCTTTAAACGCCCAAAATATAAAAAATCGGGTAAAAAAATTAAACGCAGATAAAATTGGCTTTTAGCTTCTTTGCTTACCAAAAAGACAAAGTCTTTTTATAATACGCTAACAACCAAAAAAATTACCGGATTGTCAAATTAACACATTACCAACAAATGAAGAAAAAAACATTTTGGATAATACAAATAGTACTATTGGCGGTTGCTGCATATTTTTTTCTAATTAATATAAATGTGTTCTTTAAAGACGATTATCAAATAGCTATAAATAACACTGATAACATAAATAAATTTGTAATATACAGCGATACTGCAAAAATTACAGTAGAAAAATCAGCCGATAAATGGATTAGCAATAAAATTTACAGTGCCGATAAACAAGTGATAAATAAGTTGTTTCGATTATTTAAAAATCTGGAAATTTCGATATTACCTCCCAAAGATTCTGTAAAATTTTACAGAAAGGCATTGAAGCAAAATGGCAATAGAATTGAATTTTATAAATCTGAAAAATTGGTGGCTAAATATTGGGTTGCCAACTATAACGCATCTAAAAAAGCTACATTATTGATGAACGATGCAGAAAATCCTGTTTATGCTAAGGCATTGGGTTTGAGTGCAGATATTGCTCAATATGTGGTTACAAATGAGCTATTATGGCGAAATAAACAAATATTTGCCTTTGAAATCAATAAAATGGCATCGCTAACTTTTGAAAATCATAAAGATAACGCTCTTTCATTTACTATTGCTAAAAATAATGAAAACGAATATGTTGTAAAAAATAACACAAACAAAAAAATAAATGCAAAAGCAGAAAAAATAGCAAGATATTTAAGCTATTTTAAAAATATTAAATTTAAAAATATAGCAAAAAACATCAACAGGCAATCATTAAACTCCCTAAAAACTACGAATACTTTATATACCATAACTTTCCACATTGCAGGTTATGGCAACTTTAAAATTGATTTAATATCAAAGCCTTTAAATGACAGTAAAGATGTGGATATTAACTACATATACGGTTTAGTAAATAATAAAATGCCACTGCTAAACATTAGCTACTTCGAAATAGACCCAATTATTAAAGAAATTTCATATTTCAAATAATTACCATTTGTAATTTGTTCTCAATATATGCGCACTACAATTATTTATTGAATGTAAGCAATATTTTTAGGCAAAAAACCTATATGGCATAAAACAACAAAAACTTAGAGGCATAGCAATTTTAACAGCCTCTAAGTTTGATAAAAACATCTTAAATTTTTTGAAAGTTTACACCATTAATCAGCACTCACCAATACAGTGATTTTATTATTAACAATCTCAACAAAACCTTCGGACACATCAAAATAATGCGTATTATTCTCTGTATCAATTACTTTTATTTTACCTTTTTCTAAGTGAGAGATTAAAGGTGCGTGATTTTCAAGTACTTCAAAAGAACCATTTACACCCGGAAATTTCGCCAACTTCACTTGTCCTTCGTGCAGTTTTTTTTGTGGCGATAGTATTTCGATATTCATTATTTTTAATTAAAAAATTATAAAATATTTTGCAGAACCAACCGCTCATTAATGATTACTTCTGCAAAATTGAGACACACAATATAGTAAAATCGTATTATGCGTATAATTAGTTTGCTTCTGCCAACAATTTTTCGCCCTTCTCAATAGCTTCTTCAATTGTGCCCACCAAGTTGAAAGCCGCTTCGGGATATTTATCAACCTCGCCGTCCATTATCATATTGAAACCTTTGATGGTGTCTTTAATATCTACGAGTTTACCCTCTAAACCGGTGAATTGTTCGGCTACAAAAAACGGCTGCGACAAAAATCGCTGAACACGTCTTGCACGATGAACCACCAATTTATCCTCTTCGCTAAGCTCTTCCATTCCGAGAATGGCAATTATATCTTGAAGTGCTTTGTAGTGTTGCAACAATTCTTTCACTCGTTGGGCAGTTTGGTAATGCTCCTCGCCTACCACTTCGGGCGATAAAATTCGCGATGTAGAATCAAGTGGGTCAACAGCCGGATAAATACCTAATGATGCAATTTTCCTGTTCAATACTGTTTTTGCGTCAAGGTGTGCAAAAGTAGTAGCCGGAGCAGGGTCGGTTAAGTCATCGGCAGGCACATAAACTGCTTGTACAGAAGTAATTGAACCATGCTTAGTTGATGTAATACGTTCTTGCATCTCCCCCATTTCGGTGGATAATGTTGGTTGATAACCCACGGCTGACGGCATTCTACCTAATAATGCCGAAACCTCTGAACCTGCTTGCGTAAAACGGAAAATATTATCCACAAAAAATAAAATATCATTTCCTTTGCCTGATGTTTTATTTTTGCCGTCTCTAAAATACTCGGCAACTGCCAAACCAGCTAAGGCAACCCTTGCTCTTGCTCCGGGTGGCTCGTTCATTTGACCAAAAACCATAGAAATTTTGGAGTCTTCCATAGCTTTTTTATCTACTTTGGATAAATCCCAACCGCCTTCTTCCATGTTTTTCATAAACTCATCGCCGTAGGTCATTACGCCGGACTCTAACATCTCGCGCAATAAATCGTTACCTTCACGTGTGCGCTCGCCCACTCCTGAGAAAACCGACAAACCTGAATATGCTTTGGCAATATTATTTATTAACTCCATGATAATCACGGTTTTACCAACTCCCGCACCGCCAAATAAACCAATTTTTCCACCTTTTAGATAAGGTTCTATAAGGTCGATTACCTTTATTCCTGTGTATAATACTTCTTGCTTAGTAGATAGTTCGCCAAACAAAGGCGGGTGTTTATGTATCGGATAGCCTCCCTCTTTCGACAGGCTTCCTATGCCGTCAATGGCATCACCCACAACGTTCATCAAACGACCTTTTATCCCGTCTCCAATAGGCATTGTTATAGGTCGTCCGGTAGATTCCACCGGCATTCCTCTGTGCAAGCCATCAGTAGAATCCATAGCAATTGTTCTTACTGTATGCTCGCCTATATGTTGTTCAACTTCAAGAATTATCGAACTTCCATCATCTCTTTTTAGTTCGAGTGCATCATAAATTTCGGGTAATTCACCTCCTGTTTTTTCAAAACTAACATCTACCACAGGTCCTATTACCTGCAAAACCTCTCCTAAATTTTTTGACATCGAAATATATATTTTTTTCGGGTTAATAACTGATTTTTGAGGTTACAAATATAACATTTTTTTTATAAAATCACCAATGCTATATTATTTTTTTATATTTTTTTGTCTAAATACAAAGTCTCAATATTTATAAACTATTAATTATAAGTATTTTACAAATATTTAAAATCTAAAAAATTACAAGTTAAATATTTTATTAGAAATATAATATCAAAATGTAAATTAATGACAATACTTATTTGTTCTTTTTTTTATAAAAATTAACAGTAAAAAATACAAACTTCCTGTTAATTTTTAATTCTTAATTTTCAACTTTTAATTCACACAATATCAGAAATATAGCTTCTTTTGCGCTTGACCAAACGAGGTTCAAAAAACTTCCATTGCGATTGCACTTTTGCATTATCTTCCATTTCTGAATTAGTTTCCACATGGTCTATTCCATCTTCGATATATTTTGGAATTAGCTCGTCAAACATTATTGAATTTATACCTTTATTTTGTAATTCAGGTTTTACCGCTATTAGCATTAAATCAATAATATCATTTTTTTTCAACGCACGTATTAGGTAGAACAAACCTAATGGCAACAAACTACCTTTTGCCTTTTGCAGTGCTTTGGCAATAGACGGCATGGAAATTCCAAACGCCACTACCTCATCATTTTGCATCACAATGCACACGTAGCGCGGTGGTATAGAGGGCAAATATTGCTTTATATAGTAGTCAATTTGGCGGTCGGTGAACTCTAACACACCATACAAACCTTTATACGCTTTGTTCATTAATTGAAAAATTGATTTTCCGTATTTCAATAAATCGTCTTTGGTTTGCGGATTGAAAACCGTTAAATCATATCTTTTTTTAACAATAGATGCAATGCGATGTAATTGTTCGGGCGTTTTGTCGGGCACGGGGATTTTAAATTCAATCCAATCGTTTTCTTTTTTGAAATTCAAATCTTCTAAATATTCGCCGTAATACGGAAAATTATACACCGAACTTGATGTTGCCAATTCGTCAAATCCTTCTACCAACAATCCGCAAGGGTCAAAATTGGTTAAGCCAATAGGTCCATGAATTTTTTCCATGCCTAACTGTTTGCCCCATTCTTGCACTTTGGCAATCAACTGTTTAGCTACTTCTTTATCCTCAATAAAATCAAGCCAACCAAAGCGAATATATTTTGAATTTGTAGTTTCATTATATTTTTTATTATAAATACCGGCTATTCTTCCTACTGTTTTGCCTTCAAGTTTTGCCAGCCACATTTTTACATCACAAAACTCAAATGCAGGGTTAGAACGCCTGTCAAAAGTATTCATTACATTGCGTTTTAACGGCGGCACAAAATACTTATTCTTAGCGTATAATTTATGTTGAAAATTAACAAATTCTTTTAAATCTCTCTTATTTTTAACCTCAGTAATTTGCAGCATTTATACTAATTTTTGTTATTATTTTAGGTTTATTAGTTTTGTTTGAAGTATGTTTTTTTAGCTTTTGGCTATTAGCCTTTTGCCTTTGGATATTATCTTTTGCTCTTGGCTATTAGCTGTTTGCCTTTGGCTATTGTAAAAAAATATTTTTTAGGACTACATTTGTCATAGGCAAAAAAGCTAAAAGCCCCAAAAACGTGTTAGCTAAATTTTTAAATCAATAAATTTTAGTCAAACTTTTTATATTTTCAGCTCTTGATAGATACTTCATTAAAGTGGCAAAGTTAATATAAAAATTGAAGTTAGCAAAAACCTAATTCTTACAATACTGTTTAGCAATGGTTTAAAATAAAACCCCACAAACTAAAAAAAGATGTGGGGTTTAATCGAATTATTAAGTTTTAAATTTACTCGCCTAAAAATCTTTCGGCATCAAGTGCAGCCATACAACCCGATGCGGCTGCTGTTATTGCTTGACGATAAGTAGTATCCTGAACATCGCCTGCTGCAAAAACACCTTTCACATTAGTTTTTGCGGTGCCCGGAATAGTTTTTATGTATCCAACCTCATCGGTTTCAATATATTCTTGGAAAACTTTTGAGTTTGGAGTGTGTCCAATTGCTAAGAAAAATCCGTCAATGTTTATTTTAACCTCTTCCTCCTCGGCAGTGCCCATTTTTTTAATAAGGGTAGCTCCTGTTACCACATTGTCGCCTGTTACCTCTTTTGTGTTATGCTCAAAAAGAACTTCGATGTTTTCAGTGTCAAACACTCGCTTTTGCATAGGTTTTGATGCACGCAAATAGTCCTTTCTTACAATCAAATATACCTTGTTGCATAAATTTGCAAGATAAGTAGCCTCTTCGCAAGCAGTATCGCCACCACCCACAACGGCTACATCTTTGCCTTTATAGAAAAATCCATCGCAAGTAGCGCAGCCCGAAACTCCCGAACCTTTAAATCGTTCTTCCGACTCTAAACCAAGATACTTTGCAGTGGCTCCGGTGGCTATAATTACAGAATCTGCCTCTATTTCTTTGCTATCATCTACTACAACTTTAAATGGTCGTTGCGAAAAATCAACTTGTGTAGCTTCTCCCCATCTAACTTCTGTGCCAAATCTTTCTGCCTGTGCTTTTAAGTCTTCCATCATCACCGCACCTGTTACTCCTTCGGGATAGCCGGGAAAGTTCTCAACTTCGGTGGTTGTGGTAAGTTGTCCTCCGGGTTCCATTCCTTGAATCATCACGGGAGCGAGGTTGGCTCTTGCAGCGTATATAGCGGCTGTGTATCCTGCCGGTCCCGAACCGATAATTAAACATTTTACTTTTTCAGCATTTTCATTTCCCAAATCTGCCTTTTTGTCAGATTTACTGTCTAAATCCATTGGTTTAAATAAATTCATATTCGTATGTTTTTATGTGTATTACTAACAATTTTTGTATAATAATATTATTGCATAAAAATGTAACACATTATTAATAAACATGTTACATTTTATTTATTGTATTATTAAATCAAATTTTGTCTCTATAAAATTAATTATCTATTTATGTATCTTTCAAATCTTATACCAATACCAATTTTGACAGTTTTTAAAGAAATAATTGTCAATTATACCCAATTATTTCCATGGGAATTTAAGCAATGCTCTTCGTATTTTGAAGTTTCTTTCGCTAAGCCAACCGTAAGGAATATTTACACCAACTGTTAGTTTAACAAAGCTTTTTACTTGCCCTTCGTTGGGATTTACCATTACTATTTTGGGGCTATCAGGAGTTGGATTAGGATATTTAGCATCTGTTGGAATTTCATAATTTTCGTTGAATATTGATTTAGGGAAAAAATCAATTTGAAGATTAATAATTCTCCAATTAAAACCTGCAAAAATGCTAAAAACTGTTTTATTAAATTCAGTAGGATCTAATTTTCTACCACCAAGCTCTCCACCCCAGTTAGTTTTTTCAGTAGTATAAACAGAAGCAATATAATTTATTTGACCTCCCAAATATAAATACCTTTGAGTATCCCATATATCAGGTCCGTATTTGAATGCCAAAGGTATTCCAACTATGTGCATTCTGTGTGTTTCTACTACTGTAAATCCTTTGTTTAGAGTTTCATATTGCGATGAGAGACCCGTAAAATTATAGTCAATACCTGTAAACAAACCGGACAAATCGCCAACGAAATCAAAATGGAATAATATACTTGCATTGGCTCCCGGAACATAGCCAAAAAATGAATCTGATGGTTGAACACGCATTTGAGGATTTACTTCCCCCTCTCTGCCCGCCGCATATACGTATCTTTCGCTATTAAGCGTAGGTTGTCCGCTAAAAGAATTGCTAACACCAAAGCGAATTGCAAAATACATATATTCGTTTTTCTGCGCTTGCAAATTAATACTTGCAAGAAGCATTGTAATAGCTATTATAATATAATTTTTCATCTGTTTATATTTTGTAATGTGATAATGTGTTAATTAGTGAATGCAATAATAAACTGACAATCAATAAACTACTGCAATATTTCATTTTCTAACCGCAAATAATAATAAGTTGGCAAAATTTCGCTTTGCAAAATCGTTGCATAGCTTGCGTTATTTGCGGTTAAGTTTGCCTAAAACTACCAAATTATCTTTTATTTTGGATTTGCTTTTAGTAATTTACAACCTGTTTAATTTCTTTGTTGATTATTTATATTGAAAGGTTGATATTTCCAGAAATCGCGTTGTGCAGGCATACTGGTAGTTTGTTTTGGCTGCATAATTGTTCTTTTAACCTCTTCTTTTTCGTTTGCATGTTCTTCCGCATATTTTTCAGTATATCCGGTGGGTAATAAACCGTATCCTGTGAAACCAATACTGTTACCTTGCAATGCAAACCCAACAGCTCTGGTTATAGGGCGAACAGCTCCTACGCGTTTTTCATCTTCAATAGGGCTAATACCTTTGTTTGATGTATAATCTGCAACTTTACGCCAAGAATTAATATAAGGGTTGTACCTATAAAAATCGTTATATACCGTTCCAGACCAAGCACCTTCTTTTTGCATAAAGTTAGCTTCATTTTGCAAAGATACCAAATCATCTCCGGTACCTACGTAAGCAAACTGACCTATGGTGAATGCTACTGCGTTGGCTCGTGGTCTGCCGGGGAAATCACTTATCCTTTGCCAGTTACCATCTGTTGGGTCTTGCTTATGAGGCACAAACATCCAGAAATCTTTATAAAAAGTGCCTTTACCATTAGTGCCAAGTCCAAAATAGCCTCTACCATTAAGTGTGAACGACACAGCTCCCGTACGCGGTATTTTAGGTGCCCCTGATACACTTCGGAAACTATTAGTTATATCTTTGGGTTTTTCACTTGCAGCCAATGCAGGGTCAAAAACAAACCAGTTATGATGTGCTCCACTCTGACTTTTACCTGTTCCGATGTAAGCACGTGAATTTAATACAAAACATATAGTACCGCTTCGTTTATTTATTCTGTTTTCTGCTCGTTTATGCCATTGCCCCTCTTCTAAATCATATTCAAGAAGAAAATTAGATATATCATTAGCACCTTGACCATGTATTCCGAAACCTACAAATATTGAACGTGTAAGGCTTTGTTTATTAGGTCTTTGATATGCCATAGCAAATCCAATTCCATCTCTAAAACCCGGATTAGGAAGATTTTTAACAAAATCGCTAATAGGTATAGTAATAACCTGTTCTAACCACCTCTTTGACCTTGGATCATAAACCATGATGTCATTCAAAGGGTCTCTATAACCACTCTGTATTCCTGTTCCGAAAAATATTGTATCACCCAAATTAAAAGCAACTGCATCATACCTTGCATTGGTACTTGGTTGATAAGTTTTACCATCATTACACTCGGCACATTGTTCAAACCATTCATCAATAGCCGGACGCGTTTTGATTACGGAAATTTTAGGATTATAACCTACTTCCCGAACTACTTTGCCTTCTTCCGACCTTTCAACAATTACATAAGAGGTAATTCCGTATTCAGTATCTGCCTCTAAATTAATCAAATCGCTATCGAAAGATATAGAATCGCCTAATGGAGGTAAAGGTGATTTTTTTACTGTAATCAGATTCTCGTCCGATATATTGGGCGTAATGGTACCACTTCCCGAAACTTTTTTCCAACAATGACCATATTGAATAATTTTAGCCTCGCCATAATTCATTAAATAGCCTTCAACTCGCATAAAATAATCTGCTCTACTTATAGCAGTATCAGAACTTGTATATGCATATAAATCGCCATGTAACTCTGTTTGAAAATTATCTGAGTGTGTAGGTCTCACAAAAAGGTAACTTTCAATACCTTTCTTACAAGAATATGCCGTAATTAACAGCATTAAAGTTATTAGGTAAATAAATTTTTTTATCATAAGTTCTCATTTATTATAATTAAACTGTTAGTGTCTCAACAAAATTTAAACCAAAAGTGTAAAATGTCAAACAAAAATGTAAGAAAATGAAATACAACCACCTGATTTAACACAAAATAAATACTACCAACACTCCTTTCAATTAGCGATTAGTAATGAGCAATTAACAATTATATTACTACTTACAAAAATGTAACGGAGTATTGTTCTACTGAATTAAGTACTGATTAGAAATTGGTTTAGATTATATAGAAAATAATAATTAACCGATTGTTGATTGAAACTTTGCAAAATAATCGAAACTAAGTTTCAAACGTGTACTTATAATCCGTAATTTGTGTGTTATGCCTAGATTTGTAACGCACAATAATACGAAAAAATTGTATAAATATCAATGGTTTATTAATAAAACGTTATGTTTTAATATTAATGCGAATTAAGAGTAAAAAAGCAAGGGTTAAAAAGTAAAACTGTAAAGTTTGCTTAAGATTTTTATTTTTCCTTGCTAAATCGTAGGGTTAAACACTATCGCAACCATGACAAGCCTCAGCCATAGAACATTGACCATTAGATAATTCTCCTTTTAATCGCATTGTTACTATCAACTGCATAAGATTGCGCAAAGCATCTGATTTTATAGTTTCAATAACATCAGATAAGAAAGCATTTAGCAATAATGTTTCTGCATGTTTTCGGTCGATACCTCGCGATTGCATGTAGAACAGTGCTGTTTTGTCAATTTGCCCTGTTGTTGAGCCATGCGAGCAGGCAACATCATCGGCATAAATTTCCAACTGCGGTTTGCTATTCACTTGCGCATTGTCGGTCAATAATACGTTACGGTTAGATTGATTGGCTAATGTTTTTTGCGCATCTTTGGCAACCAAAACTTTGCCCAAAAATACCGCCGATGCCTTGTTGTCGATAATTCCTTTGTATAATTGATTACTTTGCCCATTGGCTTTAGCATGATGTATAAACAAATTATTATCGAAATGCTGTTCGCGGTCGGGCAAATAAAGTCCGTTTAGGTCGGTTTGACAGGCTTCATCTAAATGCTCCACGCTTATATCGTTGCGCACCACCGAGCCGCAAAGGGTAATGGTATGACTTGAAAAATAGCTGTCTCGACGTTGCAAAACCCGCGTATTATTCACTTGATAGGTTTCGTTGCCCTCGCCTTGAAAAATATTGTAATTAATACTTGCATTTTCACCCAAAATTATTTCATTAACAACATTGGTAAAAGTATAGTTAAGCGATAAAGAATGAAATGTGTTTACAATATTTACTTTACTATTTTCTTGTGCCACAAAAATATTGCGATATTGCGATGCTACTTTTCTATTATCACCGTCAGATAAATTAATTATATGAATATATTTGTCGATTTCTACATTTTTATGAATATGAATAAAAACTCCGTCGGTAGCATAAGCCGAATTAATGTCGGTAAATAAATTATTCGAATATTTATCTGATATTCCAAAATATTTTTTGAATAAATCAGGCTGCAATTGCTTGGCTTTTTTAGTATTTACCACTGTAAACTTATCTTTAATATCCTGAATATCAGAAAATTCCTCAATTAAACAACCATTTACAAATACTATTCGATAAGCTTCTAATCCTTGTATTGTGAAACGCTTTAATACTTCGGCACTTACCGGTTCATATACCGACAAGCTAAATTTATGTTGAAAAAGACCGTTGATTTTGGAATCTCGCCATTCTTCGTCTGATTTGTTCGGGAAGTTTTTATGTTTAAATGTTGCCTCTAAAATTTCTCGGTCTTTCTTGTCCGACAGCATTTCTGATGATGTATTATTTCTGAAAAGAGAAATAAAATCATTTTTTTTCATTCTATTATTTAGTGCCATATTGTTGTCTTCAATTATTGGTTTTTACTTATATTAGTTTGCAAATTAGCAAACTCTCAATGGACTCATTTTTTTTCACTAAAATGAGTAAAAAGTGTAAATTAGCGTCTTCACCAAAACAGGCTTAAAACCATGCAATATCTTGATTATTAGAAATATAATTGCTAATTGCTCATTACTAATTGCTAATTGCTCATTACTAATTGCTAATTGAAAGAAGTGTTGCTATCTATTATTCCCATTTTTTTCATCAGGAAAGTAGCATTAAGATTTTGGCTTACACCTGTTTTTAATTTATAATCAAACTCTAATTCATTATTATTTATTTCCACTTCAAATCGCAAATTGCGAATATTTTGCGGATATTTTTCGGCAAGACCACCAAGCGCAATATCGTGGGTTGCCAACAAAGCTACGGTTTTATATTTTATCAATTGCTCAATTAAAGCCTGCGAACCATTGTGTTTATCGCGCGAATTGGTTCCCCTAAGCATCTCATCTATAATGATAAACAAGCCATCGTTTGTTTTCATATTTTCGGTTATTGCCTGCAAGCGTTTTAGCTCGGCAAAGAAATACGATTCGTTATTTTGCACAGAATCGTTTGCCCTTATGCTTGTGTGCAACTTCACAGGCGAAAAAGCAAAATATTTTGCACACACAACCGCACCAGCCATTGCCAACACCATATTAACACCAATTGTTCGCAAAAATGTACTTTTGCCCGCCATATTTGCGCCTGTAATTAACAAAATTTGTTGATAATTATCAATTGTTATGCTATTGTCAATGCGTTTTTCCGCCTTAATAAGTGGGTGCCCGCCCTCCTGCATTTCAAACTGAAAATCATTATTGGTAATTTTGGGTGTTGCAAAAGCTGGATTATTGTATGCAAAATTAGCAATACTTGACAAAAAATCAAATTCATAAATCACATCAAGCCACTGCGGCAAACAATTTTTATGCTCTGTTCGCCATTTTTCTAATCGCAAGGCACATTGCAAATCCCATTGAAACAAAGCGTTAGCTATTAAAGCAAATAAAATATTATTTCTATTTTCTAAATATTTAATAATAGTTTTTAATTTCTTTATTGCTTTGCAAGCACTAATGTTGTTGTTCTGCAAACTATTTTGCTTTGCTTTTAACTCGTCAGAATTAAACTCTTCGTTTTCAATTATTTGCAATAAATTTTCGTAGCGTTCAAGTATATCAATTTGTGCGCCGAGCTGCATTTCTATTATATCTATTTTCTTTTTTTGCAAAATATAAAAAAATAATTGAGCAACTACGTAAACTCCAAATATTTGTACCGGGAATATTTGTAGTATGCAAAATGTTGTGATAAACAAAAAAAGATAAATTTGGATATTCAAAAATGCCTTAATCGTTTTATTTTCATAAAAAGCAGTAGGACTTTTAAGCCATTCGAGTAATGAATTTTTGAACTTAAAATCGTTTTTTCCACTTTGTTTATTAGACTGAAAAACAGCTATTTGACCGCCAAATGTATTGTTTGAGTTCATTGAAATATTGCCGGTAGCCTGAAATTTTTGTCGCCAATCTAACATTTTCGATAATTCGTTGCTTGCCTCTTGTCGCTTACGAATTTCATGGGCATTCAGCAGCGGATTTTTTAGAGCATCGGCTAATTTATCGGCACCGCCGTTTGTGCAACTTCTATTTATGTGCTGATAAATAGATTTATTGCCAAAAATATCGAGGTCGAAACTATAATAATGCTCATTATCAACAAATTGCAAACCTCCATCGAAATTTGAAATATTGCCGTTAAGTGCCTCTATTTCATGTTTATTAATTTTTATTAGTTCTTCGGTGAAGTTAATTTTTCGTTTATATTTTACAGCTTGAAATACCAAAAAAAGAAAAGGTATTAAAGATAATCCTACAATAAGTAAAATTATTTTAATACCTAATTTGAAAAAAACAACCACTAAAACTATTGATATAACAAAAACTAGCAACCTTAATATTGCTATGTTTCTGTTTTTTATTTTTAATTTTTGTAATTCGCCCTCAAAATACGCCAACCTTTCAGAATATATTTGTTTAATCATTGTTGTTTGTCTGTTTTTAGCTGTTGGCTGATAATTTTTTTATGTTTTTTCCCTTTGGCGGTCTTCTGCGGACTTCGATTTTATACTTCTTGCTGTTTATCAACCTCGTTGCTTACAAGGTTAGTACTTAGTTGCAAGTCTTTTTTATGAAAAAGCAATATTATTGCTACTCCTACTGTTATTGCAGAATCGGCAACATTAAAAATTGGCTTAAAAAATGTAAATCTTTCGCCTCCCCAAATAGGAAACCAATCGGGGAAATTACCATTTATTATAGGAAAATAAAACATATCAACAACGCAACCTTTAAATATAGGTGCGTAGCCCTCAAAATTGAGCTTTGAAATTCCGCTATATTCCTGCCAAATGCCAAGAGTGGAATTATAGCTTGTGCCCGAATTAAACATCAAACCATAAAACGTGCTATCGAGAATATTGCCAATTGCACCTGCTAAAATCAAGGATAAACACACTATAAAACTTTTGGATTCTGTTTTTTTCGATAATTTCAAAATATAAATAGCGATTAGTACAACCGCTGCAATTCTGAATAAAGTTAGAATGATTTTGCCCACTTCGCCTCCAAACTTATAGCCAAAAGCCATTCCGGGATTTTCGATATAATGTATAAATCCCCAATCTCCTAAAAGAGGGAATGTTTCATTTATAGACATATTAGTTTTTACCCATATTTTTAAACTTTGGTCTAATATCAACACAATGAAGGTTAAAATTAAGGGTAATCTTAATTTTGAATTCATATTTTTTTGTACTTTTATTTTATCAACACTTCGTGCAATGAACAATTAGCAGTTAGCAATGAGTAATTAACGATTATATTACTGATAATCATTGTTTTACCTCACAAAATATAACAAAGAATCATTCTTAATTTTTAATTATTAACTCTTCATTAACATTAAACACTTTGCTATATTATCGCTGCTTTTCTTTTGCTTCAATAGATAAGGTTGCATGAGGCACAGCTCGCAATCGGGCTTTAGAAATTAATTTACCTGTTTCGCGACAAACTCCGTAGGTTTTATTTTCGATTCTTATCAATGCCGATTCGAGGTGTTCAATAAATTTCTTTTGGCGTTGTGCCAAACGCTCCGAATGTTCTTTTGAAAATACGGCAGCTCCCTCTTCAAGTACTTTAAATGTGGGAGCAGTATCGTTGGTTGTGTTGCCATCGCTGTGGTTTAGCGAGGCGCGAAGAGACTCATAATCCTGTCTTGCTTGTTCAAGTTTATTTAATATTAATTCTTTAAATTCTTGAAGCTCTAAATCCGAATATCTTGTTTTTTCTGACATAATTTCAACACTTTTATAAAAACTAAATCCTAAAAAGGTTTAACCTTTTACTGTTAATGATGTTATTATTAGCTGTTTAAACTGATATACTAATATCTTAGTTTGGGCGGCAAAGTTAAATGTTTTTTTTGATAAACCAAATTTTCATTTAATTCCAAAGGGCATTTTAGCGGTATGTGTGGATTGAAAAACAAAATAGTTCGTTAAATGAGTAACTAACAGTTATATTACTGATAATCAACACAATTGCTAATTACTCATTATTAATTACTAATTGAATATTGAAACGCTACATATACTTTTTTTTCAAATATTCATAAGTTGCTAATTGCGAGCGCACTTTGGGTTTATCGTTATCTATTCTGATATTTTCCATTTTATCGCCCAAAAGGCAAGCCTTCACATTGTCTTGCAATTGTAGTTGAAGAATGTCAATAATTTCTTGTTTCAAATTTTTGTCGTACACAGGAAAATCGCATTCAATACGGCGGTAAAGATTACGTTTCATCCAATCAGCCGAGCCAAGATACACAATGGGATTGCCCGCATTATTAAACATAAATACTCTGGCATGTTCTAAAAAGCGGTCGATTATGCGAATAACTCTAATATTTTTGCTGTATTTTTTGCCGGCTTTTAAAATGCAAATTCCACGAACAAGTAAATCTATCTTAACGCCGTTTTGGCTGGCGTTATATAATTCATCAACCATAGCAGGGTCTTGCAAACCATTCATTTTTAACACAATGTAGCCTTTTCCCCCGCTTTTGCTTATTTTGATTTCGTTATTTATCAGCTCCTTGAACCTCTCCACCATATTATAGTTTGGCACTAAAATATGCTTAAACTTCATTTTAACCTGCTGATTTTCAAAATATTCAAACAGTCGCTTCAAATCCTTGATTATTCCCTTGTGAGCTGTAAATAATCCATGGTCGCCATACAAACGGGCTGTTTTTTCGTTAAAATTACCTGTTCCTAAAAATGCCTGACTTGTATATTTTGAGTCCGGCTTGCGTATTATCAAAGCAATTTTGGCATGAACTTTAAGATTAGGAATACTGTAAATTATTTTAATTCCGGCTTTCTTCATTTCGTTGGCATGCAATAAATTGGCTTCCTCGTCAAAACGCGCCTTTAACTCAACAAAAACGGTTACTTTCTTTCCGTTTTCGGCAGCTTCTATAAGCGCACTAACAACCTCAGAATTAGGAGCTACTCTATATTGAGTTAATGACATTTCAGTAACCGATTCATCTCTGGTGGCTTCGCGCAAAAAGCGAATAAAATGGTCGTAGGTTTGGTAAGGCACATTCAACAGATAATCCTTTTTGTTCACACATTCGGCAATAGATGCACTGTTGTTGAAATCGGGAATACGTATTCTGCTCAATTTTTCGTATTCCAAATTGGGCGAAAAGGGATTGGGAAAGGTAAAAAAATCATGAAAATTATGATGAGTACCGCCTTTTACCACTATTGAACTGTCAATTTTTAGAGTGTCTAATAAATATTTCAACATTCGCGATGAAATATGTTTGTAGTGCAGAAATCGGTTTGGTTCGCCCAACGTGCGAGAAGCTCTAACCGACGAAATGGCATTTATCAATTGTTCGCCCTCATATTCATCAAAATCAATGTCAGCATCGCGAGTAAGCTTTATCGAACTCCATTCTTTAAGTTCATAACCCGGAAATATTACATCAACAAATCGAATAATAGTATCGTCAAGGAACATTATTGAATATGTGTCGTTTTCGGGCGGCAAACTTATAAATCGCGGAATATTATGGTCGGTAGGAAGTTTTAAAATTCCATATTTGGGTATTCTATTGGTAGGATTACTTGTTTTTGAGTTTTTGCTGTATAACTCTAATACCAAATATATTTGTCCGGTTTTTAAAAACGGCAAAACTTTATGTTTTACCAACAAAACCGGTTGTATGGTTGATAAAATTCGCAAATTAAATTGTTTTTCTAAATAATTAAGCTGATTTTGACTTAATTTGGTATTGCTATCAAGCAAACATATACCCTCTTTTTGCAAAGCAGGCACTATTTCATTATCAAAAATATCTTGAAATTCAACCTGCTGCATACCAACAGTTTCGTTTATCTTACGCAATATTTTGGCAGGATTTTTCTCATAATACTTACTGTCTAAAAGTTGCTTATTTTTAACTAACTGCCTGTAATAACTAACGCGAACTTGATAAAACTCTTCTAAATTATTAGAAAAAATGGCAAGAAATTTTAATCTTTCATATAGAGGAATGCTCTCATCTTTTGCTTCTTGCAGAACACGATAATTGAATGATAGCCAACTTAGGTCTCTATTGAAATATTTTAATTTTGCCATGATAAATGAGGTTTAGTTTATTTTAGGCAAAGATAGTATTTTTTTATAAAAATCCAAAAATTCACCTATTTTTTATATATTTGCACCGAAAATATTTAATGTGAATTAAGAGTTAAAAGTTAGAAAGTAAAAGTTAAAACAAGGGAGGCATAGAAAAATTTAGTTTGAAGACCGGAGACGGAAGACCGAAGCGTGCAGCCATCTTCGGTCTTTGGTCTTACGTCTTCAAACCTTTTTTCTGTATATTAAAACTTTTTAACAGCAATATTATCAAATATATAGTTGTTTTTATGAAAAAGCTCTATATAAATATGTAATGGAATTTTTAATTTTTAATTCTTAATTTTTAACTCTTAATTTTCGTAAACTGATAAGTTGTGATAAAAAAGATTTTAAGAACGATAGCCGATATTTACATCACCAAGCTCTTTTATTATACGGGAGCAGCTCTTGTGCTGTTGCTGATATTTGCCCATTTTATACCTTTTATTGAGATATTTACACACTATCTATTAATAATTTATGTGGTTGCTATTGGTGCCAATATTGTTATTTTATTTTCTAAAAAAGAGCCTGTGATTGCCAAACGCGAAATTGCGGAGCGTCTATCAAATGGCGATGATAATAAAATTTCGATATTGGTTGAAAATCGCTTTCCTTTTGCTATAAAAATTACAATTATTGATGAATTGCCGCCACAATTTCAATTTCGCGATTTTAAAATAATTGTAGAACTAAACCCGCAAGAGAAAACCACAGAAAATTACATTTTGCGCCCAACGGAAAGGGGCGAATATCATTTTGGCAATCTAAATTTATTTTTACAAACTAAGTGGAGTTTAATTTGCCGACGTGTAAGAGTTAAAGAAAGTAAAATGGTGGCTGTTTATCCTTCTTTTATTCAGCTGCGCAAATTTGAGCTGTTGGCAATATCAAACCGGCTAACCGAAGTAGGAATAAAAAAGATACGCCGTGTTAGCCATAACGTTGAATTTGAACAAATTAGAGACTACATAAAAGGCGACGATATACGCAGTATTAATTGGAAAGCAACCGCGCGGAGGTCGCAATTAATGGTAAATCAATATCAAGATGAAAAAGCACAGGCGGTTTATTCTCTTATCGACATGGGACGAACCATGCAAATGCCCTTTAATGGTTTAAGTCTGCTTGATTATTCTATCAACACGAGTTTGATTATTTCAAATATTGCCATGTTGAAACAAGATAAAGCAGGTTTGATGAGTTTTTCTAAAAATATTCATCATTTTTTACCTGCTCGGCGCAATAAATTGCAGAAAAATCTTTTGTTGGAAACTTTATATCGACAAAAAACCTTGTTTGAGGAATCTGATTTTGAGAAAGTTTATTCTACCATCAAACATAAAATTCGCCAGCGCAGTTTGCTATTGCTATTTACCAATTTTGAGTGGAAAGTATCGCTAAACAGACAAATTCGTTTTTTGCGACAGCTGAATAAACATCATTTGCTTATAGTTATTGTGTTTAAAAATACTGAAATTGAGCAATTAATCAGGAGTAAATCGCAATCAATAAAGGAAGTTTATGAAAAAACTATTGCCGAAAAACTAATAGTGGAAAAGGAATTTATTGTTAAAGAACTTGCAAAATATGGAATACAAAGTATTCTTACTAAACCCGAAAATTTAACAGTAGATACCATTAATAAGTATTTGGAAATCCGCAAATTGTATTAGCTGTTTTTGTCGTCAGACACCAGCACTTCTGCCTAAACCTTAATCAAATTTCATTGCATTATTTAGTTATTTTTTATGCTTTTGACTATTAGCCTTTGTTTTTTTGATAATGGCTAAAAGCCAAAGGCATAATAAACAAACATAAATAAGATTGTAAAAAAATGTTGTGTAGAATAGCATATTTTACAATTTTTTTACTACATTTGCGGCTCGGTTTGTTGAACTTGGGTATTATGTAAATGCACCAAAAGCAACGAACAGTTTATTAATAAAATTTTTAATTTAAGAGAATTATGGCAAACATAACATTACAAGGAAATCCTATTAACACAATAGGTGAATTACCAAAGGTAGGAAGCAAACTACAAGATTTTGAATTAGTTAAAAACGACCTTTCAAAGGTTAGTTTGAAAGATTTTGAGGGTTCAAAATTGGTTTTAAATATATTTCCAAGTTTAGACACAGGCGTATGCGCAGCGTCAGTAAGAAATTTCAATAAGGAAGCCGCTAATTTAGAAAATACAAAAGTTCTTTGCATTTCGAGGGATTTACCATTTGCACAAGGACGCTTTTGCGGTGCCGAAGGTATCGAAAATGCTGTTACATTATCCGATTTTAATACCGGAAAATTTGGCAAAGATTATGGTTTAGAAATAGCAAACGGTCCTTTGGCAGGAGTACATTCAAGAGTTGTTATTGTAGCTAACGAAAAAGGCGAAATTGTTTACACCGAGCAAGTTCCCGAAATTACCAGCGAGCCAAATTACGAAGCTGCTTTGGCTGCTATTAAATAGTATTTGCAAGAAAATTCGCAAATTTCAGCAGTGATTGTCAAAAGACTTCGAGAGCAAGGCTTTCAAACATTAAAAAATCAGTAGTTTAATTTTCGTAAATTACTATTAAAAAATGTTTATAACGCAGTTGTCGAAGTTTTCCGGTAATCACTGCATAGTTTATGTGCAATTAGTAATTAACAATTATATTGCTGATAATTAAGATATTGTGTAATAAAAAGTCTGTTTTGTAAACCTCACAAAAACGGCATGATTATTTGGCGGCAAACTTAACCGCAAAGAGCGCAAGGTGCGCAAAGATTTCTCTGAAACACCCCTAATTCTCAATTATAAATAAATGAAGGCAGAAATAATAACAATAGGCGATGAATTGCTAATAGGACAAGTAATCGACAGCAATTCGGCATGGATTGCCGAGCAACTTAATTCGATAGGAATAAAAGTAAAGCAAATAAGTTCAATATCAGATAATTCGGAACATATAAAAGCGGCACTAAATGAAGCATCACAACGGGCAGATATTATTTTCATTACAGGCGGCTTAGGTCCTACCAAAGACGATATTACAAAATCTACATTGTGCGAATATTTTAACACTAAATTGGTATTTAACGAAAAGGTTTACCAACAAATAGCCGATAGGTTTAAAAAACGCAATTTGCCTGAATTAGAAAGCAATAAGCGACAGGCATATTTACCCGAAAATTGCACAGTAATTGAAAATTTGCAAGGAACAGCCGCCGGAATGTGGTTTCAGAAAAATTCAGTTTACTACGTAAGTATGCCCGGTGTGCCCTTTGAAATGAAAAACATGATGACAAACGGAGTTCTTCCTTTGATAAAGCAAAAATTTGAGCTGCCAATCATTATTCATCGCACAATTTTAACAGCAGGATTAGGCGAATCATTTTTAGCCGAACGCATAAAAACATGGGAAGAAAATTTGCCTAAGAACATAAAATTAGCATATTTGCCATCGCCCGAACATTTGCGACTACGCCTAAGCATAAGCGGCACAAATCAACAAGAATTAGAGAACACTCTAAACGAAGAAGAACAGAAATTAAACACTTATATTTCAGAATATATTTTTGGCAAGAATACCGAAACATTGCAAAACCTCATAGGAAAACTTTTGATAACACAACACGCCAGCCTCGCCACTGCCGAAAGCTGCACGGGAGGACATATTGCCAAATTAATAACATCTATATCAGGAAGTTCACAATACTTTAAAGGTGGAGTAATAGCATATTCAAACGAAGTAAAAAACAAGGTTTTGAATGTAGAAATGAGCTTGATAGACAAACACGGTGCAGTTAGCGAAGAGGTTGTAAAGCAAATGGCTATTGGCGTGAAAACATTATTAAACACCGATTATGCCATTGCCACATCAGGAATAGCAGGTCCGGGCGGCGGAAGTGCCGAAAAACCCGTAGGAACGGTTTGGATTGCTATTGCAACAAAAACTACAGTAGAAGCCCACAAAGTTTTTTTCAACCATAATCGCGAAATAAACATAAGAAGAGCATCTTCAATGGCACTTGATTTTCTACGAAAAAAATTACAGCTGAGAATTGAGAATTTTTTCGGACACTAATAATATAAATTCTCAATTAAGGTTGTTGAGATAAATTTCTTACACCTTAATTTAACCGCAAAGTTAAGCATAAAGAACGCAAGGATTTAATCTTTTTTCTACCTTTGCGAAAAATTATTTGCGCCCTTTGCGGTTAAAAAATCAATAAAATATTTCTCTGCACAGCCCTAATTATCAATTCTCAACTCTCAATTCTCAATTAATTATAAGGTTTAACGCAACCAATTACATCACAATTGCATCATACATAATACAGCTTGCAATTAAAAAACTTAGAAAATTTTTGACTAAGGAAAGCGAAATACTAAAAGGGTGCTTGTCAAACAAGAGGCAGGCGCAAGAGGCTTTATACAAAAAGTACTCAGGCGTTCTTTTTGGCGTTAGTGTAAGATATACCAAAGATTATTCGGCAGCGGAAGATGTTTTGCAAGAGAGTTTTGTTAAAATTTTCACTAATATATCTTCATACAAGGGAAAGGGAGCATTTGTGGCGTGGATGCGCAAAATTGTAATCAATACTGCACTTGAAAAGTATAGAAAGCAATTTCAAATGTATTTTGTTGATGATATTGAGGATATTACAGAAACGGTAATTGCCGAAGATATTTATTCTAAGTTAGATGCCGAAGACCTTTTAAAACTTGTAGCAAGTTTGCCGCCTGCGTATAAGGTGGTTTTCAACTTGTATGCAATAGATGGCTATTCGCACAAAGAAATAGCAGAAAAATTAGGCATATCTATTGGCACGTCGAAGTCGAATTTGTCGCGAGCGAGAAAAATATTGCAAGCCAAGGTTGAACAGTTATCCATTTTGCCCGAAACGAGAAATATATGTTAGAAGATAATCAAAATATTGACAACATATTTTCTGATGCTCTTTGCGATTATCAAGAACAGGCTCCACCCTACTCGTGGAACAATATTCAAGATGATTTGAATGCAATAAAGCACAAACGTAGATTGATATGGTTAAAAAGAACGGGAGTAATTGGCATTCTATTGGCAGCATTTTGGCTTGGATATTGGTCATCAACATACGATTTATATCATAAAAGCGAAAGTCTATATATAAAAACAATAGCGAGAAACGCCAACAAAACGTCTAAATATTATTTACAAAATACTTCTTCTATATTGATAGATGATGTAATTGTAAAAGCAAAATATCTTGGCAATAATAATGCAGATGCTGATAAGATTAGCAACAAAATAAATGATAATATTGACAAAAAATATACAGTTGTAAAAGCCGGCAATACTGACAAACAAATAACAGACAAGAACCACCAACAAACAAAAAATAGAAAAGATAACCAATTATTAACCAACGCTTTATTATGCAAAGATGAGAGCCGTCATAACGACGGTTCTTTCTTTATTGACAATGCAAAAGACATATCGAATTGGAGTGTTGGTGCCAAATTTTCGCCTATTTATTCAATAAACATGTTTAAAACAATATCAGAAGATGGCAATTATTCACCTGCCATAAGAGATGGTTTTAGCAATGTTTCTTCTGAGGTTTTGTCGGCATACACCGGCGGAATAAATGTAAATTATCGAATTTCAAAACGCATAAGTATAGAGTCGGGTTTGTTCTACTCCACAAGCAAGCAACTATCTACCATGCGCGGAATGTCGGCAAGTTTGGCTCATCAGCCTAACGCTAATGCCCACAATACAAACGATTTGAATAATCAGCCAATGAGTGCGGCGGCTCAATCGCCATTTCAATACACTACGATAAGCTACACGCAAAACCTCGACTATTTAGAGTTGCCATTTTCTATAAGATACCGCGTAATAGACAGAAAATTTAGTTTAGATTTATCAGGTGGAATGTCAACTAATTTTCTTATAAAAAACAATATCAGTAGCCAAATGGAAACCGATTTTTTGCAATATGATGCTAATTCGACTCTCTATAATGCAAAATTCAGCTTAGGATTAAACTACCGATTTTTGCAGCAAATACAGTTTAACTTAGAGCCTACTTTGCAGTATTCAATAAACCCAACCTCACATTCATTCCTTAAAGAATATCCTTACAGCTTTGCCATCTTTGCAGGATTTATCTATAATTTAAAATAACACTTCGTGCAATTACGAATGGCGAATTACGAATTACGGTGTTTTGTTTAATGAAACAGGTTTACAAAAAGATATTTCTGAAACAACCCTAATTATCAATTTTCAATTACCAAAAAAAGCCCGCAAAATTAATTGCGAGCCTTATTTTCAACCGTTAAAAATTAAAAAACTTTAATTCTTAGTTATTGTACATTTGTTGTTAGCCAAATCAAGAACGATGGTATAATTACCGTCTTCTGCAATAGGAATATTAGCACCATTATCAAGTGTTAAATTATTAATATCGCCGCCAAGATTAATATCCCAAGCATCGTTTGCGCGGAATTTTATTTCGCCTTTCTTTAAATCGCCTGTAAATGTCCATGTGTTGTTGGCAACATCAGCGGTCATATCTTTATCTTCGCTCCAACTACCTGTGGCACTACCAATTAAACCCCACTGAGTTAGCACACCTTTGTATTCGCGATTAGATAAATCAGCCATGAAAGTATAAGTTCCAGCCTTTGCAGTCATATTGTCCTTATCAAAGTCTAATGTTCCATCAGCACCTGCATCGCCAAAATTGATACCCCAATCGCGATTAGCACGCATTTTAAACTCACCATCTACAAATTTGGCAGTAGCAAACAAACGTTTCAATGATTTATTATAAACCATATCAATTTCGTTTTCATCGCCCCAACCGCCAACAGCACTGCCAATTAGTCGCCAATCTACTTTGGTTGCCGAATATGTTAAATTAACAACATCTGCCTTTATTAGGTATAAACCGGCAGCATCAACTTTCAAATTACCTCCGCTTGCGCTTAATTTTCCTTCGCCGCCATCGCCATAATTTGTATGGTTCCAATCAGGGTCGGAAGTTAATTTGAACTCACTTGCCGATGCAAAATAAATATAACCTTGTGCTACTTTATCATCTTTGGTATTCATGATAAACGGAGCTTTTTCGGGATTCCAATCTCCTTCGCTATATCCGCTTGCCTTTTGGTAGCCGCCCGGAACATACAATTTTATTATATCGGTAACAGTTTTTACCTTATAATTGTTACCATAAGCAATACCCTTTTCGTTTTTAGCGTACGCACGAATATAATATTCAGTTCCCGGCTCTAAGTTTGTTATTTTAGCAGTGAAAGTTTTACCATTGGCTGCCGCTACTACGCTATTTCCGGCGGTTGCTTTCGGATTTTCGCTTGTTGCCCAACAAAAACCACGCTCTGTAATAGCTGCGCCACCATCTGCAACAATAGTAGCATAAGCATCTAAACTTCTTTTAGTTACGTTATTTACGCTATCAGTATTCAAAGTTGGTGAGGCTACCTTTGTTTGAAACTTAATTTGTTTACTATAAGCAATACCAACTCCGTTTTTAGCATAAGCACGTACAAAATAAACTGTATTACCTAATAAATTATCAAGTTTAAATGTTTCCATACCAATTTGCTGATTATCAGCTTTCTTAACATTGTCTTTTACTGTTGGGTTTTCGCTTGTTCCCCAGCAAATACCCTTTTCAGTAACCTTGTCGCGTCCATCAGAAGTCAAATTGAAACTTATCATTGCTGATTTACCCTTTACATTTTTTTCCTTATTAATATCAATGTAAGGAATATTTGCCAAAGTAGTAAATTCAACCTCCTCGCCATAATTTATCGTGCCATCGTCTAACTTCACGTAAGCCTTTGCATAATATTTTGTTAAATGCTCTAATTTTTCGGCTTTAACCCAAAAAACAGACTTAGTTCGGCTTGTTAATTTTGCCTTTGCATCGGCAATAGTTGGGTTTTGTTTTGTACTCCAACAAACTCCCATTTCTAAATAACCCATGCCCTCTTTTGTGCCATCGGCTACAATCATTCCGCTTATCTCTGCACTTGTAGATGTAATATTTCTTACTTTCCAAGTGTTCATTTGTTGTTCTAAACTTACATTATCTTTTTCGCAAGATGCGAACAAAAACATAAGTCCGAAGAAAACTACTAATATATTTAATATTTTTACCTTCATAATTATCTGAATTTAACTGTGTGCGCGCCAAATTGCACACACACAGAGTTGTTTAGTTTATTATTTCTTTTTTACTACATAAGTACCTTCAGCATCACTTAGTATGGTGAAAATAATATCGTAATTGCCTGCTTCCTTAATTGGAATATCATTTCCAATACCTCCTTGCTTCAATTTACCTTTCATCACACCATCTTTCATCACGTTTGCCTCGCCATCAGCAAAGCCCATATTCCAAGCCCAACCGTCATTTAGTCTGAATTTAATAGCTCCGGGCACTAAATCAAGATTAATACGCCAAGCGTTTATCTCATAATCGTAGTCCATTTTTTGGTCTGGTGCGTCCCAACCATTAGGAGTAGCCGAACCTACACAGCCAATAAAATTCTTTTCTGATTGGAAAGTCAAATTTTTAATATCGGCTTCAAATTTATACCAACCTGCTTCGCCTACTTTTATGCCATTACCGCCTTCGGCAAGTTTGCCTCCGCTTTCGCCATATACTTTGCCTGTTTCAGGGTCTTTAAGTTTAAATGGTTTGGCAGGGTCAAGTTTTACAAGACGTGAATACTTGCCATCGCCGGCAGGTGATACAAGTTTTTGCTCCATGCCTGATTCGATTAAATCAAGACGCAACAAACCAAAAGGAGTTACGCTTGCTGTTTTAACCGCCGACATATACTCAATAGGTTGATTGCCTGTTCCGGCAGTTGTTGCAAGAACAGCTCTTAATCTGAAATCAACATCAGCCGCTTTGTCTTCCTTGAAATGTTTAAGCAGCTTTTGATTCATTTCGGCTACCGTAACTTTCATTTCGGCACAAGTTGTTCCGGCATAAAATTCTATTACATCTTTAAAATCATTTCCTTTGGCACAAGCCTCCAATAAATATTTAGCCGATACTTTATAGCCCGGATTTACAGGAGTGCCTTTGAATACCAAAGTTTCGCCACCATTGGCTCGTGTATAGCTTAGGTTGGGCACTGTTAGGGTTGGAGCTGCTGCGCTTTCATCTAAAACCAACTCGTCTCCGTCTTTTTCGCAATTTGAAAACAAACCCATAAAGCCAAGCAAAGCTATTATTATATAAATATGTTTTTTCATTAGTTTACTTTTTTAAATTTGTTAATTTGATAAACTTCATAATATTTTAATTCTATTGATATGATAATTAGTGGCTTTCAGACCTCACAAGTTTTTGCCCCTGTGAGGTCTTCGCCATATTATATCACTTATCAATTAGTATCCTGCGTTTTGTTTGATATTAGGATTAGCAGCAGTTTCATCGCCCGGAATTGGGAAAATGTTCAGATGCTTGTCGGTAGCAACACCTTTAAAGATGCCACCTTTCCACTGCCAAAGATAATCACCACCTGTGAATTGTCCGAAACGAACCAAATCAGTACGTCTTTGAGCTTCGTAGTAAAATTCACGACCGCGCTCATCAATAATAAACTTAGCGGTTACTTGCTCGGCAGTGATATTGCCGGAATTATCGCCATAAGCACGCTCTCTTATTACGTTTATATCTTTAACTGCTTCACCATTGTTGCCCAAACGGAAATTGGCTTCGGCACGCATTAGATAAGCATCTGCCAAACGAAATACAGGAAAATCGGTAGAGGCAAAAGCAGGATTATAATTAGCAGCCTGAGAACCATCGGCATTTCGGGCAGTAAATTTATACACACCCACGCCATAATCGCCGCTTGCCGAAGCTGCGGGAATATCTATGCTCTTTTTCTGCTTTAAGAAAACTCGCTTATCCTTACATTGTTTAAACTCAGGGTCGTCAGCCGGCACAGGATTTTCGCCATACACCGCCAAAGTATCCACAAGAATATTCATGAAGTTCTTGCGCGAACGGTTTCCGTTCCAGTTTGTATTTGATGTTAAACCATGATACTTTTCGGCAGGAATATATGTAGCATCGCTGCTCGACTCTATTATAAATGTAGTTCCTACGTATCCTTGTGTGTGAATACCATCTTGCTCCCAAGCAAAAATCATTTCCTTATTTGCAGGATAATTATTATTTGCACAGAAATTCTGACGATAATCAGTAGCCAATTGATATGCGCCGCTGTTAATTACCTTGTCGGCATATTCCTTAGCCTTTGCCCATTGCGCTGTTCCGGTGTAAACTTCGGCATTAAGATAAGTTCTGGCTAACAACATCCAACATGCACCTTTATCGGCTTGCGGATAAGATGAACCCGGCGCGCCTAAGTCGCCCTCAATAGCTTCTAATTCGCTAACTACATACTTAAATAATTCAGCTCGCTGTATTTGTTTTGGATAATATTTTCCAACTTTGTCCTTTTCAGTTATAAAAGGCGGGTTTCCAAACAAATCCATAGCCCAATAGTATGCCAATGCTCTTAGGAAACGAGCTTCGGCGCGATACCTCTTAACTTTTGGGTCGCCATTGCCTTCTGTTATTCTAATAAAATCATTAGCATAGGTAACACTAAGCACCAAACGCTGATAAAGTGCAGTAAGGAAAGGGTTTGCAGGACTCCAAGTTTGAGTATTCAAATCGGCAATACCAACATCGCCCCAAGCACACATTGCTTCATCAGTAGTTATTTCTTGCAAATTCCACAAAGCACGCATTGTAGTAAAAAATGCGCCATCGGCAGCTGCAATATCAGCACCTCCATTAGCTCCTTGCCCTTCAATAATGAAACTTGCATATATTTTGGCAAGAACTTGCTTCATATAAGCAGGGTCATCGTTCAAATTACCCGACAAAATAGTACTCGGGTTTTTGGGCGTTACATCTAAATCTTTCACACATGATGTAAGCATCAGTGCTGAAAGAAAAATACTTATTATTATATATTTTTTCATTTATTTATTATTTAATAATGATTAAAATCAACAGACGATAGAACTAAAAAATCAATTTTCAATTCTTAATTTTCAATTCTCCTCCGCCTGTTATTTGTTTATCTATTAATTACTAATTTTTTAGAATGTAAGATTTAAACCCAACATAAATGTACGAGGACGTGGATAGAAATTATTATCAATTCCGCCATTCACCTCCGGGTCAAGACCTTTATATTTAGTAATTGTAAATAGATTTTGAACAGTAAAACTCAATCGAGCATTCATATTTTCGCCGGTTTCCATCTTATAACCTATGCTTAAATTATCCAATTTAATGAATGAAGCATTCTCTACGAAATAATCGCTTGTAAACTGTCGAGTTACAAATTTTGTATCATTCAAATACTTAGGAGCATTTCTCCAATAACCAATTTGCTGTATTTGGTCTAATGATGCCGAAGCTGCAACTTGATTATAAACATAGTTACCAATATTTGCTCTTGCCGATGCAGCTATATCAAATCGCTTATAGTTAAATCGGAATGAGAAACCAAGCAAGTAATCGGGCACAGGATTATGATAAATATATTTATCTTCGTTGTCGCCACCTACTTTGCCGCCTTTGCCTGAAATATCTTCATATAAACCTTCAATCGGATTACCATCTTTATCATAAATTTGTCGGTTTACGAAGAACGAATAAGCAGGATAGCCTACTCTGGTTACTTGGTTCTGACCGGTGAAAGCATCACCATATAATATTCCGATATAATTTGGGTCGTCGGTCATCAATAGTTTTGTAATTTCGTTTTTGTTGTATGTGAAATTAAAACCAAGTTCCAATGACATATCTTCTTTTGAAATTGCCATTAAATTTAAAGAAGCCTCAATACCTGTATTTTTCAAACTACCAACATTCGTAAGCAAAGTGTTTGAAAAGTTACTTCCACTCGGAATAGTTACAGTGTTCAAAAGGTCGGTTGTTTCTCTTTCATACACATCTACCGAACCGGTAATTCTATCTTTTATGAAACCGAAATCAAGACCAATATTTTTGGTGGTTGTTTCTTCCCATTTTATGTCAGGGTCGTAAGCGTCGGGGCGCAATGTTGGAATATATTTACCATCAATATAATAGAATGAACCCGGAGAAGCGGTAATATATCTTGCTTGTGCAGGATAATCGCTACCAATATCTTGCTGACCGGTAACACCCCAACCTAAACGTAGCTTTAAATTAGTAACCGCCTCAACATCTTTTAAGAAAGACTCTTCGTTGATTTTCCACGCAAAAGCAAATGATGGGAATATACCCCAACGATTATCTTCGGCAAAGCGTGAAGAGCCATCGTATCTAACTGTTGCTGTTAGTAAATACCTGTTTAAAAGAGTGTAGTTTAAACGACCAAAGAAAGAAACCAAGTAATTTTCTGTTATAAACTCGGAATTATCCATAACCATCAATGGGTGTTTTGCATCTTCCACACTTCGAGTGTAGCTGCTGCTCTCGCTGTTGAAAAACTGCCACGAGTAACCGGCAGTGAAATCAACTCTATGAGCTTCTCCGATGTTTTTAGCATAGTTTAAGTAGAAATCAATCAAACTATTACGCTTTGTTGATGTAAAGTTGTTTAATTTTCCCCAATCAGATGGCGAAACAAGAATTGACGGTGATGTAACCGGACGATTATTATGTCCTTCACCTTTGGCATAATCAGTAGCAAGATTTAAGTTTGCTTTTAAATCGGGTAAAAATGGAAGAGCATAATTTAATTGCAAATTACCAATTACTCTTTTTACGGTAGATTCATTGTCGGCAGCCATTAGTTGCTCCACAGGGTTCGGAGTTCCAAGATTTGCACCGTAGTTACTCCATTGGAAATATCCGGCTGACTTAGGATTACCGTCTCTGATTGCTTGCGTTGGGTCCATATTAACAGCCGAACCGATAGCACCGGCATCACCAAAATTATTTTGAGTGTACATTCCCTTTGCGCTAAACGTTACTTTCAACGAATTGTCAAAGAAAGATGGGTTTAAATTAACAGAACCGGTAAATCTTTGCATATCAGTATTCTTTAAAATACCGTTTTGAGCAGTAAAACCAACCGATACACGATATGGTATCTCTTTGTAAGCACCTGACATGCTTATGTTATGGTCGGTAGAAACAGCAAGGTGGAAAATTTCCTTTTGCCAATCGGTGTCGTAAGCACCCAATTTGTCGAACATACCCACATTATAAAGTTTGCTTCTGTTATAGGCTATTTGCCTGAACTCGTCGCCCGAATATACATCAATATATTTGATAGGCGTAGCAATAGACACGTTTCCGTTGTAGGCAACTTGCATTTGTTTTCCTTTTTTACCCTTTTTGGTAGTAATAAGTATCACCCCGTTTGACGCGCGCGAACCATAAATAGCCGTTGCCGATGCGTCTTTCAACACTGTAAATGTTTCAATATCATTCGGGTTGATAAACGAAAGGAAGTTTGCATCACCGTTTACTCCACCATTGCTAAGTGGCACACCGTCCACAATAATAAGCGGGTCGTTAGACGCATTCAACGACGAACCTCCACGTATTCTTATAGTAGAACCACTACCCGGAGCACCGCCTGCACTGGTAATTACCACACCGGCACTCTTACCGGTTAGCAAATCTTGCGCCGATGTAATAGCTCCTTGATTAAAATCATCGGAACTAATGGCACTTACCGATCCGGTAGCATCGCCTTTTTTCACAGTTCCGTATCCGATAACTACTACCTCATCAAGTCCTACATCGGAGGCTTTTAGCACAACGTTTATAACGGTTTGCTCTCCAACAGCAATCTCTTGGGTAGTGTACCCCATGTACCTAAAAATTAGGACATCGGTTTTAGCAGCTTTCACGGTATAATTACCGTCCAAATCAGTGATAGTTCCGGTGGTTGTACCTTTTACTATCACGCTCGCTCCGGGAATAGTCATTCCGTCGGCGGCATCAGTTACTTGACCTGTTATAGTTACTTGCTCTTGTGCATAAGATAAATTAAACATGACACTTGCCGTAACTAACAATAACAGTCTTTTTAACAATCCATAATTTTTCATATACGTTTTAATTAGACTTAAATAAATTGAAACCTCAAACTGTAAATAACTACAAATTGAAATTTCTCAAATGTTGATTAAATTAATATTCGATACTAAATTAAGCATTATAAAATTGCAGAAAACAACCAAAAGTGCCCTAAAATTAACCGCGAGACTAAAAAAGTTCACAAAGCTTTATCACTCATTTATAACATTTTAAGTCATAATTTTATTGAACTTTGAATGCTAAAAACAACGCTATAATACATAATTTGATTTTAAATTCGCCCCAAAACTAAATATATATTTCTAATTTATTGTATTTGTTGCCTTTTTTTTTTATTTTATTTTATGCAAACGTTTGTGCTATCGTTTGCACAAGCCTATTTAGAGTTAAAAATTTAGAACGGCGAAGCCCTCACGATAGTAATTGAAAGTTGAAAATTTTGTAGAGTTGATAATTTCGCACAAACGATGGATTAAATTAACCGAATGATGGATTAAATTAACCGAATGATGGGTTAAATTAATCCAACAATGGGTTAAATGAGCCCAACAATGGGTTAAATTAATCCAACAATGGGTTAAATGAGCCCAACGATGGAGTAAATGAGCCTAATGATGGGGGTAATTGTCTCAAATAAAGCAAACAACAAAGCCCTTAGAATAACTAATTGACATTTTTGTAATTGGCTGATAATTCACATTTTAAAAAACAGACTTTTTTATCATACAATATCTTAATTATCAGCAATATAATTGTTAATTGCTCATTACTAATTGCTAATTGAACGAAGTATTTGTAATCGGCTGATAATTCGTATTTTGAAAAACAGACTTTTTCATCATACAATATCTTAATTATCAGCAATATAATTGTTAATTGCTCATTACTAATTGCTAATTGAACAAAGTATTGGATAAAATAACTAAAATTTTAATAACTTTGCTGTCATTTGCGAGTATTAATATCTTAAGTTTCGCACTTGCTAACCCTACTTATATACAATGAATTAAGATTTATAACAAGTACCTTTTTTATCTATAAAATCTTTTCTGTAAGCATGTT
>PDWI01001408.1_pt1 | contig 38092 bp, 42 predicted proteins | sample 1430891 | NCBI WGS metagenome assembly PDWI01 (sample SAMN01162508, study PRJNA174530) | Oral metagenome, whole genome shotgun sequencing project. | biome: Marine environment; feature: Marine mammal; material: Swab sample of the gingival sulcus; isolation source: swab sample of gingival sulcus... | reverse complement strand
TGAGGATCATCATACAGGACATTATGTCAAGGGATTTGAACGTAACGATTTGTTTTTTATCATTTTTGCCGTGCCCAGTATTTTATTGTTTTATTATGGGGTTCACCCGGTGTTAAATTGTAAATTTTTTATTGCTTTGGGGATATTATTGTATGGTATGGGCTATTTTTTGGTGCATGACGTCATGATTCACAGACGTTTCAAATGGTTGGATGGTGTGGATAATCCTTATTTCAGAGCGTTGAAGAAAGGTCATAAGATGCACCATAAATACCGGACTAAAGAAGGTGGTGAATCGTTTGGTATGTTGATTGTCCCATTTAGATACTTTAGAGAACAAAGGAGAAAAAGTAAAGCGAACAAATGAAATATACTTATCTTCTGCTCAATGTGTTATCTTTGAGTATTCCCTTGTTGTATAGTTTCCATCCCAAGATGAAACTTATCAGGTGGTGGAAACCTATTGTTATAGCTTTGAGTATTACAGCGGTGTATTACCTCATTTGGGATGTTATTTTTACCAAATATGGTTTTTGGGGGTTTAATGATGCTTACTTGACAGGCATTAGAATACTCCGCTTACCTGTGGAGGAATGGCTGTTTTTTTGGTTTATTCCTTATCCCAGTTTGTTTATTTACTTTTCTTTGCAATACTTTAAACCCGAATGGGTGTTATCTGAAAAAATAACGCAATACTTGTCAAGTCTAATCATATTTGCAACCGCCGTGACGGTCATTTTCTTTTTTAATCGTTGGTACACTTTGGTTAACAGTTTGACTGTTATTGCAGTACTTACTTATGCCAGCAGGTCTAAAGTCCACCTTTTACAAAGGTTTTATCTGGCCTTTATTATCGTATTAATTCCATTTACACTGGTCAACGGTGCCTTAACAGGGATGTTTACAGAGGAGCCGGTCGTGTGGTATAATAATATGGAAAACATGGGTATACGTTTTATAAGTATTCCTTTAGAAGATTTTGGTTACGCCTTCTCAATGTTATTACTATCTCTAATTCTTATTGATAATCAAGTTAAAATACAATGGAAAAACAACCCAAGACAATGACTGTAAAACATCTTATTTTTGTCTTTTTTATAACAATATCTGTCCAATTAATGGCTCAAACCGGCACAATATCCGGTCATGTCATGAGTGAGGCTGATAATTCACCAATAGCCTTTGCAGATGTGGTTTTGGAAAACACCAATTATTTCACTACTACCGATGAAGACGGACGTTTTATCATTGAAGAAATTAAACCGGGGACTTACAATATGCTTATTCGGTTAATAGGTTTTCAGGAAAAAATTATTTCTGAAATCACGGTTAATACGACCCGTGTACAAAACTTTGACATTTACTTGGAAGAAGAGGCTTCCCAATTGGGTGAAGTGGTGATTAAAACATCTGTATTTAAACAGACTGCAGAAAGTCCCGTAAGTGCTACGAGTATTGGTGTGACGGAGATTTACCGTTCACCCGGTGCTAATAGAGATGTTTCTTTTGTTGTACGTAATCTGCCCGGTGTTGCAACTTCCACCAATAATTTTAGAAATGATCTTATCGTTCGTGGTGGTGCCCCCGGTGAAAACCGTTTTTTTATGGATGGTATTGAAATTCCCAATATCAATCACTTTGCTACACAAGGTTCGTCCGGAGGTCCGGTGGGAATGATTAACGTAAATTTTATTCAGGGTGTTGATTTCTATACGGGTTCTTTTCCCGTCTCCCGTGGTAATGCTTTGAGTTCTGTGATGGATATTACTACCCGTTTTCCCAGTCAGGACAAACTCAGCGGTAGTGTAACTTTGGGTTCATCAGACCTTGGATTAACACTGGATGTGCCAACGGGTAAGGATTCCGGATTTTTATTGTCTGCCAGACGCTCTTACCTGCAACTGTTATTTGAACAACTCAAATTGCCGTTTTTACCTACTTACAATGATTTTCAGTACAGTCATCGGGTTAAAATAGATGACAGAAATCAACTCACTATTTTAGGTCTCGGGGCTGTTGATAATTTTAAGCTTAACACGTCGGTTAATGATGGGGTAGAAGATCCGGATCTTCTGGAACGCAATACTTATATCCTCAATAATATTCCTAAATATGAACAATGGAATTACGCCATTGGGGTAAATTGGCGTCACAATACGGATGTCGGCTATCAAAACTTTATCCTTAGTCGCAATATGCTCAACAATACTTCTAATAAGTATTTATACAATATTGAGGTAGCTGATAACCTGCTGTTTGATTACGAATCGCAGGAGATAGAAAACAAGCTCCGTTATGAATACCACCATACGGCAGGTGACTGGAAATGGTATGCCGGAGCCGGTGTTCAACATGTAAAATTCACTAATGATACCTATCAAAAAATAGTTGTTGCCGGTACGGAACAAATTTTAGATTTTGAATCGGATCTCAGCTTCCAAAAATATGCGTTGTTTGGGCATGTCAACCGCTCATTGATAGACAATAAATTAGATTTATCTGCCGGTTTGCGAACAGACTTCAATAGTTTTTCAAAAACAATGTCTAACCCGTTGTCTCAAATCTCTCCAAGACTGTCTTTGAGCTACAATATCAATGCCCAAAACAAAGTGGTCGTTAGTGCCGGGCATTATACCCAATTACCCGCTTACACTATCCTGGGCTACAGAGATAATGCCGGTACATTGGTCAATCAAGACAACGTAGATTATATACATGCTAACCATTATGTCGCCGGTTACCAATGGATTCCGAAAGATTACTTACAGCTGAAGTTTGAGAGTTTTTATAAATCCTATTCAAAATACCCCTTTAGTATTAATGATGGGATTTCACTTGCTAATCTGGGAAGTGATTATGGCGTTATCGGTAATGAGCCGGTTAATTCCAACTCTAAAGGTTACAGCTACGGCTTTGAAGTTTCTGCTACTCAAAAATTGAGTGACAAATTATTCGGAAGTTTCTCTTATACCTTTGTAAGAAGTAGATTTGATGATGCTAATGGTAACTATACTTATTCGGCTTGGGATAATAAGCATGTCTTAAATGTAGTTTCCGGTTACAAATTGGCCAGAAACTGGGAAATAGGAGTGAAATTCCGTCTGTTAGGTGGCGCACCTTATACACCTTATGATTTGGAAACCTCATCATTGCAAACGGTCTGGGATATCAACCAGCAGGGTCTTTTGAATTATGCGCAGCTCAATACGGAACGCTTGCCGCTATCTCATGGGTTAGACTTTAGAGTAGATAAGAAATGGTATTTCAAGCATTGGGCGCTTAACCTCTACCTTGATATTCAAAATGCTTACAATGCTAAAACAACTAACCCGGCGTATTTTAATGTGCTCTATGGAGAGGATGGCTTGCCGTTGGTGTCTGACAATGATCCGCAACGCTATCAGTACAAGCTGATTGAAAATGAAAGCGGAACGGTTCTGCCTTCTATAGGGTTGATGGTGGATTTTTAAGTTAATAACCAAAAAACCATGGCAGTTTTATCAAAATAATATTATGTTTGCCGTTTTAAATACGGTCTTCTGAAAAATATTTAACTGTTTGATTTCAAGAGGATTTTTAATGGTAGCAGATGTTGTGGGTAACATGTGTAAGTTGTAAATGTATGGGGTTTGGATGTTTGTTATCAGAAATCTTATGATTGACAAACGGGTATTTTATGTCATCTTGTTTTTCTGAAAACCATAATTGTATTACAGCAAATTATGTCGGTAGCATGAAAACTTTAATAGAACTTTTTGAAAAAAGTGTTGAAAAATATCCCAATAATGTATTATTGTGGGAAAAGACTAAAGACCAATATGAAGGCACAACTTATAGTGAAACGCTGGAAAAAGTTTTACAATTCAGTGCCGGTTTACGTGAATTAGGACTGAAACAGGGCGATAGGGTTGCGCTGTTGTCCGAAGGACAAAATGCCTGGCTTATCAGCGAACTCGCTGTTTTATATGCCGGTGGAATCAATGTGCCTTTATCCATAAAATTAGATGCTGCAAATGATTTAAGGTTCAGGTTGGAGCATTCCGGAGCCAAAATGGTTATTGTGTCCAGGAATCAAAAACCTAAAATTTTTCAGATTGCGGATCAATTAACTGCTTTGGAAACTATTATTGTTGTTGACGATGCTGAAGAAGAAACCTCAGGTAAACTGAGATTGAGTACGGTTGTTGAGAGGGGAGTCCAAGCGCTTCAAAATACTGATAAACGGGATGAACTGCATAGTATTAAAAATAATATTAAGCCCGATGATCTGGCAAATATTTCCTATACTTCCGGTACTACGGCAGACCCCAAAGGTATTATGCTCTCACACCTTAATTATACTGCCAATGTTATTCAGGCGAACTCCTTGATGACCATTGCTGAAGATTATAAAACATTGGCTATTTTACCATGGGATCATTCGTTTGCCCATACGGCTTGCCTGTATAGTTTTATGGTCAATGGTGCTTCTGTAGGGTCGGTACAGATTGGTAAAACAGGTATGGAAACATTAAAAAATGTACCGGTAAACATCAAAGAACTCAAACCCGATGTTTTGATGAGCGTACCGGCATTGGCTAAGAATTTTAGAAAAAACATAGAAAGTAACATTCAAAAGCAAGGGAAGTCAGCGTCAAAATTGTTTAATATAGCGCTGAAAAATGCTTATTTTTACAATGGAGAGGGCTGGAATAGAGGTAAAGGTGCCAGAATGCTTGGGAAACCATTGAATAGTTTATTTGATAAAATTCTATTTTCGAAAATTCGTGAAGGTTTTGGCGGCGATTTAAAGTTTTTTATAGGTGGTGGGGCTTTATTGGATATAGAATTACAACGATTTTTCTATGCCATTGGCATCCCCATGTGTCAGGGTTATGGTCTGTCCGAAGCGGCACCGGTAATTTCATCCAATGCTCTTCATGCTATAAAATTTGGTTCGTCCGGTAAAGTAGTCGATTTTTTAGACATCAAAATTCTCGATGAAAACAATCAGGAATTACCTGTGGGACAGAAAGGTGAAATTGTCATCAAAGGTGATAATGTCATGTTGGGCTATTGGCAAAATGACAAAGCGACTAAAGAAGTTCTCAGAGATGGTTGGTTGCATACCGGTGATATGGGCTATTTGGATAAAGATGGTTTCTTGTATGTGTTAGGCCGTTTTAAAAGCCTGTTGATCAGTAATGATGGTGAAAAATTCAGTCCGGAAGGTATTGAAGAAGCGATTACTGATAATTCGCCGTATATTGACCAGATTTTATTGTACAATAATCAGAACCCATATACGGTTGGTTTGGTGGTGCCCAATATTGCTGCTTTAAATAAGGCGGTCAAAGAGCAAAAATTAGAACTTAAAGATCACGATGGGCAGACAGCGGCACTTGAAATTCTCAATAATGAAGTCAAAGCTTATTTGTCTGGCGGTAAATACAGCGGTATGTTTCCTGAATTCTGGATTCCATCGGCTTTAAGTATCCTACCGGAAGGATTTACTGAAGACAATAAATTGCTAAACTCTACTATGAAGGTCGTCAGAAGTAAAGCCTTTGATTATTTTTCCAAGGAACTGGAAACACTGTATTCTAAAGAAGGCAAGAACATCAAACACGATCTTAACAGGCAGAATTTAAGGCAATGGCTCAATTAATAAAAAAAAGTGCAATTATTAGTAAAAAAAAGTTTGCTCGAATAAAAATTTGATTTATATTTGCACTCTCATTTTTAGAGAATCCTCCTTAGCTCAGTTGGTTAGAGCATCTGACTGTTAATCAGAGGGTCCTTGGTTCGAGCCCAAGAGGGGGAGCTTTATTGACAAAGTCGCTTTTTAGCGACTTTTTTTATTTGTATTAGTTTGTTTTTCAAATAGTTAAGGGGGTGTAAAAGCGGTTCGAGAATTCCATGATAAAATTATGGGTTTTTGAGGTAATTTCTCGAACCGTAATTGTAACTACTTGAATAACAGTGTAGTTAATGATGCTATCCAAAAGTGCGTAAAGCAAGTTTTTGTTTATTCTTAATAAGTGAACTAACAACAATTAAAAATGAATAAAAAATTCAACTTTACACAGGAGTAAGTTACAAAGATTCCATCGTCGGCTATACCTAAAATATTTTCACATCAATTTCATTGTCAAAAATATACTTTCCATATTTACTACAGTCTATACAAATATAACCTAAAATCTACTTGATTCTTTCATCTAAATTTGAGGGGATAAAGTGTTTTCTACAGTAAATTAACTTCTCAAGAAACATTGTAGGAATTAATCAAATTGAAGTTTTGTTATTATGAGGACTTCTTTGGTTGTTCAAGTGCTACGAGAATATCATTCAATTTTTTTGTTTCTCCTTTGTACAAATTACGATATTTTCTTCGATACTTGCGCTTATGTATAAAAATTCGAATAGGCATAAAGACGAATAGTTGAACTGGGACTATAAGGATTGTAAAATACATGTAATACTTATAAAAATCTGATTTTATCAGATTAAGATCAACTGCTTCAGTATATACGATTAGGATAAGCGATATGGTTAGGATAATAAAAGAGAATTTGGCAATGTGAAGAGGTGTTTTGAGAATATCTTCTATAGTTACGCGCTTATCTTTTTCTGAATACCTGGTGACTTTAGAGATCATAAATTCGGACAATCCTAAAAATAAAATGAGTGGAAAAAATAAAACAAAAATAATTTGCCATCCATAGCTTACAGACTTTATAAGGTAAGACACATGGAAAAACGAGAAAGTTAGAAATAAAAACACTAATAAGGTTACTTGGTAAACGGAGAAAACTTGTTTGTTTTTCAAAATTCTGTTAGAGAAAGTTCCATAAAAAGTAATAAAAGAAAAAATCATACTAAACGTTCCATATATGCAGATTACAAAGAGGAGAATTTCTTTGACTAAGATGTCGTCTGTATTTTCTATAAAACCTGAAAACAAAAGAATAACTAAACAAAAAAAACCACTGAGATAAGAAACAGGCTTTAAAATTTCAATAAAAAACCGTTCTTTTGCTTCAGTGTGCTCTAAACTTTCCGATGAGACCTTAACTCCTTCGTGAATTTTATAAAGTGCTTTGGAAAAATCAGGATTATTTTCTTTTTTTTCAGAAATTTGAATCTTCAATCTATCCTTTAGAAAGTCCAGGTCGTTAGAAGTGCCTTTATTTATGTTGAAAACACCTGAAGAGAGGTTCTTTCTAAAAAAATCAAAAATAGCATAACCAAAATTTATCCCAGCTAGCAATTCAAAATAGGAACTAAATTCACTTAGATTCAAGGTTTTTGATGTTTTGTTTTTTTAGAAATAATCTTTACAGCTAGAATAGTTAGTGTTGAATATAGAAAGTAGTTTATTTGTAATTTCCTTGTTGTTAAACGAACCTTTTGCTTCTCGTGTTTTATTATTGGGGTTATTATTACCGTACTTTTCAAGTCTGAACTTATTGGTGTCGCCTATAACAAAATTAATTTTTTCACCATAAATTTCCTTCATAGAAGTTTTAAAACTTGATGAAGCTAACTTAACAGAAACTTGTTGAGGAAACACATCGATCAGAACTTCTAAAAACAACCTTAGTTCTTCATCGTCATATGGGCTTTTGTCACTGATGACAACTTGAAGTTTTCCTTTACGACTCAAAAAATCAATAACAGAAGATCTAAATGATTCCACGGTGCTATTGTTAACTATATCTCCTTTTAAATCATCGTCAAAAACTATTACTTTTTCGTTAGAGTATTTCAATATTTTTGCAATGGCAATAGCTGCGTGTTCCGAATCTCTATTCGGAAATATATCAGTGCTGTTGTTTTTTGCTAAACCATCAAGAGCTTCTGAGTATTGCTTTAGTTTTCTGATTTCAGAATCAGTCATAGAATTACAGTAAATAAATAAAGTAAAGTGTGTATAAATCTTTTCAGGCTACAAAAGTAATACTTTTTAGGTAACTTTCAAAATATAATCAGAGTTACATTTGAAAACATCAGATTGTAGTTGAACTATTGTTAAATTCAACATGAAACTTCTGTTTTTTCGGCTATAACTCTCAACCTTCCCAATCGTCCATTTCTAAACAGAATTAATTTCACAGTGTCTTCTAACTTTTCTGTAGCGAAGTAATGACCATGGAATACTAATTTATCACAGAAAAGAGTTTGAATTATTTTGCGTTTGATGTCGCTATCCCCATGTTGAAATATTGTATCAATACCTTTCAAAAATGATATTCCTTCTCTAAGGTGTTTTTCGAAATAGCGGTCTTGAATTTGTAGTTCCTTAAGTTCGATTTTAATTTTGGATAAGCGTTCGTCAATACGGCTTTTCATTGAGTTGAAAGTAGAAATATCGATTTGCCTTTCAAACAAATGATCTTCTGCCATTTCCAATCGTTTGTATAGTTTTTTTTCCTCTCTACTTAACGAGCTGATGAGTGTTTGCTTATTTTCAAGTTGCTCATGAAATCGGTTCTTTAAAATTGATTTGTAAACGATTTCCAAATCTTCTTCGATTTTCATTTCAGCAAGTAATTCTATAAACATTGCATTAACTTCTTTTGCCTTGAATCGAGCTTTGCAGTAGCGACTACAATGATAGTAAAAATAGGTGTTTTTACCATTTCTTCCTTTACTTCCCGATCCTGTAAGGGTCTTTCCGCATTTTGGACAAGACAAAAAACCTCGAAGAGGTAAGGCTTCATTTATTGCTGTTAGTGTTTTTGTTTTTGTAGACCATTTCCCGCTCATAATCAACTGTACTTTTTCAAAAGTCTCACTATCAATAATAGCAGGGTGTAACCCTTCTACCAACATTGCCTCTTCCTTTTTATAAGCCTTAATATAAATTTTACCCATATAGGTTGGGTTTTTTAATAGATTTAAGAAGCCGTTTCGAGAAATTTTCAATCCTTTTTTGAGTAGTTTCTGTCGGATGTCTTCAGTTGAGTACACTCCTTTGGCATATTCCCTAAAGGCGCTTTCAACCAATGGAGCTATAACGATGTCTAACGCTAAAGTTGATTTTCCTTGTTCATTTCTATAGTTGAGATAGCCTTTGGGAGCCACACCTGTAAAACATCCTTCTTTCATTGCCCTTCTTAACCCATCAATTGTTCTCATACTATTTTTATCATTTTCTATCTCAGGTAATGCTAGATAAACAGCGAGTAGTACTTTTGAATCCGGTTGCGACAGATCCAAAGGTTGTTCGATAGAATTGACTTCAATTCCCATTTCCTTAAATTGACGAATCATACGATATGCTGCCTCAATATTTCGACTGAACCTGTCCCAACGTGTAAAAAGAAGTGTATCAATATTTCTTTTGTTAGACTTAAAGTATCGCAGTAGTTTTTGAAACGCGGGTCTTGCGGAGAAATTCTTAGCTGAATAGTCCTCTTGAAAATAGTTCATGATTCGATACCCCTTTTGCTGACAATAATTCTCTAGATGCTCTTTTTGATGACGAAGCGAGAATCCCTTTTCAGCTTGCTCGTCGGTACTCACTCGGGTATATAAAACGACGTTTTTCATGATGTTTTCTTTTCTTTTTTTTGGTAATATAAAAATTCGATTTCTACCAATTGCTTTAGTTTTATCCGAATATTCGCCATCAACTTATCCGAAAATTCAGGGGTGATTTTGGAAGATAATGAGGTGATATTTTTTGGATTGTATTTCACGTAAGTTACAATGTTAAGGATTCATAAAAAAGCTATTTCACATACTTTAGGACAACTTTAGCGCTATTTAAAATTGGGCAAAAAAGACCTTAATTTTGTTGAACTGGCTTATAGGTGCAGGATTGCATTGTGACGGTCACAAGCTCTCTTACCCAATGCTATCCTGTCGGGGAATTGCCCCGAACCCCTGTTTTTGCTCTTTAAAGGAGGAGCCTGTCGTAATTGGTAAAGTTGTGTTTATTGTTCATGAAATCGTTCTTTATCGGTTGTGTTTTGGCGTAATTTTTTGAGAATTTCGAGACGTTTGTTAAGCGCTATGTTTTTATCTAATTCTGACAGAATTTCTGGAGTATACCCTAAAGTCTTAAAACGAAACTTTCGTTTACTTTGAATACCTGTAATAACCCCATTTCGACTATATAGTTTTATATTTTGACTTGTTAGTTTTTGAAAAAAATCTTGTCTTGAAGATGCCTTTTTATAGCATGTTTCTAAGATTTTGAGTATATGTTGCTTTTCCGAAATTTTTCCTTTCTGTTCCATCGTTTTTTCAACATCTCTCTTGTGTTCCTTTTGATTGGGTTTAGCAGGAATATGATGGTTGATCTCAGATAGATACAATTCGGGGAAGTTTTTTCGTTGGTATTGTTCCATGGGGATTTTCACTTTGTTTTGAAAATCATTTTTGGAAATTCGAATGTTTTTTCCTGTTTTATACTCTACTCCCGAGAAGCAAATGTGTAAATGTGTATGCTGTTTGTCATGACGATGGACTGTAGCAAAGGCTAAAGAACGAGGGGCGCGAAGTGAAAGATATTTTAAGGCTATTTTTTGTAGTTTGTCATTGGTTAAATGCTGAGAGTCTTCCTTATGAAAAGAAAGAATATCCATATAAAGGCGTACATTGTTTTTTCTGGGATTGAGCCTATAGGACTCGTTGATAAGTAAATTCAGTGAGATGCTTTTCGCTGAAACATCTTTTCCTTTGATAAATTTTGTCAGAACAAAGCCTTTATCTCTTTCCTGTTCTCTAAGAATGTACCGAGGCACAGTGGTGAAGCTCCTTAAGTGTTTGTATGACTTGCTTTTGATAATCATGAAAAATGTTTTTTAAATAATTGTTGCAGTGTTTTTAAATGTTTTTTAAGGATATGTAGATTCCGTTTGTCAAGATTTTCAGATTGAAATAACAAATGCTCTAAGTATTCAATCAATAAGAATAATTGTTGTTCTAGGGAGTCGAAAGCATCTGTACTTACATTCTCACCCTTTTTTGATTGAAGTTCATTTGTCACTACTTGTTTGATGAATTGGCTTATGGTTTGTTTATCAGACAAGCGAGATTTGAGTGTTTTGATTTCTTCTTTATAAAATGAAATAGTGACTTCGGTTTTTTTCTGTCGTTGTTGTTTTTTTAACCGCGTATTATAGGCACGCCAGTACACTTTTTTAGCCTCGATAATAGCTTCTTTGGAAGGGGTTTTTCCTTCAAACAATGCGTCGAGATAATCGTGCAGACAGCTATATGTTCTCGGCTGAAAATTCACTTATAGTTCTAAATCTTCTTCTTGCTCTTTTGCATTGTTTTGTTCCAGTTCCTGTTTACGCATCAATGTATTAAAACGGGTTTCTATGAAGTATAGATCCCTTTCAATGTGTAGTCCTAATGGAAGTTTTACGCTCTCTAATTCTTTGATTGAAAAAGAGCCCCATTCATCAAAGTTCATTCCCGTAACATAGCCATAGCAGATGTCACGTTCTTTGTCATATTCGGTGGCATACCATGTTAAGACCCCTACGGGATTGAAAAACTTGGCAACTACTAATGGATCAGCTTTCTGCGATTGATCGCCTATTTGAGCAAATCTCTTTTCTAATTCTTTTGTGATGAGTTTCATTTTTTAAAATTTAAATTAACTATTAAGCGTTGTGATAAGGCGAAAGGTCGATGTACTGCACGCTGTATGGTATGGGCATAGGTGACCTTCTTTGTCTTAGTCGTAGTTTTTTAATCAATTTCCTTTGCTTATAGGCAGGGGTGATTTTCATCTTCAAGGGTTTTTCACCACTGGAAAGCACGATGATTTCATCCTTCATCTCTCGGATTTCGGAAGCACTCATCAGTGCACGTTGTCGCAGGGCATTCGTTTTTTTATCCTTATATTCAAATTGCCCCAAGATGCGTTCGATCTGGTAGGTCTCTTCGCCCAAACCACCGAAGTAGGCTTTGACATTGCAGTTATTCAGAATGTTTTTGGATTGTTCTCCATACTTGGATAACAAGGATTCCGATTGCAGGATGAGCTGTTGGGGGATACGAAACTTTCGGGCATTGGAGATAATCTGAGAATAATCTTGAATTGCCGTTAAGGTGTCGAACTCATCTAAAACCATAAACACATCCTGTTCCACTGCACTTGGAATTCTGGAAAAAGCAAAACGATAGAATTCCTGAAAAAACAGGCTGACCATAGGCGCATAATATTTGACGTCTCCCACGGGAACCTGAACAAACAAAGCATGAGGCTGATTTCTGAAATCTTCAAAACGAAGCGTATTGACAGCAGTGATGTCGCAGAGTTCAGGGTCATCCCCAATAAAAGATAGAGCTGATATGGCAGTGGCTACAATGGATTTTCGAGTATTATCCGATGTCCCCGATAAAGCACGAAATTTGCGGAACACTTCTTCAGAAGCTTTGGATGCCATGAGGTTTTCTATGGTTTCAGGATTACCCTGATACTCCAATATCAAACGATAGACGTTGGCTAAATTACGGAAAACCCGAGGTTCAGATTCACAAACATATTGAATGAACAACACTAGACAATCTTCTCCTGCAATAGTAAAGAAGTCACTTTCCTTATGCGTAGCGGAAAGCAATGTTTTTACAACCTTTCGCATTTGGGTTAGACTACCTACACAACCCTCCAAAGGATTGAAATATACTCCGGATTTGTTGCCAAAGTCTAATATATGGCATTGATATCCTTTGGTCTGTAAGTAAGGGATGGTCGCAGAGAGCTCGGCGCTGGGGTCATTGACGATTAAGGAATAGTTTCCTGTGGCGTTGAGTAAAAAAGGAAATACCGACACTTGGGTTTTGCCCCGACCACTTGGAGCTACAACAAGGTAGTTCTCTCGGCTTTTCTTTTCGGTCAAAAACCGTGTACCATCAATACAAAAGCCAGTGTTTTTGTCTGATATAAGATGTTTAGCATTACCAAAGGATGCCTTTAGACTGTGGTCTTTCCCCCAAAGGACTTCAATTATCTTTTTAGCCTCTGGAGAGGACTTACTGATGCTGTTTAAAAGGAACTTTTTGATCATTCTGAAAGGTGTAAGAGATTTTCTATTTGCTTTAACATAAAACCACATAACAAATAAGTCATTTTCGTAAGGGTATAACCCATCATCAGGGTTAATCGAAAAAGAGCGACAAGCAATTTCCAAAGGGTCTGTAAGAGTCTTTTAAAGGTGGTTTTCATGCTATTGTTATTTTAGGAGGATAAAAATGTGGTTTTTCCACAGCTGACTTAATTTTTAATCGTTTAATTTTGTGATACATAATTGAAAGTGTTTAGAATTTAATGCAAGTAACAAAAGACGACGACGTTTTGAATTGCCTATTTTTAGACATTTTTGTCCAAATCAATTAAGATGGAAGCAAACGTATTGGAACTTTTTATGAAGGATGTCTTTGAACTGGCAGAAGCTGAAACGGGTTCTGATAAACCCTATACTGTCGCCAATTACATTAAAAAAAGGTTAGATGTCATTTTTGATGTCCACAAGTTGGGTAAAAAAGAGCATTTTCCAATGTCCTACAAAGTATATGAACGATACTATAAAAAGTTTATCAAAAAAATTGAGGATGTCGATGGCTATTCACCACCAAATGATGAAAACAAATTTCAACTGGCTCGTTTTTTGGGTTATGAAAATTTTGAATCATGGAAAGCTCATATTTACAAAGACCAAAACATGAAAAAGGAAACCTATATAGGAGGTATTATTACCAAAATAGATAGGGTTGATGGAGATATCAATATCAACTAATGATGTGTACTTATAAGTATAAAAACTTCTCGGTAAGTAAAAAGAACCATTCGTGTAAGCTATCAGAAGTATTTGAAACACTTCCAATAGATACAGAAGAGAAATGTATTTTTCATAGCGAAGACCTCAAATGGAAAGAAAAGAATGATTTTATTTCTTTTCTTCAACATTACATTTCTTATGCAAGAAAAAACGATTTAGAAATTGATTTACGTGGAGTCCACTTCATAGCTCCCAAAGACAAAACAGTCATAGATTATATTGATTTTATATCAGGTGCTATTATATCAGGTTCAACGTTTCATGATCCCATAGAGATTAAAGGAAAAAAAGTAAAAAAAGTTATACCAAAAAAGTTATCATTTCAAGAGTGTGTTTTCAAAAACAATGTGAAGTTTATTAATTGCTTGTTTAAAGGCCATCTTGAATTTTCCCATGTATCTTTTGATAATGAATTTGGAATTCTATGGTTAGAGCTTATAGACTGTTCTTTGCTCTATTTTGATTTTGTTCATAATACTGATTTCGGCGCGCATTTAGCCATTGTTGGATGTAACTTTAAAGAAGATGTACTATTTGAAAATTTTCTGATGCAAGAAAATTGTCTTGATCTAGTTGATAATACATTCAATGAAAGTTTCATTTTTAAAGATTCTGAGATTGATACTATGTACATTAATTTATCGAATAATCACTTTAAAGAAGAGGCTACTTTTGAAAATACATCATTTTACGCAGTAACTGATTTTAATAAACCAAAGATTAGTCAAAAACTCCTATTTACTGGTTCTGCCAAGCGAAAAATCTTTTATGGACAAACTCGTTTTTCACTGAATGTTGATGATGTTGAGGGACAAATTGTTTTTCAGCAAACCCAACTCAACGTTATTAACAAGGAGGATTTGGAATACATTAAGAGATTGCAGAAAGTAGGTAATGTCGATCGAAAAAAAGTAGTGATTGGCCCAGGTTGTATCAAATATCAATGGCAAACCGAACCCAAGACAATTAAAATAAATCCCGACAATCTTTATATAATTGAAGAGTTTTCACGTTCTTTTGCCACCTTTGTTTCTTTATGGGAAAACAAAAATTTTGGTGTAGAGTTATTGGAGAAAACCTCTACGGAACTTACTTTTTTTTATTTTTCGGATCAGGATTTAGGCAATGCGTTTTATGATACGTTCTATCAAGCTCAGAAGGTGTATTTAGGACTTCTATCCAATACACTACCTGCTACAGAGAATCAAATGAGTAAGGAGGAAATGATTCAGTTTCTTCGTACGCGCCTTTCTCAAAACAGCTTATTGATTCAAGCAAAACTGCAACACGAAAATAACAAATGGAATGAATCGGATACACAGGCACTCATCGAATCTGTGACACTCCCTAATCAAAAAGTCTTACCATTGGAAGAACTTCATCAATCGATTACAAGCATGAGTATGCAAAAATTGATTGATTTTGCAAAACAATCCGCAACGCCTGTTCAAATATTTCTTGTTAATAGTAATGTTGCCCATAAAATTACAAAAATAGATACGGTTCAAGGCAATGTGAACAACCTCAATTCTTTATAGGGGTAGTTAAAATCTAGCAAGCATTACTTTTTTGGACAAAAATGTCCAAATCTTGGCTAATCATTGCACAGGTAATCTCACTTTCTTTGTACCTGAAATTTCAATCCAACTAGTGCACAAGTTGGAAAAGAGCTCAGAGAGTGCTAAAGTAACATGACAAAGATAGCCTGGAGAAAGTTATCTCAGAATTGAAACCAAAGTACTTCTCATTGTCAGGCCTGACACTTTAACAGAATGTTTAACCTTAAAAGTGTCAAAAATGAAAAAAAGAATTTTGTTCTTTGCTTTATGTGCAGTATGTATGACTGCCGGACTGACTTCTTGTACCGAGGATGACAGTCTAGACCCTTCCCAAGATATGGTTCAAACCGTTGAACAATCAACTTATGAGTTGGATCATGGCGATCAGGGAGACAGTCCACCCCAAGGGGATGACTGATGATAAAACATGATATCGTAGTAAGAAAACGCTTTCTATATTGATTATGGAAAGCGTTTTTATTTGAAAAATAATTAATTTTACTTGATTTTTATTGTAGATAAAAATGCGTTGTACTTGGATTTTACTTTTTTTAAGCACTTTGCTTTCTGCACAGCAGACTTTACAAAAAGATGCTTTTGATTCGCTGTATCAAAAAACAGTGGAATATAGGGAAAAGATAAAAGAAGATTCTATGTTGTACTATGGAAAATCAGCAACACTTCTTGCACAAGAGAACAATGATTTTTACAATACCGCAAAAATCAATATTACATTAGGAAATTTCTATCAGCCCTTTCCCGATAAGGATAGTATCACTTACCAATATTACTTTAAAGCATATAAAGCCTATTTACTGGCTCAAGATTCCCTTAAGATCTCCAAGACCCTCTTACGGTTAGCCATTTTAGAAAAGAACAATCGAAGTTACCTCTTGAGTAAACAATCCAGCATTCGGGCATTGGAATTTTTGGATGGGAGAGAACCTGATTTTTTAGAAGGGATTTACAATAATCTAGGCATTATTTTTAATGAACTGGGCAATCTTAAGCAGTCCATAATCTATCACACAAAAGCACTTTCAATAAGAAGTTCTTCTCAAAATTTAAATCTTAAAATGCAGTCTTGTAATAATATAGCCACAGCGTATAAGTCACATAGGCAGTACAAAAAAGCGGCTCAATTCTATCTCAAAGGACTTTCGTATCCTGACAAAACACTGCAAGCACATCCATACGAATATGCTCGTTTATTGGATAATTATACCCATCTAAGGTTTTTACAAAACGATACTGCGCAAGTACAGCTTAATTACTTTAAAGCACTTAAATTGAGGCAGTCTGTACAAGACTATCCCGGGATTATTATGAGTTATCTTCATTTGTCAGAGTGGGAAAACAAAAGAAATCAATTTGTCCAGTCCAATCAATATGCCCAAATAGTCAAAACAAGAGCAGAACTAACTCATAATTACCGAGATGTTTTGGAAGCACTTACTTTGATGAGAAAGAATTATGAGGAATTAGGTGAAACTTCAATGGCTCTGAAAGTCTCAAAATTATATACAAACACCTTAGAGTACATTCAGAAAAAAGAATTAAAAGTAGAGGAGAAATTTGCAGATATTCGATATGAATCTGCCCAAAAAGAAGATGAGAACAATGTGTTACGCTTCAAAAACCAACAACAGGAAATCAAGAACCAAAACCAAAAAATCTATTTGTACTTTACTTTAGGTACTTTGGCAATTGCCTTGCTATGTGGTTTGCTCTATTTCAATACGATAAAGCTGAAAAATAAACAAAAGGAACTGGAACACGAGCAAAAAGAACGAGAAGCGGAACAGGAAATAGAAAAACTACTGCACGAGCAACAAGCTTATGCCGAGCAGAGCAAACGAAAAGAACAAATGCGAATAGCCCATGATTTGCATGATAGTATTGCAGGTAAACTTTCAGGAATTATGCTCCAAGTGGATAACCTATCCCAAAGAGTGCAACCGGATTTACAACCCAAAATAAATACTTTAGCTGATTACCTTTCGGATATCATCCAAGAGACCCATGACATTGTTCAAGATATGAATCAGGATAGAATCGTTAACCTATCCTTCCAAACAATACTGGAGCAATCGATACAGAATCATTTACCCGTAACCATTCATAGGATTATCGATATACAAAAGGTGAATTGGGAAATTTCAAGTAGTATAAAAGTAGCTATTTATTATATCGTTCAACAGGCTTTGAGGAATATTCAAGAACATGCAAAAGCATCAATGGTTTGGATAACCATGACTCAGGATTTTCATCAATTACAAATCGAGATAAAAGACAATGGAAAAGGATTTACTTCTCCCAAATGCAATATAGGGATTCCTGGTATGAAAAAACGAGCAGAAAGCGTAGGAGGTCATTTTTCTATACAGTCTCTGCTCAACCAAGGAACCGTTATTTATCTAAACTTTCCACTATCATGAGTACACCACTTCACGTTTTTTTATTAGATGACCATCCAATTAATTTGGAAGGCATTCAGAATGCATTGGATGTAATGGATAAAGAATTTGCATTTAAAGAAGCAACCGACTTGGACACGGCAATATCCATTATCAAGCAACAACCAAGACTACTCCCCTTTGACATTGCCTTTATCGATGTCGGTTTACCTGCTAGTAAAAATTCGGATATACATTCAGGAGAGGGCATTGCTAAAATGATGAAAGAAAAGTTTTTCGATTGCAAAATTATTATCCAAACCCAATTTTTCCAAGCGGAACGCGTACGTCATATTATCAAAACAGTCAATCCTGAAGGGTTACTACTCAAAACAGATTTTAGATCAAAGCAAATACGAAAAGCTGTAGAAATGGTACTACAAGATGTACATTATTATAGTCCTGGTGTTTTAAAAACCATGCGTACCCATGACTTTGAGTTGGATGAAATCGACCTGAAAATATTGTATTGTTTATCCCGAAATATAAAAATGAAAGACATGCCTGAGCATATTCCTCTTTCGTTAAGAGCCATTGAAGACCGTAAAAGCGCCTTGATGCTAAAGTTTGAAGTTCCACCTAGAAACAATGAACTCTTACTGCAAATCGCCAAAGAAAAAGGATTGATTTAAGCAGGTTCTATTTTTTTAGATTCTGTGGTTTTCCCACATTGAGACCATTAAGACTTCTCATAAGTTTGTACTATAAATCAATTAAGTAGTCAAACACAAAGCTTATGGAAGTATTACCCTTACTATTTACCAGTCCCAAACAGTTGAATACCTTACAAGAGGCACAAGCTTCAGAACCTGTTGTTTGGCATTTATTTAAGACTGAAGATGTCTTAGAATTAAACACTGAAAATTGGCACATTGCAACAGCGCACCTTAGTGCCCAGATAGATGCTTGGGAAGTCAACGAACAAACCCATCAAATGAAACCCAAATCCCAAGAAACCACAGAGGGATTTGTTTCATTGGATTACACCTTTGCTGTTTCCATGATTGGACAAATAGGTAATAAACGTTTATTACAATCCTATTTAGCTAGTTTACAGGATATTTATTTAGCCTCTTCTAAAAGGGGTTCAGATGAGCCTAACGCCCATAAAGATATAGAAACCACTAAAAAAGAAGATACCCATGAGTGAACAAATACAAAAAAAAGTTCAAATGCGGATGCAGATGTTTGATGATGTTTTTCATGCTACAATCATCGCACTGGAGCGGTTAGAACATTTCCTGCTTTCCGAAAAGCAAACACAGAATCAAAAGATAACAGCAGTAAATACAAAAAGGGATTTACATGATGATGTTAAAAACCCACCCACCAAAAAACTTCTTTACGGAGAAGTACAACTACAATGTTCTGCCTTGTTTTTCCAAACCAAATTTGAGGATGAAAAACTGTTTTTCCAAACCGTACGTTACTTTGTAATTGATCTTTTAAAGTGGTATGGAGGAAGAAGTAATGAAACCCCCTTTGATGATGTGGATAGATTTTTCATACCTATTGCCAGTGCACTAGATAGGCAAGTGCAGGATGTAACCCAAATTATGCAAACAGTGAGAAAGTATGTGGTTGATATAGAGAATGATATCACGCATTTTTCAGAAGATGACAAAGAAAAAGCGGTAATTGAAGGGTTTGAAGCCTTTTTGAAAGCTCAGGATGTGGTCGTAGAAGGTTATAAGCAAGTAGATGAAAAAACTGAGGTTACCTTCACGGTACATGAAAGAGGTAATTTAAGAGATGGACTGACACGACTTTATCGGGCATACCTAGATTTTTATGAAGAAAAACTTCCGATTCTATTTTTAGAACAGCTTCGTCAAAAATACTTACCCGAAAAAACTTTTGAAAGTACCCATCTACTTTTAGAAAAGATACACGAACTTCAAAAATCAAACCCATCAAACCAATAATGCCATGGCACTAAATACTAAACAAGTTGGCAATCATACTTTTTTTGAATTACATATCAGTTGTCCCGTCTGTTTCGATAATGGACTCAATACGCCTAGAACCTTTTGGACACACCATAACTGTGGTGGAAGTCTTTTTCTAGGGGACAATGCCAATTATTTATGTGGCACCTGCAATCACATGAGCCATGTGAAGGATTGGAAATACAGTTGCCCATCGCACAGTAAAGGTGCTACTTATGAATTTTTAAGTTCCTCTTCAGTAGGGTTAGCAGCGGTACTCAGTACTGCAGGACAAATGGTGTCCGAAACCGGTGTCGTATGGCTTCAAGCGTTTTTAGCAAATATGGGAGAATTTTAAAGATGAGACAACAATTGCAATTTATACAAGGGAGTCTGTCGGATAGGTTTCCTAAATATACGGAATCATTATGGGTGTCCAAGAATCTGTTTCCTCAATTGATAGAGCAAGATATACGCTTTGTACAAGTAAGTTGTAGAGAACCGTTACAAGAATTCACGCTTTTTCTTAAATTGGAATTTTTAAATACGGAAGTTCAAACTGAGATTGTCTATATCAATCCCAATATTTTGCCTAAAAAGCATATCGATGATAACCTCCCAGTTATTATAGAATTATTGGACATAGACAAATTAACACAGGCTAGCTCCGTAACTATTGAGGTGCCGAAAGACAGCGTAGTGCATTGGTCAGCTGATGACATTCGTTTTACGGCAAATCTGTTTAAAACACAGCACCGAATTGCATATCTTGGACAATCGATCTTTCTAAAGTCCGATACCTCAAAAATCGTACAGGGGACGATACAGTCCATTTATCCTAAAAGTAATACACCTTATCCCTATATTATCAAAGAAGACACCCCTGTTTTGTTCGAAGGTTTTCCTGAGAACAGGCAAAAAACCATCGATTTCTCAAAAATTGGAGGACTCGATCAAGTGATAGCCACTTTGCGAAACATTATTCAAATTCCCATGGCTTACCCTGAATTAATAGTTTCATTTGGCATTAATCCCCCAAAAGGGATGTTGCTTTATGGACCTCCGGGAAATGGGAAAACTTTATTGGCAAGGGCTATTGCCCAGTCTATGGGAGCAGGTTTTATTGCCATTGAAGGACCTGAGCTCAACTCCAAATATGTAGGGGAAGGCGAAAGAAGATTACGAGATAAATTTGAAGAAGCTAAGGGACATAAACATTGCGTGCTTTTTATTGATGAGATTGATGCCATTGCTTCCAGTCGGGATAAGGACAATACGCCCGAGTACCAAATTACGACCGTCGCCACCCTTTTAAACCTTATGGATGGCATGCAATCCTCACAAGGGATCTTTGTCATTGGGGCTACCAACCGTTTAAGTGCGGTGGATAGAGCTTTAAGAAGACCGGGAAGATTTGAGTTGGAGTTTGAAGTTCCCCTACCTGACCAGAAAGCAAGATTGGATATTTTAAACAAAACATTTGACCTAAATCGGAACTCACGAGTATCCTCAGGTGTAAACCTAAAATTCTTGGAACAAGTCAGTGAAAGGACACATGGGTATTCAGGGGCAGATTTGGTGTCGTTGTACCGTCAATCCGTTATGAATGCTATTAGTAAGCAATTGAAATTTGATTCAAACACAGCAAAATTCAACCTTAAAAAAGAGAATTATAACATTCTATTAGAACCTTCAGATGTTTGGGATACCATGAAAAAAATGGTACCTACATCTTCTAGAGGATTGGGGAAAACTCAAAACCCCTTAGCTTGGGAGAGTTTATTGGCGGTAGAAAAAGAAAAAGAAGTATTAGAAGGCATCCACCAAAAAATGGATGCCTTACAAGAGATGTCACCTACCCAACACCTCAATTTTATGAATATCATGGTACTTGGAAAACAAGGGAGTGGACGAAGAACTACATGGCATTCATTTGCCAAAACATTCCATTATGAATGGTGCTTTTTGGATGCATTGGATTACAATAGGAACCATCAAGGTTTTTTAGACGCTTGGGAAGAAGCATTGGAAAGAGCCAAAAAACTTGCACCCTCTATTCTTTATGTAAATAACTATTCTTTTTTGGAAGATAAAATTGTAATTTCAGAAAAAGTTAAAAACTCCCTTTCTCAACTTCCGGCTTCTTATCAACTTCTTTGCGTGATAGCATTACAAAATGAAAACGAAAGGGAACAATCTCATCTTGTCGGCTATAAAGGTTTTAACCAGAACATTCATTTCCAAAATAAATTAAAGGAAAGGGATTATAAAATACTATCTGAGACCTATGCTTTATCCATAGCAGATATTCAAAAAATCAAAGGAGGAAAAAAGACTATTGGTGAAATAATAGAAGCCATAGAAAAAGAAATTTATCAGCTATGAATATTGAAATTTATATGTCCTGTCCATCCTGTTTGTCTGATGGCTATAATACCTCTCGACAGTACTGGCGACATGCTTGGCCATGTGGTGGTATTCTGACTTTGGATGATAAAGGGAAAGTGAAATGTAAGAAATGTACATCTTCGGGACATTTATTGGACATGAAACTCCGATGTGAAGAAGAAAGGCATACTTTTAGAATAGCCACTGTGGAAGGGTATACCTCTGCAATTTCCACCTCTTCCCATTTTGTTAATGGTGGGGGAATTGCTTGGCTACAAAGTGTATTACAACATTTATAAAGATAAGAGTTATGGGACAAATGAATTTTAAAAAGGGAAAGTTTTTTTGGATGGGTATAGGGGTGTTATTTGTGGTGTTTTTGGTACAGACCGAAAACTTTATTACAGCACTTTTTTCAACTGCCATTGTTGTTGGGCTATTATATGGGTTGTATATTCTTTTGGCGCGTTTCTTCAACTGAATTGCTTATTATTTTAGTAGGTAACAGATTGGTTGTTTAAATTGATTTGATTCCATAGGTATAAAATCACACTGGCAATAGAGGTTTGTTCGGCGTGAAGTTGAGCAATTTCCCATTCAAGTTGCTCTCTTGAAGGATTATTGAGCATACGGACTTTTGCTTGTTCCAAATAATTTTTGTCTTCTTCATTAAGGAGTAAGTCTTTGAATACATCGTGTTTGCTGCCAATCAAACGGTTCAAATCTAAAGCAGAGGGCTGTGAGGTTAGTACAGTATTGAGCTTAGAAGCGGCTTGTTCTTTGGATGTGTTGTTTTGTCTTTGGGACATGGCATTTGACTGTCAGAGGTGTTTTTCCATCATTATTCATAAGGGGTTAAAACTATTTCTAGTATAAATATTAGGATTACGTTTGTCAAATTTTACCTATTAGAAATTCCCTTGCAAATCATTCAAAGTACCATAGAATCTCATAAAGGTTTTTTATCTGTTTTTTTACGAGATGTTGAAAACGTATCTACAAAAAATTTATGAAGAAATAACCCAGAGTACTCATTCTTTTGAATCTTGAACACTAACAAAAAAGGATGAAAAGGGTAAATTAAGATTCGATACTTTTTTGTACCTGAATCAGCCCGAGTATTTTGAGGTAGATGAAATTTGTGAAACGTTTAATCAAAAAAACTGGAAAAAACAACTGAACGATGAAGGTTTTCCAATTAAAGATATCCAATTGTTTTTAAAAGACAACGGGTTTCAAAAAGTAATTGAACAGGACGATTTAATTCCTTTTCAAAGCGAGGAAATCGATGTTTATCTCAAGCACCCCATCGAGTGATTTTGGCTTCAAGGGGATAATGGGTTGTATTATATGCTTTTTAGTGTTGCATCAGAAATAATCTGTTCTTGATTGTTTCTACTCTCTTTGGGAGATGAAGGATTTATTCTTCCGCTAGAGAACCAATGTTTACAAACGGACGCTTAATTCTGTGGTTTTCCCACATTGAGAACTTCAATCTTGCCAGTAACTTGCACCTGTAAATCAGTTCAAAATGGCTAAAGGTAGAATATGTTCCCAGTGTAAATTGTATATGTATGCCCTCAAAGAGGAAGAATGGACAATGGGTGCCTATGTAACCTATCAATGCAATAGCTGTGGAATGACGGAAAAGCATTTTGAAAAAAAATAAAGATAACCAAAATGGGAGAAATGGAATTTCAACAAAAAAATGAGCGTCAGAGTTACTTTGTACAGGTTATCACTCGCATGATTCGTGTCTCCAGTCAGCGGGTATTTCATTCGAGCACTTATCGTTTTGCCAAGCAATCTTTTGATTTTTCCAAACGTTTTACCACCACTCGGGTTATTAATAAGGGATTAAGTGAGCAGGGAAAATTTGGTGTGGTTTTAAAGGTGTTGTTTATTCCTTTAGTCATCATGCTAGATATTACCATTCTTATTTTGGGCTTATCTATTGGAAGTACATTGATTGCGATTATCATGTTATTTCTGATGCTGTTTATTCTTTTTTCGATCATCAAAACATTTTTTAAGCAATGAAACATTGTATTGTATTACTTTTTTTAATTTCGGCAGTATCCTGTAAGAAGGATAATCCGCCACAGCCCAAGGACTTGAGTCTATTTTATATAATTGTGGACAAATCCAGTAATAGTTTTTCTGCCAATGGAGGAAAGGAAGAAAATTATATCGATTTGGACACCCTTTATTTTCACCGATTTATTGACACCTTATATTATCAAGTTAACCATCAAAAAAACAAAAGTGACATCATATTATTTTTCAATTATGTAGACAAAGATACTAAGGGAAACAAGGAACTGTATTTTAAAATACCTGCCTTTGAGGCAATTGATACAACATATAAATCTCGACCTGATAAAGTATTGTCTTCACGTAAGAGTTTTAAAAAAAATATTTTGGATTCATTAAACAATAGGGAAAAAGAGTTAAAGAGATACGCTTCCCAAAAAGAAACACTACTTAAAGATCTTCAAACACTTTTAACCAAAAGCCATAAAGCTAGTGGGAGTGATTGTTCGGGTGTATTAAAAACTGCTGATACCAAACTACAAAATTATTTGTTTAATAAGGAGACCTACTATGTTAAAAGCCGCATGATTATAGCTTTTTCCGATCTGGTCAATTTTCCGCCCAACCACCAAAAAATAAAATTGGAAACGATTCTAGTTAGACCGGGTTATTCCAGTGAGGTGCCATATTTGGAAAGTCAATATTTAAATATCACAACAAAACAGGAATTCTTGGATGTCATTTTCAACACTTTAAGTCAATAAACTATGGAAAAAAATAATACGCAATTTCAAATTGGGATTAAAAAAATCAATGAAGTATATCATAAAATTAAAAACACACTTTATCAAATCGCTGTTACTGAAAACCTCATTGAGAATGCTTCACAAAAGTTAAAAGTGTTAGGGAGTTATAATACCTTTGAAGAATTGGACATTATGCTTAAAGTGGAAGTTCACCAATTCAATAAATCCAAATCAGCTTTAAATTATTTGAAATACATGCTCATTGTTTTTGAGATGTTTAGTGGGTATTTGGCTGTAGGTGTGGTTACCCACAATGTTCCATTTGACCAGTATATGAGTTTTGAAAAGGTTATGGTTTTAAAATTTGTTATTGCGGGATTTCTGTCGTTTGTTTTTATTGATGCTGCTGTTAAACATGTTAAGAATTACCCGTTCATTGCCTATACTTTTGTACCGCTATTCCCTGCAATTAACCTTTTTACCGTTTACTTCACAAATTTAGAAATCGACAATAAAGAAACCTATATTATTTCTTCTTTTGTTACCTTGGTTGCTGGAACTGGACTAATGCTATTAACCTTTCGATTACTAAAGCAAGAGAAAAACACCAAAATATTAGAGCAAATTAAGGATAATCTCAGTAAAAGGGATTCTCTTTTAAATTCTGCCAAAAAGTTATATTTAAAAATATTCAGTTTAAGTGCCGATGATTATGGTTTTATAAATGATCCAAACGCGATCCCAGAGAATAGTACGATTTATAAAGATTTGAGAGATTTTTTACTGAATTGTCATGATTTTGACACCTATTGTTTCAATCGAATAGACCGTTACAAAGAAAGTTTAAGAACTCAGGTATTAAACACAAATATTTCCTCTTCTACGCTCGTTTCTTCTTCGGAAGAAACATAAGCATTCCACCGAATAATTTAGACCAGTAAAGGATATAAATCATAGCTTGCAAGTCCTCCCTTCCCTCTGGGATTAATGAAATGGCTTTTTGTAGTGATTCTCGTGATTCTTCTTCATTAAGACTTATTGTTTCAAGTATTTGTTCCAATAATTGGATATCATCATTCGAAAAGTCCATTAAGCGATCATCGTACTTTTGAAGAGATTCTAATATCAAAGGGTACTGAAGTTCCAAATGGTTTATAGCCCCGTAATGATAGGTGATGATGGCTCCTATATCCATTCTGTCTTTTGGGATTCTTGAGGATAGTTGCACAAGGTTTTCTTTTGAGGGATTTTGCTCTAAAGAAGTGATCAGTTCTTTTATGAGCTGAATATCGCTTTCTGATAATTTTTCATGTAAATCAATACGCCTATTCAATAATTTGGAAAAACTATCAGATGTAATTAGGTTTTCATTTTGATGAGAGCTATCCAATGTTTGAACTAACCCTTCTTTGATTTTAGGGAGTGGTTTTTTGTTTCAATTCAATTTAGATACAAATTGATGGAGTACATTTTTCATTAGGATAAGGAATAATAAATAAAATATATTCAGATAATAATGATTTTAAGTCGCTTGTCAAATTATTCGTAGTGAAAAAATCAACCCCTATAGAGCAATTCCACAACAGAGCAGTAGTATCTGTTTATTGATATTTTGTTGCGCATTACAAAAGCTAAATGATAAAAGTAGTACGTGTTTTCCATTTAAAAAACACCCCTAAACCGCTCCTCCCTGACTCCATGTTGCACAAGTTGCATTGTGCACGATAGCCAAACCTCTTTTACATACTGTTGTTTAGGCGTTTGTCTTAAGGTATCAGAACAAAAAACAATCAATATTCTATTTTCAGAAAAGATGTAAAACACTCCCCCGCTTTTTATGTTTGCGAAATTTAATTGCAATTTATTTACGTTTTAATTACAATACAATTACATTTTAATTATCTTTGTTTCATGAAATTCAATCCCAATTATACCCTGAATAACCGTCTGTTGCAGTTTTTGTTGCAAATCGAAAAACACAAGGAAGCTCTCAATGTACTTCCCATGACGGGAACCCTTATCGCTTCCCTAAGAGAAACGGCAAGATTAATGACCACCCATTATTCCACACAGATAGAAGGCAATTCACTATCGCCCACTGAAGTCAAAGCCATCGCCGAAGATAAGGCCAAAGGGTTTCCAGGCAGGGAACGTGACGAAGAGGAAGTTCGAAATTACTTTTTGGCATTGGAATATATAGAACAGCAATTACAGGCTCAAAAACCCATTACAGAAACTCTCATTCAAACGATTCATGGATGGGCGTATCATGGCAAAAGTAAGCCTACACCCTACCGTGATGGGCAAAATGTCATCAGGGACGGAAGCACTGGTTCCATTGTATATATGCCACCTGAAGCCAGTGATGTCATTGAACTGATGCGCGCACTCGTGGAGTGGATCAATACCCAAATCCAATTACAAGAATTACCCGTTCCTATACTGGGTGCGATTGTCCACTATCAATGTGCCACCATCCATCCGTATTATGACGGCAATGGCAGGACTGCCCGTTTGCTGACGACCTATCTTTTGCATAAGCTGGGTTATGGGATGAACGGTATCTATTCTCTTGAGGAATATTATGCCAAAAACCTACAGGGCTACTACAATGCCCTGACCATCGGCAAAAGCCATAACTATTACGGTGGTAGAGCAGAAGCGGATATTACCCCTTTCTTGGATTATTTCTTGGAGGGTATGGCGATTGCCTTTACTTCAGTGCGAAACAAGGCGGAAGAATTAGGCAGGACGACTAGTCCAACTTCTATGGATATTCCACAAGAAAAAATCCGTATCCTCTCGCCACAGCAACGTCAAGTTTTGTCCTTGTTTAAGCGTTATAGGGAAGTTTCCTTGCAACAGCTAAGTGAACACTTGGGGATAGGTTCAAGAAGTACGTATCAACTGGTCAAGAAATGGGTGGATGCTGAATTTTTGCAAATCATCAACCCTTCGAAAAAAGCCAGAACTTACGGACTTTCGGAGGATTGGGAGAGGCTTATTGGGTAATTATTTGTGTGATAAGGTCTAAAAATACTGGGTATTGTAATTAAGGCTTTGATGAAAAAGTAGGTATGTGTGTGTTGGTAATTATGTCTTATCTTTTGTTTGGTTTCTGTGCTGTATGAAAAATGGCGATGACAAAAACAGAGCTCTTCTTTATTTTATAAACAATTACAAAAGGATATCTGCCTAAATAAGCCGATCTGAAATTTGCTTTTTGTTGGGGAAACAGTTTTGGAAACATACTGATTTTTTGCAGAAATTCTTTTAAGAAAGCATAAAATTTCAGTCAAAGATTTTCTTCCTTTTCGTTGTATCGATTAATGGCAGTGAGTATTTGACGTTGTGCCTCGTCAGAGAATTCTATGCGGTAACTCATTGTTTTTTGCATTGGTAAATATTTGCTTCCAACTCCTCCCAAGATATGGTCTTAAGGTTTCAGGAGGCGTACTGCTTATCAATTCTTTCTATTTCTGCTCGTTGATTATCAGTTAAAATACTTGGATTGTTTCGGTTAAAAAGCACATTTTGAATAATGTCCAAAACTTCTTGACTGTCTGTTTGTAACAATTTCTGAATAATCAACAGTTTTTCTGCTTCCATTTCCGTATGTCATAAACCAAGTAAACAACTTTATTATAGACAAGTTTCATACATTTTCAAGTAAATATTAACAAAAACTAACTTGTGAAAAGGATATGAGATATTAAATGCCCCATCCAAGAAGCATTGGAAGAACTTACTTGCAATCAAAGCGCGGAAACATTGGAGCTTTCTAAATGGATAATATTGTCACTATTTCAGATAAGATGTGTTGTAAACCAATTGAGAACTGACATATAAGATTAATTATTTCTGTTAAAACCTGCCAAAAGGCAGCTTTTTTAATTGGTTCGAAAAGTACTCATTATCCAAAAACAAAAGGTGGATATAAGGCAGAAACAACTTGAATCTAATATCTTCAGCCAAACGAGTTCTAATGCGATCTATCATGCTGCTGTGCCTGAAAAACATTAAAACATGAGCATTATTATCCACCCCAAATTTGAGCGACGGATTGCCGATGCTTAATGCCTGTCTGTATTTTTCTAAAGCTCTCATTACGCGAATTACCTTTTCGTCATTGTAAATTTCAACGGCTAAGATTCTTTTTTGTCCGTTAGATTCTATACCACACAATGCATCGGCTTCCATAAGGTGCGATTGATTGTTATATTCAAAACTACAAAGCGAGCGATAGCCATTGGTTATACCGGTAGATTGCTTTTCAAAATAATTGTGGTAAAGTCGAAGTTTGATGCCCGATTCTTGACAATACTGATAAATGGCGATTTTTACATCTATGGTTAACTTACGATGAAAATACTGAGAACTAAACAAAGCATTCAATGATTTGCAAAACTTAATTTTTCCCCTATACATTCACTCCTCTAACAAAAGCTTGGCACCATGAGAAGACAAAGCGTGGATGGTTTCTAATTTTCAAGATGTTGGGTGTACACCGTAATTTTGACTGAGAATCAATGGTTTTTTACCACTTTTTCTCAAGCCCATGAGTTGTTTGTTTAAAAAACTTCTATTGTTTGAAATACCCAACTGTATCATTTGTGATACACTTAAGTAATGAAATTTAGCTAATGATTTAAGAATTTGTTCTTGGGTTGGGTTAATCATGTTTTAACTACGAATTAAATATCAGGAGTTTACAATGTGAAGAATGGTTTTATCGTATTGTCTTGTGTGGCACATTTTCCTTTTTCCTTTTTCACTCTGTACAGAGAAGAGCTTAATATTTTTGCTTTAAAATGAACAACTTCTTTTTGTTTCATGTATAATAAATAAGGTGTTTTTACAAACCGGGAAGGAGAGGTAATCAGCTTAGGGTTGTTTGTTTCATATTTTACAAAAAATTGATGTTTTTTTAATGTCGATATTTCTTCTTTGGAAAGATTTCGGTAACGTGTTAAACTAACAACATCCTGAGGGTAAGTAGAACCGGTGATTTGTACCGATGTATTGGTAGATAGTTGAGTTCTTAATTTTTCAGAAAAACATTGTAGGCTTTGGGTTGCCCCTATAAAAAATAAATTTTTCTTGCGACTTTCTGCTAATAAATATTGAAGCGATTTAGAAGCCATCGTTTGAAATTCATCTACAAACAAGTAGGTTGGTATTCCTCTTCAAACTCTTCTAAAGACTGCCGAAAACAGCCCTGACATAAAGAATTTCCCTAAAGTATCTGATACTTCTGCTCCTAAGACGCCTTTGTTTAAGTTTACCAAGATAATTTTCCCTTGGTTAATTGTGTCTTCTAAATTAAGAGTTGGTTTACCATTAAATAAATTATAGAGTACTTGATGGTTATGAATGGATTGTAGCTTGGTAAACAAACTGGTTTTAGAAATGTCATAACGTTTATCAAAAAAGTCTTCCAGTAAAAAATGTTTACTGCTTGAGGGGAGTTTATTTGCTAATAATTCAAAGTAAGGATCATTTTTTTCGGCTTTCATCCGTCTTTGAAGTGTTGATAATTCCTGTTTGTCATTTAAAAACAAGGCAGTTAAACAAGGTTCTAAAAGTGTTTTCATTTGTAAGGAAAGAGAAGAATTATTCATCATCTGTAAAAAAGTGTAAGTTCGCTCTTGTGCCATGAGTTCTGCTTGATGAAGGTGTAGGACTGGCGCCCAAAAAGGGTTGAGACAAGGCGTGAATTTTGCATTCAGCAGTGGGTTAAGATACACTACTCTGTTTGGTTTTCTAAGATTTATTTGGAATTGAAGTACCTGTTCACATAAGTCACCGTGTGGATCAAGCAGTACCAAAGTTTTATTTTGGTAAGCTGTACTGCTCTGTTGTAAACGATAAAATAAAGCTTTGAGTAATTCCGATTTTCAGGAACCTGTTTTGCCTAGAATTAGGCTGTGTTTACCTTGTACTTTCTGCTCTAAACCATAAGGGAGTTTGTATCCTAAAACCCGACTTAAAAGAGGATGCATGCCACAGTGAAAAAATAAAATAGACTGTTACACATAAAAAAAGAAACTTTAAAATCAAGGATAATTCTGGGAGTCTATAGACGCTTTTATAAAGCCGTTTTTACAGGACTGTAAAACACCTGTAAAGATTTGTACTTCGCTATATTTATGTGTTATTTTTCATCGGGACTTCTTATTGAAATTGTGAATTATCAATACATGCTCTACAATATAAAAAGTGTCAAGTCTAAGATTAATAGAGTACTTGCATTAATAATTAGAGTTGTTTATTCTGCCTTGAAGTCGATCATTACAAAAAGGTGTATGTACCCTCAATATTTCTAAAAAAGCTGTCAAAAGCTGGGTAGATACCGAATGAAAGAACAACAAGAGTGAATATTACTCTATTGTCTCTTGCTTCTTTATTTTTCTAAAATCTTAATAATCTTTAAATCTTAATAGTATGACAAAAAAAGTAAACAAAACGGTGAATTTAGACCTTGTAGGAAAAAACGGTAATGCCTTTGTTCTTATGGGGTTTTTTCAAAAACAGGCACGTAAAGAGGGTTGGTCTCAGGAAGAAATAGATGTTGTGCTGACTGAAGCTAAAAGTGATGATTACAATCATCTTCTCGTCACTCTTTCGAGTTATTGCAAACCGGAAAACGACTAAGATGAATGAATACTCACTAACTCTATGGCAAAGGGTATATGAAGTGGAACTCCACTACAAACGACCTTTGTTTGATGGGATGTTTTTTATTACTTCGGCGAATGATGCTCTTTTAATTATCCGAGAATGTATCCATCCCATGAAAATGGATCTACAGGAAAGTTTTTGGGTGTTATACCTTACACAAGCCAATGGTTTACTAGGTGTATCCAAGACGGGTGAAGGTAGTACTATAGGTGTCATGGTTAATATTAAAGCCGTATTCCAAATAGCACTGCGACTCAATGCTTCAAGAATGATACTGGTACATAATCACCCTTCAGGAAATCTTAATCCTTCAGAAACAGATAAAAAAGTAACGAAAAAGTTATTGGATTTATCCAAGATTATGGAAGTCACTTTGCTTGATCATATTATCGTGACTTCCGAATCTTACTTTTCTTTTCAACATGAAGGACTTCTATAAGGTTAAGAAGAAAGAGCTGTGCCTCCTGTACGCCTATAATGAGGTAGAACCTGAAAAATCACGCATTATAAAAACCCAAAATCTTTCTCTTGGCACATTTCATATGTTGAAAGTATAACAAGCTATTTAATAACAAGAAAAAAGGAGGGAGAGACAAGTAGCCATGTCTCAAGACGCTTTGTTTTTTCTCTAAAATTAAAAAATATGGACACTAAAAAAGTATTTGTCATTGTAGTAGCATTAGAGAAGGGCAAGTTTGAACATTATTTGACTGAGCCCAAGATCTTTTATGAGACTAGAGCCGAAGCCCAGCATGAGCTCGAGCAATTGATTCAACAAAAAGAATTTAATAAAAATCAACTTAAAATTTTAATCTTATGGACAATAGAAAACACGATTTAATGAAGTATTTCTCTTTGGTTCTTAAACGAAGAGTCAAAGCAGAAGAAAGTAGCGTTACTATCAGTGAGAGTTTACTGAAATATCTCAGTAGAAAGGAGTTGATAGAGATCATTCAGTATAAGGACAGCGACAATATGCCTAAATCTCAAGACTTGATGGAGATGGAAAACGAGGAGTTGTTGAAACTTATTGAAGATGAACTTTTTGTTTTGGCGTATATGAGTAGTTTGTGGTGTAAAGAATTATCTGATGAATCAGCAAAAAAAGAAAAGAAACAGGAGTCCAAAGAGGACGCTCAAAAATCTTCTTCTGCAATAGCCTCTTCAGGTAAACACGCATCTGTCTTACCCAACAAAAAGAAATCTCTCAAATGAACACTCCTCTACTCAATCTGAAAGAACCCTTCTTCCAAGTTTGTAAGAGCTTAGAAGAAGTTACTCATTGGGTGATGTTGTTCTGTTTTACTCAAGGCGAACAAAACCATAAATTTTATGTGGTACAAGAATCCGATGGCTACTCTGCGGAAAACCAAGTGATGGCAAATGCGTCGGAAATAAGTCTTCTTCAGGAATCGGAAAAAGGTGTTAGTGTATTAACTATTGAGCAATTAAAACAAGTGGTGAAAGTTAAGAAATCTATGCCTTTTTTGGAGTGGCTAATGGGAGTTTTTGTTGCTGTGGATGTGCAAATTCTTGGTTTTGTATTACAACTTCAAATTCTGTTGGAAGAGTGTATCCGTTTAGAACTTGCCAATCGCGGATATATTAAAAGGGGCGATTGGTGTAGGTCAAAAAAAAACGAAAATAAGTTGCTTGAATGATGAATAGTATTACTCAAATCAGAATAGAAACCCACGAAAGGTACAGGTTGTATCTCAAAGATTTCTTTGAAGAGCCTTTAACCTTTGAGGAATACCTCAATGTTGTGTTGGGGCAATTATTTGATCAGGGACACCGGGTACTTGATGTTAAACTGAACCATGATTGTACGCAATGTATCATTGTGTATCAAATGAATGTATAAACAATTTTGTATAGCTCGGATGTAATTCATCCGGGCTTTCTTTTGCTTATTTTTAAATTTTTAGGATATTCTATATTTCACACTATTCAATTTACATTTTTACAGTGTTTGCATGAAAACTCCCATCTCTTATTACGGCTGAAAACAGTCCTTGCTTAAGGATATTTTACCACTTATTCCATTGCATAAAATTTATGTAGAACCCTATTTTGGCGGTGGTGCAGTATTTTGGGCAAAAGAACCTGCTCCATCGGAAATTATCAATGATATCAATATGAATGTGGTCAATTTTTACGAAGTTTTGCAAACAGACTACAAGGCATTGTATGATAAACTCAAACAAACCCTACATAGTAGGGAAACCTATAAAAAGGCAAGTCTGATTTACCATTGTCCATGGCTTTTTGCTGACGATAAAGTTATTAGAGCATGGGCATTTTGGGTGGCGACTAATCAGGGATTTGCCAATAAAATAGGCTCGTGGGGTTATGCCAGAAGTAATAGGGCGAAAACTATTCAAAACAAAATTGACGCTTTTAAAGAGGATTTGACAGAACGTTTACGTCAGGTACAGATTGAACAACATCCTGCCCATAAAGTTATCAAAAGTAGAGATGATAAAGAGACTTTCTTTTACTGCGATCCACCGTATGTGGGCAGTAATCAAGGACATTACTCAGGTTATTCGGAAAGACAATACCGTTATGACTTATCTATTTTAGCCCAAATTAAAGGGAAGTTTATGCTGAGTTCTTACCCAAATCCTATTTTGAATGACTTTGTGAAGACCTATAAACGGAAGGTGTTTCGTTTTGATAAGGCTTTATCAGCCACTAATGGAAGATTGGTTGTAGAAAGAAGTCGTAAAATGGAGCTCTTAGTGGTTAATTACAATCCTGAAAAAAGAATCTAAATGTCTTTTTTTGTTTATTCATATATGTTTTAACTATCATTTCTAACCGAAAATGCACTCCTCTACTTTGCCTCTAAAACCACCTGTGAGTTACTATGGCTGAAAAATAAGAATGGCAGGTCTTATTGTCAAACTCATTCCTGATCACACTTTATATTGTGAGCCTTATTGTGGGTGAGCTGCAGTATTTTTTAGAAAACCTCCTTCAGCTATTGAAGTACTCAACGACCACGAATATTTGGTGGTCAACTTTTTCAAAGTGCTTAAAGACCCCATAAAAGTCAAAAATCTCAAAGAGATGCTTGCCCAAACCCCTTATTCCAGACAACAGCTTCACATGGCAAGGCATATTATTACTCATAATAATCATTTTGGAGACAAAGCATTGGCATGGGCTTTTTGGATGCTTTGTAATGTGGGGTTTAGTAGCACGATGGAATGATGATATAGTTTTACCAAATCCTCTAACAAAACAGTCAAAGCCTTTCATAGAAAGAAAGATCGTATTAATGAAGAACTTGTTCAAAGGTTACAAAATGTAGATATTGAATACTGTGAGGCACTTGATGTTATCCATTCGAGAGACACTGACAATTCTTTTTTCTATGTAGATCCTCCCTATGTTGCAGATTGTCCTGTTAACCAAGGACACTATGCTGGTTTTACACAAGAAGACTATCAAGAGTTGTTGGAGACCTTAAGCCAAATAAAAGGAAAGTTCCTATTGTCTAACTACCCTTCTAAACTTTTAACTCAGTATATAAAAAGACATAACCGGTTCTTTGTAACTAAAGAAGGTAAAATCACTGCTAATAACTCCCAAAAAGGTAGCCCAAGAAGAAGTAAGACTGAAATGCTCGTGGCTAATTATCCTTTAACTGATAAATTGGAAAAATAAAGACTTATACCAAGCCTATACTATGATAGAACAAGATTGTAAGAAGTTAAAAAAGGTGTGATACATCTAAAAAACCGGTTTATACACTCCTCTGCTTTGTGAGACCTCTTCCAGTGGTGGAACAAGGGTGGACGACGGTTGGAAGTTCATCGTTTAACCCTTTAAAAACCTTTTATTAACCTCGTCCAATAATTGCCCTTGCAAACGTCCTGTTTTTAGCTACTATTGAAGTAGGTTCATGTAGGATCTTCTAAGCTTGTCCTATGTAAGGACGAAGTATAGAATATCCTTCTACCAACCCTGTTCTAAACTTCTACCAACATCAATGAAGCTTTTTCAAAGGGGTGGAATGTCTTAGAACATGTCAAAAGGAAGGTTAAAACCTGCATAAAGTTCTTCTTTTATGGGGTAGATAACCGAAGGTTAGCTTTATATCTTACCATTACCATGCAGAAAATCCACAGGGCAGAAGCCGAAAGACTGCTGGGTGTGTCTTCATCCACTATGTACAATTGGGCAAACAAGTTGGGTATTGAATTCTTGACCGAAATCAACAGCGTAGGCAAGAGTAGTTTTGTACGCCGGAAAGATTTGGAAAAAATGGCGGAGGCCATGGGCAAAACATTAGCCCAAGCAGAGGAGTGAGGGTCTGATTCATCACAAAAAACAGAGGAGGAGAACCGAACTCATGAAAAATTTGAACTTAAAGTTCAGTTGGCAGAGCAGACGGAGATTATCAAATCCAATACGGAAATTATTTCCCATTACAAAGAACAGAACGGATATTTTCAACAGCAAATTAATCAAGAACAAAAGCAAAAGGGGGACTTGTTCCAAGCACTTTTGAAGACTAAGACCAAGGCTACGGCTTATTTGGTGAGCAGTATAGCTTTGGGTATAGTGCTTATATTGTTCGTAGTGTTGACGTTTATGAATGTTTTACAGTTTTAAAGGGACTTGGAATAGGGGTGTTGGAAGGTTATTCCATTTGCCCCGAAAAAGTAGCCCTTCAAGAATGATAAATAGAGAAATAAAAATTCAAAATGTACAAAATATACCCAAAAATAAAGAGATATATTGCCTTAGAACAAGCTTAAAAAAAAACTAAAAAAGCCACAACAAACTTTAAACTGTTTAAGTGTATTATTCTTTTATAGTATTTACCTTGTTTATGAACTGTGTAAGAGCTTTATTGGAAAGGCATTCAAAGGTTAAAGGCAACTGATTCGGGATAGTAAGGCTACCCAAACGGGAAGGGGAGTGTCTGCTTCGGGAACAAAGGCAACCGGTTTGGGTGGTAAAAGTTACCCAAACAGGACAGCATGGCTACCAAAACGGGAAGGCTACTAATTTGGGGGAGGTAGTTACTCCCACCAGCTACCATAGCCTGTAGAGGTAGCCTTTGGAAGTGTAAAGAATTGAAAAACAAGACGTTTTTACAATAGTTATTTTACTTTTTATAATCAAAAATGAATCAGCTAACAGTAAAAAAGTCGCATGAGCTGGTGACAGCAAGGTTTCATTTCTCACTGCAAGAAATGCGTCTCTTCTGTATGGTAGTTGGCATGATAGACGATCGTGACGAGGATTTTAAGACTTATCGTATTCCCATTCAGGAGGTCATCAAGACTTTTGGTATTAAATCCAATACGATATACGAGGAACTCAAAAAACTCACGGATTCTATGTTACATAAGATTATTGTGATTCCACTCAAGGAAAACGGCAAGGACAAAATATTAAAGACCACTTTGATGTCTTCTTTTAAATACAATGTAGATGGTAGAGGAGTGTTGGAAGTGACTTTTCACCCTACTTTAAAACCCTATTTATTACAAGTGAAGAATCGTTATTTGCTCTATGATATTCAAAATATTCTCAGAATAGGGAGTCCGAATTCTATTCGTATGTATGAGCTCTTAAAATCATTTGAAGGTATTGGAAAAAGAAGTTTTAATCTCCAAGAACTTAAAGAAATCTTAGGCGTTGCCGATAAGTATAGTAAATACAGTAACTTTAAAAGAAAGATTCTTCTCAAAGCTCAGGATGATTTGGCCAAGCATACCGATATCGTCTTTACTTTTGAAGAGCTTTCGCCCTCGGGTGGCAGAAAGGTGGAAAAGTTGGTGTTTTATATCTCAGAAAACCGAGCCACGAAAAAAAAGTATCCAAAAGACCCAATTCTTGCCGAGGTAGAGGAGTCTTCAGAAAGGTCATCCATAGAAAAGAAACTGGCGGGCTTTGGACTCTCTAAACTGGTGATAAAAAATAAAATATTAAAAGAGTTTGAAGAAGACTATATTTTGTGAACGCTGCATTATTGTCAATCCTATTTTACTACTCATCAAGTGGCTAGTCCTTGAGGATTTGTGCTTGAAGCTTTGAAAAACGGCTATTACCAAAATGAAGTTTCTCAGTTTCTGAAGAGGAAAAAAACAAAAAGGACAAAAGAAACGGAGGAGGTTGAAAACAAAAAACATCAACAGGCAGAATCTGAGAAAATCTTAAAACTCAGGGCACAGTTTCAAACCCCTGAATTAGTGGAGAACATCCTTTCTCAGAAGCAGGGGTGTATCGGTTATGACCTCATGTTTCGTGATTGGCAACAAGGAAAAATAAACAAGTTGTTACAAGGCTTTGTAGATAGTTGGTTATTAAAGCAAGACGTGGCGGAAGAACTGTAAAGCTGATTATAGAAAAAAATTAAACGTTTTTTGTTTGTAAAAAAGTTTTTAATACATTTGGAGCGTAAATATCTATTTTACACAGATAACTTTTTATTAATTATTAAATTTTTTTATTATGTCATTTAAGGCTAAATTTAAAGTAGGAGGAAAA
>PDWI01001407.1_pt1 | contig 38093 bp, 37 predicted proteins | sample 1430891 | NCBI WGS metagenome assembly PDWI01 (sample SAMN01162508, study PRJNA174530) | Oral metagenome, whole genome shotgun sequencing project. | biome: Marine environment; feature: Marine mammal; material: Swab sample of the gingival sulcus; isolation source: swab sample of gingival sulcus... | reverse complement strand
TCAATTAAAAGCTGCAGTTAAGGTTAATTACGAACTATTAGATTTGTATTGGGAATTGGGTGCTAAGATTGTCGAAATGCAAAAAGAATATAGTTGGGGCGATTCTTTTTTAAACGAGTTATCGAAAGATTTAAAAAAAGAATTTCCTGATGTAAAGGGCTTTTCTGTTACTAATTTAAAATATATTAGGCAATTTTATAATTTTTATTCAAAAAGCCTACAGCTTGTAGACCAAATAGGAAACCTTGTAAAACAAATACCTTGGGGGCATAATCAAAGAATTATAAATAAGTGTGATGGTGTAGATGAGGCTTTGTTTTATGTTGCAAAAACTATTGAAAATGGTTGGAGTAGAACAGTTCTTGAATGCCAAATAGAATCAAATTTATATAGTAGACAAGGCAAAGCGATTACCAATTTTGAAAATAAACTTACAAAAATCCAGTCAGATTTAGCTAATGAAACTTTAAAAGACCCTTATAATTTTGATTTTCTTTCAATTAGGGAAGATTATGACGAAAGAGAACTTGAACAAAACCTGGTTTCACATATAACTGAATTTTTATTAGAATTAGGTACAGGTTTTTCTTATATCGGTAGACAGGTGCCTATACAGGTAGGTGAAAGTGATTTTTTAATAGATTTACTTTTTTATCATGTAAAGTTACATTGTTATGTTGTTGTAGAACTTAAAACTAAAAAATTTAAACCAGAGTTTATTGGTCAACTGAATTTTTATGTAAATGCTGTAAATAAAGATATAAAATCAGAGCAGGATAATCCAACAATTGGGCTCTTAATTTGTAAAGATAAGGATGATGTTGTGTGTGAGTATTCTTTAGAAACAGTAGAACAACCAATAGGGGTATCAAAATTTGAAATAGGCAAATTTTTAGATGAAGAATATAAGAAAAGTTTACCAACGATTGAAGAACTTGAAAAGTCTATTGAACAATGATTAGTTGATAAATTAAATCGTGCTTGCAGTATGCTTGCAAAAAAGCAAAAAACAAAATTATACTTAAAAAAGCATAATTTAATAGAATGATTAGACGGAAAATAGCCATTACTCGATTAAGCTTTTAACGTATACTTATCTAAATATATACTCATAATTAAGTAAAAACAAATTTCCACTTGCCCCTTCCGAATTATTGTTATATATTGTTTCTTAGTGATTTTTCAATATTTTAGGAGGCATCAAGTGAGAATACGTAAAATTGGCGATATGGAAGATAAGGAGCTGGACTTCATAGCTGAGGTTTCGGACGCACTTGCACACCCGGTCAGACTTAAATTGTTCAGACACATCATGCAATCAAATAAATCTATGGTTTTGGTATGCAACAAGGATCTCGTGTCAGAATTCGGATATGCGCAGGCGACCACAAGCCAACACATGAAAAAACTCGTCCAATCGGGGCTGATAGATGCCAAAAAATCAGACAAGTTCACTTATTATTATGCAAACTTAGGCGTCTTAATGAAGTACATAAATTTAACTAAACGTTATTCTGTAATTTAGCCAAAAATTTTTGAGCTGAACTCAATTATCTATTTATGATAAGAGCCTCCGTTATTGATATTAAAACTCCTATATATTTGTTCAAGAAGAATTACCCTCATCAATTGGTGGGGGTATGTCATATCTGAAAATGAAAGTTTCATATCGGCTCTATCACTTACAGCTTCATCTATCCCATAGCTTCCACCTATTACAAAACACACACGACTTTTACCGTTCAACGCGAGTTCATCAAGTTTCTTTGCAAGCCCTTGTGATGAGAGTTTGTCCCCTTTGATTTCAAGAGAAATGACGTAATCTTCCCTCTGCAACTTTGAAAGTATAGATATACCCTCCTCTTTTTTAACAGAAGAAATCGCACTGTCATTCACAGACGTCAAACGCGCCTCTCTCAATTCTATTATTTCAACTGTGCAATATGGAGTCAGCCTCTTTAAATATTCGTTTATCGCATCTTTCCAATATTTTTCCTTTAGCTTTCCTACACACACGACTTTTATATTCATTCATTTACCCTTTAAATTTCATAAACTGAGCTGATTTCTTTTCGTGGCAACACTTCCATGAAATATGCATCGTTTTCGAATAAGTCTTCATCGAATAACTTGTTTTTAATCGTCAAGAATGCCTGCCCCGGCGAATTCGTTTCAGCGCTCAAATGTGCAAGCAGTATAAACGGTACGCTCGCCTTTTTTCTATTCTTCAACATACTTGTTATGGCTTCGGCAGATGCTTCATTCGAAAGATGCCCGTAATTGCTTAATATTCTCTGTTTCAGCTGATATGGATATTCTCCCATTAAAAGTATATTTTTTTCATGATTTGCTTCAAGCACGAGTAAGTCCGAATCCTCTATCAACTCCTTCTGTCGATTTGTAACGGTTCCCGTATCTGTTATGATCGTCATTCTTCTATCTTCAACTCGCAATGAATATCCTATAGGTTCCTCCGAGTCGTGAGAAAGCTCAAAAGGCTCTATATGTATTTCTCCAATGTCAAAGCCGTTATCGTCGCAATCTATCAATACCGTTCTGTCCGCAGGAAAGCTATCTTTCATTTGTGCAATCGTGCCGGCTGAAGCATACACATTTGCATTTTTAGCGAGCTTTGAAACTTTACGTATGCTCTTAACGTGATCTATGTGTTCATGCGTTATTAAAATTCCGTCGACATCGTCTATATCTATATTATTTTCATTTAATCCTTCAACTATTTTTTTGCCGGCAATCCCGGTATCTATTATCACGACCGTATTATCGGTCCTTACCATATAGCTGTTACCGGAGCTGCCGCTTGCAAATGAGCAGAAACTGAATCTCATATATTTCCTTTTTTATCCCTTTTTATTAAACGGTAGTACACAATTTTCTCTTTAAAGAGTATATCATATGTACTGCTTACGGTGTATAATGTAAAATATGAAAACATTAAACTTATACACCGACGGAGCTTGCTCCGGTAATCAAAACAATAGTAATATCGGAGGCTGGGGTTGTATTCTCGAATACGGTTCTTCCACAAAGGAGCTTTATGGCGGGTGTATCGACACGACAAACAATCGAATGGAACTCACCGCCGTAATAGAAGGCTTCAAAGCATTAACCAAAGACAATCTTACAATTCGTGTGTTCACCGACAGCGCTTACGTAGCAAATTGCTTTCGTGAGAATTGGCACGTTTCCTGGTTGAAAAACGGTTGGAAAACTTCGGGGAAAAAGGAAGTCCTAAACCGAGATCTCTGGGAAACGCTCATAGAACTAACTCAAAAACACAGTACGCGTTTTTTTAGGGTGAAAGGTCACGTAAATCTCGAATCTAAAACTGCAAATTTAGATAAACTATATTCTCAATTCACGAAGTGGAACGGATCATCTTTTTCTTTCGATGACTTTAAGTATATAACAGAAATGAACATATTGGCGGATAAGCTTGCCAACAAAGGTATTGAATCAAACAGACCAACTGAATCTATAGAGGTGTAATATGAAAAAATTCAAGATAAATACAGCTAAAAGTTACGACGTATGTATAGGTTCCGATATATTATCTAACGTAGGTGAAATCGTTAAAGAATACTTCTCTCCTCGCAAAATATGTATCGTTACAGATAGTACGGTGAATAAGCTGTACGCCGACATAGTCATGAGCTCACTTCAAACTTCAGGATACACCGTAACGAAAATCATATTCCCTGCCGGAGAACATTCAAAAACTCTCGCAACATACTCAAATATATTGGAGGCTGTAGCCGATGACGCCTTATCGAGAAGTGATTTGCTGCTCGCACTCGGCGGAGGCGTCGTGACGGATTTAACCGGCTTTGTCGCGGGAACGTATATGCGTGGAATTGAGTACTTATCAATACCGACGACTTTACAATCTGCAATTGATTCATCCGTAGGTGGAAAAACCGCCGTGAATCTTTTGAGCGGTAAAAATTTGGTCGGCTGTTTCTGGCAACCCTCCCTCGTAATATGCGATTACAAAGTATTCTCCAGCTTAGATGAAATACGGTTGAGAGACGGAATAGCAGAAGCCGTGAAAATCGCCACCATATCTGAAAGCGAGCTGATACCCTACATAGAACAAAGAAATTACATGTATCTTATAGAGAGGTGCGTCTCTATTAAAAAATCCCTCATCGAAGCAGATGAGCTCGATACAGGGCTTAGACAGTTACTTAATTTTGGTCACACCATAGGTCACGCCATCGAAAGATTGTCCTTCTATAACGTAAGTCACGGTAGTGCCGTCGCTAAAGGTATGATTGCCGAAGCACGAGCTTCATACGCACTTGGGCTTACTAAAAATGATATCTCAGAAGAGCTTACAAAAATATTAAACTCACTCGGCTTTGATACATCAATCGAATATAGCTACGAGGAAATTTATCGCCTTACACTCATGGACAAAAAGATAAACAACGGAAAAATAACACTCATAGTACCTGAACGGTTTGGCAAATGCACATTAACAAGAATTTGCTTAACAGAACTCGAAAACTTTATCAGGGAAGCTTGCTCTCGATAAATTCTTCTTTCAATATCGAATAGACTCTCGAATCTCGCATGGTACCGTCATACGTTTCATATGTCCGTCTTATAGTTCCTTCATAAGTGAATCCACACTTTTCGATAACTCGCTGTGATCTACTGTTTACAGGACTGGTGCATACCCCTATCTGAGACAAATTACGCGTTTTAAAACCATACTTTATAACTTCCATTGCCGCTTCTGTCATTACTCCTTTGCCCCACATATCGCGTGCACACCAATACCCCAATTCCGCGCTGTTTGCGCTCGGTCTGAACCTGTCTTTTTCTAACGCAATAGTGCCTATTATACGACCGCTGTCCTTACATGTAATGGCAAATGTATCCGCTTGGAAGAATATGTTCTTGATGATTTTAAGTGACTCTTCCTCACTTTCGTGTGGCTTCCAGCCCGCATGAGGGCCTACGTCATGGTGTTTTGCTATACCGTACAGCTCCCCGGCATCTTCAAGCTTATATCTTCGCAATATAAATCTCTCGGTGTATAATTTAATATCCTCATTTATTGACATTTTATGAATCCTTCTAATTTTTATTCGGTTGAACTTATTATCTCTTTACTCGAACGGTCAATCTGGCTGACGTGCATTCTCTCTACGTCTTCCTCGTCAATTTCTTCTTCCAAGATTAACAGTGTAGAACTTAGATACGTAGTTTTTAACAGCTGTCCATCGAGTGTTACTTTACTGAATTCTGTAAAGTTCTTTCCCTTTATGTATAATTTTCCGCTAACATTAACCACTTTATCTATTTCTACCTTGTCTACACCCATTTGCATGTCTACACGTTCAAAAGGATTCTGGCCGCCGTATATGTAACGTTCTCCATAAAGCATGTCGTAGCCAAGCATTTTTAATCCGTTTAAGTAGCGCTCGGTTGAATGGTTCTCATGAGTCTGATGATATGTCATGACGGTACCTTTATGAATACCTACGCTGTCTAAAACGTCGGCTGCGATTTCGTATGCCAGTATATCTTTATCGTCTTCAGGTAATCCGAGATTATCCCAAATTACATAAGGAGTCTGATATAAATCTAAATCATACGAGTCAGGGGTAACGTCCAAAGCCGGTATGTGATCCCCGAAAAGTACCAGAACTACAGGCTCGCCTTCTTCTTCAAGCGCCGCAACGAGCTCTTTGACAAACAAGTCCATCTCATAAACCTGATGACCGTAGTACTCGTATTTCCACTTTAACTCTTCAGTAGGTGCATCTGTAACATGAACAAATGGATTTTCTATTATTTGATATCCGGGATACTTACCATGCCCCTGGACTGATATCGTGTATATATAGTCCCTCGAGTCAGTAGATCGCATGGTCTTTAAAATTTCCCCGGTCAAAATCTTATCCTTCGCCCAATTCTTTGGAGTTCTTGGAACGTCGCTCATATACTCTATCGAGGTAAAGGTATCATAGCCTATATTTGCAAATACTTCATTTCTGTTATAGAAAAGTGCCCTGTGATTGTGGATAGCATGCGTTCCATATCCCATATTTTTAAATGCAAAAGCTATACTTTCCGCCGGAGCTTTTCTCAATATTCCCTTAAACGGGTATTCCCCGGGGCCAAAGAATTTTATTGAAAGTCCTGTCGATACTTCAAACTCGGTGTTTGCCGTCCCTGCCCCACATGCAGGAACCGTAATGTATCCACTTGAATATTCGTCCATTAAGCTTCTAAAGTATGGCATTGCATCTTCGGAATATTCGATAGTGTTAAAGAGATACGGATCGGTAAAAGATTCAAGCTGAACGAATATAACGTTAGGGTATTGTTCATCTACATCTTCTACAGTTATAGTTGTATTACCGTCTTCCGACGGTTCAACATTTGGAAGAAGCGCTCTTACCGCCAAATCTCCATATTCCGCCGGTTTCTTTATTCCCGTATTCAGCCAAGTATTCGTAAAGCAGTACGCAACACCGTAGTCACGATATGCATACGCCAAGTTTCCAAAGAATGTAGCTAAGGTTCCTTGATGTACTAAAGAACCTGTCACGACTGCGGTGAGGGCAACGAATGATGCAAACTTTAAGATTGCCGTCCCTAACCTTCTTTCACGTTTAGGCGACTTTAACCATAACAACACTATTCCTACTGTGGTCAAAACTATAGCAGAAGCTATTAACGCAAGCTTGGTTTTATTGAAATAGTTTGTAAGTATTGTCGCCGCATCTGTAACTGCATATAAATCCTTAACCGTAAAAGGAGTCATTCGCTCTGTCAGGATAACACCGTTAGCGCCACCTATCATAAGCCATATGGTCGATATTAGTATTAAGAAAAATGCCTTGCGTTTAAATAAAAGCGCTATGGAAAGTGTCGAAGCTATGAATAACGCATTGTATAAAAAAACCACCGGCTTATCTAATAAAAATTCAAATCCTGCAACACCTTTTCGTGCCATAGTCTCTATAGCTAAATTAAGAATAAAACCCAATATCAAGCAAAGAGGTAATTCACTATTTTTAAATTTACCTATATTCTTGTTATTATTATTCTTTGTATTCTTTTCATCCTTTTTATTCTTTTTCATAAACTATCTTTTAAATCTCCTGTAAAACTCATTTGAAAGAGCGGCAAAATCTTTTACGGAAAGTGTTTCCGCCCTTCTCCTGACATCAATGTTCAAATACTCAAGCACCTCGGTTATCCTTGCTTTTTCAAACCCCATATTTCCAAGCGAGTTTTGTATCGTCTTTCTTCTCTGCCCGAATGCGGATTTTATACAAGCAAAAAACATATCTTCGTTTTCTATATATACCTCAGGCTCACTCCTTGGAAATAAATTAAGTACCGTTGAATCCACCTTTGGCATCGGAGAGAAACTCTCTTTTGAAACTTCTATCACCTTCTCTATTTTACATCTATACTGAACTGTAACGGAAATAGCTGCATACGTTCTACTTCCTGCATCAGCCCTTATCCTATCAGCAACTTCCTTCTGCATCATCACGGTAATTGATTCAGCACTTACATCGCTTTCGAGTATATGCATTATTATCGGAGTCGTTATGTAATAGGGTAAATTGCCTACTATCTTCGCCTTTGAATATCCTGCATCTTTTATTATCCGGTTCAAATCGAGCTTTAATACATCTTCGTTTATGATATCTATATTGTCATAAATGCTTTTTAAGTTTTCTAAAATCTTAAGTAATCGTTTGTCTATTTCTATTGCGACTACTTTACCCGCCCTCTGTGCAAGTTCTGCCGTCAATACGCCAAGTCCCGGACCGATCTCTATGACAAGATCTTCCTTGGATACCCCCGAACCTTTTACTATTTCATCGATTATATCCTTGTCTACAAGAAAATTCTGCCCAAGCCCCTTGCTGTTCTTGAAATTATGCTTTTTTTTAATTTCATTTACCGTTTTCAGTGAATATAATTCCATAAGCTTAGGACTTCTCCGAAAGTATTTTCTTCATGTCGTTAATCGCCTTATCAAACTCTTCGCGGTCAATAGACATGGTGTTTAGACGTTTTAAAAGACCTTTTGCATTAGAGTAGCCTACACCTAATAAATCACCGACGATTTCCCTTCTTATTCTCGAATCATCGCTTGCGCATAGTCTGCACAAGGCAAGATCGTTCATCGTGTATCCGCCACGTTGCTCAGACGTTGTACATCTGGCTTTGTTCAGTGCATCAACTATATCCTCAGGTTTGGCATTTTCAACGCCTATATCGCCTTTCCTCTCCGCTTTTTCTAAAGATAAAAAGGCTTGTTTCGCTTCGGGAAATTTGGTTATAACTTTCTTTCGTATTTCATTCCCTGCATGATCCGGGTCTGTAAAAACAATTATACCGGTTAATTTAGACGCATCTGATATCTTTTTCCACGTATTTTTAGATATTCCATAGCCATGAGTTTCAATCGTCACTGCATCTACTGCCCTATTTATCGCAAGAGTATCATCTCTTCCTTCCACAACTATAGTTTCGCGAATGTGCGGTTTTTCGCAAAGGTTTTCAATATTTGATTCACCATCCCTACTCATCGCTATCATCCTCTTGCCCTTGAGGTGTATCGTCATTTAAGACGTAAAGCACCTCGCCAGGCTTTATCATTTTCAGCTGCTTTCTTGCCTGTTCTTCTATATAATCAAGGTCATTCACATTGCTGAGTTCAACCTCTAAATCGGCTTTTTCCTGTTCAAGTCTACGGTTCTCTTCTTGAAGTCTACTCTGCTCAGCATGAAGCATCAGTATATTTTTGATGTAAAGCATACTGATAACTAATAAAATAACTATGAATGCACTCATTGCAAGGCGCACTACATTTATTTTTTTCTTCTTTCGTTTTGAGCTTGCCATTCTTCCGCCTCAACTATTCGTTCCTCGCGACAATCACATTGATCCCCCATGTGAGTTACGCCCGTATCATTACACTTAGCACAAATGTACTTTACGTCTGTATACTCTTTATCATAATCATTATCAGCTAAAAGAATAGCTCTTTTAGCCGTTAAGGTTTCCATTTCCTCTTGTAACTTCTGTCTTTTTAGCGCACTCTGTTCCGAAAAAATCGCCTTTGACAGATTTACCCCTACGGAATTGATTTGTTTATCTATTTGCCTTATTTCCGGAAGTCTTTCATAAACTTCGGAAAGTCTTTTTTTAGCTTCTTTCTCCGCTTTTGTCCTGAGCGCCCCATAATATTTAGTCAATACGCTCTGTGAAACGGGTCTCCTGTCGTTTACATCTCTTTTTTCCGCTTTAGCTTCCGCCGCCCAGTTGTGTAAAACTTTATCTACATACTTTATATTTGGATTTGATATGCCTACGGTTTTGCCACAGGCTTCAATAACCTTATCCATTGAAAATTGAAGCTCATCAAACCAGGAATCTATTATTTTTTTCTCAGGTGCTGACGGATTCCTTGGGAATCCGAGTTCCTTCATTATAACTTTATAGTTCACATATCGAGCCTCAAATTCTTCAATATGTTTTTTTGCCTTATCTGCCGTATCTATTCCTCGCGCCGTCCAATTTTGAACTACCCGTTCTATATAGTTGAAGCTGTCTTTACCTATTCCGGCACAATAAGATATTGCCTCCTCTATTACGTCGGGTGCAATATTGTCATCTTTAATCAATGTTAAAATCTTATGCATTTCGTTGCTGCTTATAGTTCTGCCAAATTTCTTTTCGGCAGAATGCATTATCTTTGACGATATATCCTTAATATTGTCGCCATTCATACGTGCGATATCTTCAGGTTGCGAAACGGATTCCAAGTCATTGCCCTGATCATCTTCTTGATTCATGTACAAAAGTTCCTTTAGATTTACAAATTCGACCGTAAAGGAAAAGGCATCGTCTTTTGTATTATCAGGTAGGTAATATCGTTTAATAACACCGAGTGATTCCCAATAACTCCATGCATCTCTAATGCGTTCGTCACTTATATTTAGCTGACTGCATATCATTTTATCAGTAAGAAGTCTATTGGTTTGTAAATAACTTAGCGTAAACAAATACACCTTAACGAAGTCCGCCGGCGCATATGGCATGAGCTCTTCTATAAAAATTGTATCTACCTTTACATCGGTCAAATACACTTCTTTTACTTTGGCTTTAGTATACTCCATAAGCACCTACCCCTGCTGATAGTTCCCAAACTGCGTATATTCTTCGCGCCAAGCTAACATAACTTTACCCGTTCGTCCGTTTCTATGCTTTGCGACATTAACCTCGCAAACATTAGGATATTCACTATTTTCTTTGTTGTAATATTCATCTCTGTATAAAAACATAACAACATCAGCATCTTGTTCTATCGAGCCTGACTCTCTCAAATCCGATAACATAGGTTTGTGATCACTTCTCTTTTCAGGTTCACGCGACAGTTGCGACAAAACCATCACAGGGCAGTCCATCTCACGTGCCAATAACTTGAGATACCTTGAAAGTTTGCTTATTTCCTGTTGCCTGTTTTCCGACTTTCCTTCCACGTTCATAAGTTGCAAATAATCGACTATTATAAGATCTAAGCTCTTATACTCAGTCTTTATCCTTCTACACTTATTTTTTATTTCCATTACGCCTATCCCTGCCGTATCATCTATTAAGATATTTTGAGCTGACAGCATTTCAACTGCGGCGGATATATTTTGCCAGTCATCGGGTTTCAAATCAGCCATTCTAATTTTTGCTAAACCTGTTCTCGATTCTATCGAAAGCAGTCTTTGAGACAACTGCTCCTTTGACATTTCAAGATTAAAAATTGCAACTGTAGCGTTTTGTTTTTTACTTGCATTAAGCGCAACATTAAGCGCAAATGCACTCTTTCCCATAGCAGGTCTCGCTGCAAGTATTATTAAATCCGACTTTTGTAACCCTGCTGTGATTTCATCTAAGTCCTTAAATCCCGTAGTAAGACCTCTTATTTCATCGCCGGAATTTTGAATCGCATCGATAGTATCCATATTGCTTTTGACTATTTCTCTAATATGTTCGTAATTTTTGCTCTGATGCCTTTGTGCAACTTCAAGGATTCTTTGTTCCGCATAATCGAGAATACTCTCGGCCTCGCCCGCACCTTTAAAACTCTTATCTCTTATATCATCTGCCGTAAATATTAGATTACGAAGCATAGCTTTTTCAACTATTATTCTCGCATACCCTATAGCATTTACAGAAGATGGAGCATCTGAAGGCAACGATGCCACATATGAGCGTCCACCCGCAATCTCCAAGCTCTCTCTTCGCTTTAATTCATCGCATACGGTAACGATATCAACTTCTACACTCTTTGCAAACAAAGCGAGCATAGCTGCATATATTTCTTTATGTGCAGCATTATAAAACTCGCTCGGCGAAACTACGTCCATTATATCCGACAGCGCCTCTTCGTTTAGCATCGCAGCTCCAAGAGCCGCCTTTTCTGCCGCCGTATCATGTGGCGGAATTCTTTCTGGCATTTCGTTCTCCACTCCATAACCTTTTAACTATATACGTATTACTACTTAATCCAACATATTCTCGTATGAATCAATTTTGACAATCTTATCAATCTATAACATCTACGACGAGTATCCCCTTGATTTCATGATACAACTTTACGGGAACTCTAAACGTTCCAAGTTGTTTGATAGGACCCTCCAACTCAATCTTCTTTTTATCTATATCCATTTCAAGTTGTTCTTTTACGGCATCGACGAGATCCTTTGATGTTATAGAACCGAACAGCTTGCCGCCTTCTCCTGATTTAGTCTTTATAATCACTTTTTTCGTTTTAAGCAATTCAGCTATATTTTCCGCGCCTTCTCTGCTTTCTGCATCTTGTTTTGCAAGATTAGCCTTATTTTTTTCCAATAATTTTATATTTGCAGGTGTGGCTTCAATTGCAATACCCTTCGGTATCAATCTGTTTCGAGCAAATCCGTCACTTACCGTAACCACATCTCCGGCTTTTCCCGTTCCCTTAATTGTTTCCTTTAGAATTACCTTCACTTTTATCATCCTCCTGCATCATGCACATTACTTTATCTATTACTTCTTCAGGCGACTCATTAACTTGAGCACCTGCCGTCGTTATATGGCCACCGCCACCAAGTCTTTCCGCTATAAGCTGAACATTTATATCTCCAAGCGATCTACCGCTTATGCAAGTAATACCTTTCTCATTAACGCCTGCAACAAACGACGCTTTTACTCCTGCAACATTTAAAAGTTCGTCAGCCACAATTGAGTTTATTACGCTTGCGTCTAAGTTCTTCCCTTCACATATCGACGTTACAACTCCATTTTTATGGAATTTTGCCGCAGCAATCGCATTTGCACGAATTTTAAACGTGTTCATGTCTGTCTGAAAAAATCGTTTTACTGTAGTCGTATCAGCTCCTGCACGTCTAAGCCAAGCTGCAGCCTCAAATGTTCTAACCCCCGTCTTGACCGCGAATCTATTCGTATCTAAGGTTATCCCTGCCAAAAGGGCTTCGGCTTCAATTTTAACCAAGCCTTTTCTGCTTATAACATATTGTAGCATTTCGGTTACCATTTCAGATGCAGAAGAAGCATACGTTTCAATGTATGAAATTGTCGGATTTTCTATATAGTCCTCCGCTCTCCTATGGTGGTCTATAACCACTACCTGATTTGCATTTTCAATTATATCCGGAGCCTCTATGTAACTCGGACGTTGAGTGTCCACAACTACTACGAGGGTGTCTTCGGTAAGAATATCTCTCGCCTTTTTAGTTGAAATCAAATTATACACTTCGGTCGCTCTTACGTGCTCATATATTCTGCTCAAAGAATCGCTAATTTCATCTATCACTATATACGCTTCCGTGCCTTTAAAAATGCACATTCTATAGATTCCAAGAGCTGCACCTAAAGCATCCATATCGGCATTTGAATGACCCATTATCAAAACTCTATGAGATTGCTCTATCAGCTTAGATACAGCCATGCCTATTATTCTTGACTTGCCTTTGCTACCCCGCTCTATAGACTGCGTCCTTCCTCCGAAGTATCTCGTGTTTATACCGTCCTTTACGACAGCTTGGTCGCCCCCGCGTCCCAGCGCAAGTTCCAAAGAAGTTACCGATAACTTATCGGTTTCAAGTATATTAGATCCTCCTACTCCGATGCCTATGCTTAAACTTAACTGAAAATCCATACCAGTCTCGATTGCTCTCACTTCATCTAATATGGTAAAGTTGCTTTTAATTATCGCATCGATATTCCCCCCATGGAAGCAAAGCTTATATAAGGTATCCTTTATTTTATCAACTGTAGCATTCATAGACGAAGCCCAGTTTCTGATGAGTCTATCAAATTCGGCTCTCGCGGCAAACCCTATTTCCGGGCTTGCTGTATCTATAAACTGATCGTAATTGTCTATGCTTATCCTGCAAATAGAAATCTTCTCGTTATTGTACTTTTCTTTAAGATCGACAAATCCTGTAATATCCCTGAAGAAGACCATATAACTGCCATCTTGTTCATCGGAAATTATCGCAAACTTTCTTCCGTTTCTTTCTATAATAAATTTACCGTTATTCTCATGAATTAAATCTGAAGTTTTAACTCCCGTCAAAGCAAAAAAATCGGAATCCTGTATATCCGTGTATATAAACACTTCTTCTATGTACTTGTTCGCTGACACAATTTTCCCATTCCCATTTACCACACACATAGGAATAGGTATATGTGACGATACTATGCGATCGATTTCATCCTTTCGCATTTTAAATCCTTTCTGCTTCTGTAATTAAGTAATTAAATAGTAAACCCTATGTAATCACAATATTTTACCATAAATTATCACTTTTGCGTACCTGCAATTCACTTTGCACCAACGCGCATTATATTCTTTATGTTCTACTTATACTCTACCTTTACTTTAAATCTCTCAATCTATCTATCAACCGATCAAGTTCATCTCGGCTATAATATTCGAGTTCTATGCTTCCCTTACCGCCATTCATATTTATGTTTACTTTAGTTCCTAATATATCTCTAAGTTCCTGCTCTACACTCATTACATCTTTACTCTTAACTTTTTTCAACGGTTTAGCTTTACGCTTCTTACTTGTTCCCGAAGATGCCAAGCGTTCGGTTTCTCTAACCGACAGTCCTTCTTTGAGCACTTTTTCCGCGAGAGTTTTCTGTTCTTGGGGTTTACCGACGGCTAAGATTGCTCGTCCGTGACCGGCACTCAGTTTACCTGAGGAAACCATATCTCTAACTTCCTCATTCAAGTTTAATAATCTCAATGCATTTGCAATATAAGGGCGGGATTTGCTAACATTTTTGGAAATTTCTTCCTGCGTCATCTTATACATCGTCATCATCTTTTCAAGACCTTCAGCCTCCTCTATAGGGTTCAGATCTTCTCTCTGCATATTCTCAATAATAGCAACGAGCATATTCTGTTCGTCTGTAAACTCCCTTATTAGACACGGTACACTTTTGAGAGCAGCTTTTCTGGCAGCGCGCCAACGTCGTTCTCCTGCAACTATCTCATATCCTACTCTTGCACGTCTTACCACTATAGGTTGAATTACTCCGTGCGTGCGTATAGAATTTGAGAGTTCGGTTATTTTTTCTTCGTCGAACACTTTTCTTGGTTGGTTAGCATTAGGTTTTATATCGCTTATATTTATTTCAATAACTCCGGAAGATTCGTCTTGTTGATTTAAAGTCTTCCTCGTATTAGATATTCTCCTCTCAGAAACAGCATCTATAACAGCTTGATCTTCAAAAAGAGCGTCAAGTCCTCGCCCAAGTCCTCTTGCTTTCTTTGTTGCCATTACTGTGCCTCCCTATCTAAAAACTCTTGTGCAAATTCCATGTATGCATGTGCCCCTCTTGATTTCGGATCATATTGTGTAATAGGCATCCCATGACTTGGTGCTTCTGCAAGCCTTATATTTCTCGGAATAACGGTCGAGTATACCTTTGACTTAAAATAACGTTTAACTTCTTGAACGACTTGTACCGATAAATTCGTTCTGCCGTCAAACATGCTCAATATTACTCCCTCTATTCTTATATCCGGATTGAGACTTCTCTTGACAATTTCAATTGTGCTAACCAATTGGCTAACACCCTCAAGTGCATAAAACTCACATTGTATAGGAATTAAAACGCTTTCAACTGCCGATAAAGAGTTGATGGTTAAAAGTCCAAGAGATGGCGGACAATCTATAAATATATAGTCATATTTTTTCTTTAGGGTTTCTATCGATTTTTTTAGACGGCTCTCTCGCTTTTCGAGTTTTACAAGTTCTATTTCAGCACCTGCTAAATCAACATTAGACGGTATTATGTCAAGCCCTTTTACATTCGTGTGTAACACTGCTTTTTTTGCATCAAAAGTTTCATCTATCAAAATGTCATATATGGTATGTTCCAGATATTTTTTCTTTATCCCAATACCGCTTGTAGTATTTCCCTGCGGATCTATATCCAGAACCAAGACCTTTTTCCCTTTTAATGCCAAGCATGCGGCTAAGTTTATGTTAGTCGTTGTTTTTCCAACTCCACCCTTTTGGTTGAATATCGCTATTGCTTTGCTCATTTATGACCTCCAACTCATATTTACTATACTTTATTATATACCACTTTTTACGTTTTTTCATCAAATATAAAAAAATGTTTCACGTGAAACATTTTAATATTATACCTATATATCCCGTTGATTTTAGCGCGGTTTACGATTGGTAACAAAAACTTTTAAAGCGGTTTTTTGTTTGGAGCTCCCGCTTTTCTTGGATATCGCTTAGGTGTTTCTACTATTTTGTCTATCACTATTAGAGAATGTGTGTACTCATCTGTCTTAACAAATTTAATTTCCTTCAGCTTTGCTCCTAATGTTTTTATCGCATTTTGGCTTTCTTTAATTTCTTGTTTGGGCGAACTTCCCTTGAAAGCAATGAAAGAGCCCCCTACTTTAACAAGTGGTAAAGTTAATTCACACAGAGTCCTTAAATTCGCTACAGCTCTTGAAACGCAGAGGTCAAACGATTCTCTGTACTTCTGAGAATCTGCAGCATCCTCTGCTCTGCTATGAATGATTGATACGTTTTCTATGCCACATTCTTTGGCAATACTCCCTACTAATTCTACCCTTTTACGAGTTGAATCCAACAAAACAAATCCTTTCTGCGGATTTGCTATCGCAAGTGGAATCCCCGGGAATCCTCCCCCCGTACCGACATCTATGATTGAATTTGCAATTGAAAATTGTGGCAAAGAAGATATGCTCAAAGAATCAACATAATGCTTCAATATAAACTCATGTTCATTCGTTATGGCAGTTAGATTTATCTTTTCATTCCACTCAAGAATTGATCTCATATACTTCTCAAGTTTTTCGATCATATCATCAGTAGGGAATATATCAATTTTATTTAATGCCTTTTTAATATAGTTTTTCAATCGTTATTCCTCTCTCATCCGACGTTTTCTTTTTTCTAAAAATACAGTAAGAACATTGATATCGGCAGGCGAAACCCCTGATATTCTCGAAGCTTGACCAATTGATAGGGGTTTTATGTCATCTAACTTTTGTGCCGCTTCTATTCTCAAACCACTTATATCTAAATACTTGATATCTACAGGCAGTTTTTTATTCTCCATTCTTTTGAAGCTTTCAACCTGCCTTATCTGCTTTTCTATATACCCTTCATACTTTATCTGAACAGCAACTTGCGACTTGGCATGTGGCAATAATTCAGGTCTCGTTACATCAATAACTTTTAAATTTTCGTATGATACTTCCGGTCTTTTTAGCAATTCCGCAAGCGACGTCTTATTTTTAACTGGAGAACCGTTTAACTTCATCAAAAAATCATTTGCTGTATCGATATCTACAAATGTCTTTCTTAGTCTGTCTTCTTCCTGTTCTACAGCTCTTTGTTTTTCAAGCATCTTGTTGTATCGGCTCTCGCTGGCTAATCCGAGTGCAAAACTTTTTGCAGTTAACCTCTTGTCTGCATTGTCTTGTCTCAGAAGCAGTCTATATTCAGCTCTGCTCGTCATAATTCTATAAGGCTCATTTGTACCTTTAGTCACCAAATCGTCGATTAAAACGCCAATATAAGCCTCATTTCTTCCAAGAACGAAAGGTTTTTTACCATTTATTCCTAAATGTGCGTTTATCCCCGCCATTATTCCCTGTGCAGCCGCCTCTTCGTATCCCGAACTTCCGTTAAACTGTCCTGCAGAAAATAATTTTTTAATTTTTTTAAATTCAAGTGACGACTTTAATTCAAGCGGATCAATACAATCGTATTCAATAGCATAAGCAGGTCTTGTTATAACTATATTTTCAAGCCCGTTTATCGTATGGTAAAAATTTCTCTGGACATCCTCAGGTAAACTCGAACTCATACCCTGTATATACATTTCTTCCGTATCAAGACCTTCCGGCTCAATAAAGATTTGGTGTCTGCTACGATCAGGAAATCTGTTCACCTTATCCTCTATTGATGGGCAGTATCTTGGTCCTATCCCATCGATATTTCCCCCAAATAATGCAGATCTCAATATATTTTTATTTATCACTTCGTGTGTTTTTTCATTCGTGTAAGTCAGCCAACATGAAATTTGTTCCTTTTCTATTTGTTCGTTCATAAAAGAAAACGGAACAATCGTTTCATCTCCTCTTTGTTCTTGCATTTTATTGTAATCAAACGTTTTAGCTAACGCTCTTGCAGGAGTCCCTGTTTTAAAACGTCTTAAATTTATGCCTGATCGAATAAGACTATTAGAGAGTTTTGTTGCCGGTGCAAGTCCGTTTGGACCACTACTCGTCACACTATCTCCTATGAAAATCTTTCCGTTTAAAAATGTACCTGTTGCTATTATTACAGCTTTTGCGAAGTAGACAGCGTTTGTGTTTGTCACAACACCTTTAATTTCAGCATCATCGATAATTAAATCTACAATTTCAGCCTGTTTTATAGCAAGGTTTTCTTGTTTCTCAAGCGTTTTTTTCATTTCAACGTGATATTTATACTTATCCGCCTGTGCACGCAAAGAATGAACTGCAGGACCTTTGGCAGTATTTAACATTCTACTTTGAATGAAAGTTTTATCTATATTTATTCCCATCTCTCCGCCGAGCGCATCTATTTCACGAACGAGGTGTCCTTTGCCGGTTCCTCCTATAGAAGGATTGCAGGGCATCATAGCAATTGCCTCAAGATTAGTAGAAAAAATCATAGTTTTACTGCCAAGGCGTGCTGCTGCAAGTGCAGCCTCACATCCGGCGTGACCTGCTCCTATCACGATAACATCATATTTCCCCATGCAATAAGTTTCCATACTATTTCCCTAAACAAAACCTCTTAAAAATTTCACCTATAACATCATCTTGTACTGAATCGCCTGTTATCAACCCAAGAGCCTCATATGCCTCTCTTATATCGAGCTCTATTACTTCTAACTCCATTTGATTTTCATATGCCATAATAGCATCAGCTATAGCTTTTTTAGCTCGTTCAAGCATTTCTTTATGTCTTGCATTTGCAACTAATACGCTCCCCTCAGTGCTAAATTTAGAATTAGACAATCCTCCTGATAAAAAGTCAAATATGCAAATTTCGGCATCCTCAATCGATTTTCTATCCTTCATTGACGTTTTAATGTATTTAACATCGCCTACAAAGTTTATCATATCCGCTTCGGATAATACGTTATCCTTATCGCTTTTATTAAAAAAAACAACAGTATTATTTTTATCTAACGAATCAAATATAATTTTATCTTCGTTTGAAATCTCTATAGACGAATCGAGAAGCATTATATTCAAATCTGACTCTTCCAATGAGCGTTTCGATTTATCTATACCAATTTTTTCAACTATGTCCTCAGTCTCCCTGATTCCTGCAGTATCTGTAATTTTAACAGGTATTCCTTTTATGTTTATGAATTCCTCTATTATGTCACGAGTAGTACCCGGTATTTCAGTTACTATCGCCCTTGACTCACGCAACAGACCATTAAGCAAAGATGATTTCCCGACGTTAGGTTTTCCTACAATCGTAACCTTAAGCCCGTCTTTTATTATTTTCCCTGTCCTTGCGGTAGATAGAAGGTCATCAATCTCCCTCTCTATCGACTTAAGGTTCTGTGCGATCCTTTCAGTTTCAATCTCCTCGATATCTTCGTCCGGATAATCTATATTGACATCAATCTCAACAAGAATATCTACTATTTTATTTCTTATCAAGTTAATCTCATCTGAGAATTTCCCCCTCAGTTGGTTTAACGCAGTCTTTGCCGAAAGTTCGGTCTTTGCATCTATAACATCTATAACGGCTTCGGCTTGAGCTAAATCGATTCTGCCGTTTAAAAATGCACGTTTCGTAAACTCTCCAGGTTCTGCAATTCTGCCACCCTTTTTAATAACAAGTTCGAGTACTTGTGAAACCGCTACATTTCCACCGTGACAGTCGATTTCTACCATAGGTTCTGTGGTGTATGTTTTTGGTGCAGGAAAATATACAGCCAAAACTTCGTCCAAGATATTATTGTCATCATCTAAAATATGACCGTAAATCAGTTCTCTTGGTCTTTTTTCCGGATTGAATCCACTCTTCGATATAAATATTTGTTTTAAAATATTTAATGCATCAGATCCACTTATCCTTATTATTCCTATACCTCCCTCACCTACGGGAGTAGCTACCGCTGCTATGGTCTTATCACACATAACTGCTCCTTAAAATATTCAGGTGCCGTACCTCAGCACGACACCTTTAAATATCATTTAACTTCTATTATAACTCTGCGATAAGGATCTTGACCCTCACTTCTCGTAAGAATACGATCATCCCTTTGCAAAGTAGCATGAATGACTTTTCTTTCGTACGGATTCATAGGCTCAAGTTTGTAATTTCTCCTCGTTCTAACAACTTTATCCGCAAGTCTTTGTGCTAATTTTTCAAGTGACTTTTCACGTTTTGAACGATAGTTTTCAGCATCGACAACAACCCTTACGTATTCTTCCTTGCCTTTGTTTACTACTAAGCTTGTCAAATACTGTATAGCATCTAATGTCGATCCTCTTTTCCCGATTACAGTTCCTGTATCTTTTCCCTCAAGGAAACAATATATATCATTTTCATATTTTTTACCTGTAACTTCTATGTCTAAACCCATTTCCTTCATTAAATCCTTAAGAAAAACGAGCGCCTTGTCATTTTCGTCAAGAGGAATAAATTTTTCCATATCAATTTTATTCTCAATATGATTCTCTTTGACTTCTCGTTCGATATTATCAACTTTTTTATTAACGATATCATCTTTATCCTTACTTCTTTTAGATTTATCTTGTTTCGAAGAAGAAGTGTTATTTCTCACTTTCTTCTGCACTTTTTTCTTCGGTTTTAAACCAAAGTTCTCATCTTCACTTTGAGATTCTTTTTTAGTGACTCGAACTAAAGCAAGTTTAGATCCTATACCGAAAAACCCCCTGGAAGGTTCTTCTAAGACTTCTACATCTACATCATCTATTCCAAGAGAAAGTTCTTCAAGCGCCAACTCAACAGCTGCATCTACACTATCTCCCCATTTTTCAGATACGTTCATTTAAAATATTTCCTCCAATAGTTAAAACTATTTTATTTACTTGTCTTTGATTTCTTTTGTTTTAAATTATTTGCCTTCATATTCTTTTTAATAGCATTAAATCTTAAGTTAAAGAATATCTGGATAAATTGGCTTATAAACCAATATATAGCAAGCCCTGCCGGATATGATCTTGCAAGCCATACTATCATAATCGGGAATATGTATTTCATCATTGACATCATTCCCGTCATGTCCCCTCCTGCACCTTGCGCAGGATTTATATTGTTCTTTTGCGACATAGAAAAAGATAAAAAAGTCGCTATGCCTGAAAGGATCGGTAAAATCCAAGGATCAGGTTGGCTTAAATCCTTTATCCATAAAAACGCTTGATGAACTCCAAATACTATCCCCTCATCATCTATATAATTCAAAGGATAACGCAGTAAAGCAAATAAACCGCTTATTACTATCATTTGAACTATTAAAGGAAGGCACCCTGAAGCAGGATTATAACCATTCTCCTTATACATTTCAGAGATTTTTTGGTTCATCATCTGTTTGTCGTTTGCATACTTTCTCTGTATTTCTTTAGTTTTAGAAGACATCGACGCCATGTTTGCCGAAGATAATATTTGCTTCTTGTAAAGAGGATACATAGCAAAACGTATTAACACCGAAAGTATTATTATCGCTGCCCAATAGTACCCTGTTAAGTTATAAAGAAAAGAAAGCATAAAGCCAAACGGCGTAGCTAATAGCCTCATCATAAAGTTAATTCCTCCGTTATTCTAACGGATCATACCCTCCAATATTACCGGGATGACACCTTAGAATTCGTCTGATACCTAAATAACTACCCTTTATTACTCCATATTTTTTCAATGCCTGTATAAAATACGTCGAGCAAGTGGGGTAAAATCTGCATGTTTTAGGAAAAAGTGGTGATATGAACAATTGATAAAACCTTATAAAAGCTATCATTACATTGCTTATAAGCCTACTAATAAGAGTCATCTTTAGAAATCACTCCTATCCTTTTAAGAGCTTTAATGATGGATTTTAAAACATCGTTTAAATTCCTATCGTTAATAGTATTTCTCGCTATAAAAATAAGGTCATAACCGTTTCTGCAATTAAACGGCAAAATTCGAACACTTTCTTTCATTAACCGCCTTGCCCTGTTCCTTTTTACGCTGTTACCGACTTTTTTACTCGCTAAAAAAGCGTATCTGTTGTAGGAAAGGTTATTTTTTTTAGCAAAAACTACAACATATCTGTCTGCCACCGATTTACCTTTAGAATATATATGATTGAAATCGGATTTTTTTCTTAAAACATTTTGTTTCAACATAGAAATTATGCCGAAAGTCTCTTTCTGCCTCTACTTCTTCTTCTTTTAAGAACATTTCTGCCATTCTTCGTCGACATTCTCTTTCTAAATCCATGCTCTTTCATTCTCTGCCTATTTTTAGGTTGAAAAGTCTGTTTCACTTAATTTACCTCCTCCTTGTAAATTTAAAATGCTGTCTAAATTTCAACGGCACGCGTACACTAAATTTTATAACTAAACTTAACAGTTGTCAACCGCGCATTTTTAATAAATATGTTATCAACATCGTAATCAAAAAAGTTATCCTTGTATTGTGGATAAGTCTTTTGATTATTTATATTTCAATATATAAATATAGTACTTGTTTTAGGATAACTATTTATGTAGAATATCATATAAGACATTAAGGAGTACATTTTATATGGATAATAAAGAATTATGGAAAAAAGTTCTGGAACACATAGAAAAAAGTGGGATAGTGACACATACCGCATTTAACCAGTTCATTAAACCTAACAATATAAACCATACTACAAAAAATCCATACATAGCTTATCTTTCTACAAACAGCACCTTTATAAACGGTGTAATTAAAGAAAGATATATTCACGTTATAGAAGAAGCTTTTAAAAATGTTACAAATTTAGATTATAAGGTTATAGCTAAACTTAAATCAGACTATACAAAAAAACCTATTGAAGTCACAGATGATACTAAATCGGTAGCCTTTGTTCCTAATTTAGTAGGTGAATTTTCTAAGGAAAAAATTTTTAATCCTAAATTCACTTTTGATAATTTTGTTGTCGGTGAATGTAACAATTTAGCTTATTCATCTTGTTTGGCTGTCGCAAAAGATCCGTCAGACGCTTTCAATCCGCTATTTATATACGGTAAATCGGGATTGGGTAAAACTCATCTTATGAATGCAATAGGCATATATATGCTTACTTACTATTCCAACCTTAGAATTTTATACGTATCATCAGAAACTTTTACAAATGACTTTATAAGAGCTTTGCAAAATGGAAAAATAGCAGAATTTAAATCTAAATACAGAAAAGCTGATGTTTTATTGATAGATGATATTCAATTTCTTGAAGGTAAAGAGGAAACACAAGGTGAATTTTTCCATACTTTCAATTCTCTTTATGAAGATAATAAACTTATAATAATTTCAAGCGATAGGCCTCCAAACAAATTAAGTAAATTGGACGAAAGGTTGACTTCACGATTTGGCAGTAATTTGATAGCAGATATCCAAGTTCCTGACTATGAAACGAGAGTTGCTATACTTCTAAAAAAAGCAGAAAATCTCAATAAAAAAGTCGATGATGAATTATACTCAATAATTTGCATGATATCAGAAAGAATAAAAGATAATATAAGAGAACTTGAGGGTGCATTTACAAGGCTCGTATCATTTTCGGACATAATGAATAAACCTCTCACTGTTTCATTTGCAAAAAGCACTTTAAGGGATATATTTATAGCAGGGGATAATATAACTCCACAAAAAATAAAATCAGTCGTAGCGAAATTTTATAAAATAAAAATTTCGGACTTAGAATCGGAAACGAGAAAGAAAGAAATATCATATCCGAGACAGATAGCAATGTATCTTTGTAGAGAAATGACCGATTTTTCTTTACCTAAAATCGGAAAACTTTTCGGAGATAAACATTACTCTACAGTTAAACATGGATGTGATAAAATATATAGAGAAATAAAAACAGACGATAAATTAAGACAAGATATAGATGATATAAAAGATATCATAAGCAATTAACATACTATCAACATAGTTATGTACCTATAATTGTGGATAAAAAAATTATAATTATTAACAAACACAAAAGTTATCCACAGTTTCCTTGTTACATACTACTAATAATACTAAATAAATATTATAAATAAAGATAGGAGTAGAATATGAAATTCAATTGTAATAAACAAGAATTAAATACGGCATTAAATATAGTTTCAAAAGGAATAAGTATTAGAACTACAATACCTACATTAAAAGGAATACTTCTTGAAGTTAAAGACGATTATTTACTGATGACAGCTTCAGATATGGAAATAACCGTTCAAAATAAAATAAAGGTTTCAAATACTTCTTCAGGATCAATAGTAGTTCCTTCAAAACTTTTCACAGATATAGTGAGAAAATTACCTAATGATGAAATAAAAGTTGAAGTCGACAATGAAAATATTAGAATAAGTTGCCTTAATTCTGAATTTAATTTAGTAGGAATGTCTGCCGATGAATTTCCAAATATAATAAATACTGATAATGAAACCGATAGAATATCATTAGATAGAAAATTATTTAATAATATGATTAAAAAAACATCATTTTCAGCGAGTATAGATCAAACAAAACCAACACTAACCGGAATACTTATAGAATTTGGGAAAGAAAATTTATCATTAGTAGCTATAGACGGATATAGAATGGCTTTAGCAAAAGAAAAATATATAAGCGAAAATGAAAAAGAAGTTATAATATCAGCTAAAATAATGAATGAAATATCTAAAATATTAACCGAAACAGAAGGTAAAACAGATAGTGATATTGAACTCATAATAGACAGTAAAAGCGCAGTATTTAATTTGGAAGATATTAGAATAACAGCGAGGTTAATATCCGGTAAGTTTATAAATTATAAAGATATTATTCCAAAGTCATCTCCTATAGAAGTTACTGTTAATAAAAATATTTTAAGCGAATGTATAGAGAGAGCTTCGCTATTGTCTAAAGAAGGTAAAAATAATTTAATTAAATTTAATATAAGGGATAACATAATAAATATAACTTCAAATTCAGAAGAAGGAAATGTAACTGAAGATATAGCAGTAGTTAAAACCGGTGATGATTTAGAAATAGGGTTTAACTCGAAATATATTTTAGATATATTAAAAGTGATAGATGATGATGAAGTATTGATGAAGTTTGAAATGCCTACTGCACCTTGTTTAATCGATCCGGTAAATAGTGATTCGTACGAATATTTATTACTACCTGTACGAATAACAAATATATAGAAAATAGGAAAAGTATACTTTAAAATGTATATAGAAAATATTAAACTCATAAATTATAGAAATTATAAAGAGCTGGATTTATCTTTTAGCGATAAAGTTAATTTAATAATAGGCGATAACGCACAAGGTAAGACTAATATATTGGAAGCTATATATATGTCTTCTATTGGTAAATCATTTAGAACTAAACATGATTCCGATTTGATAATGTTCAAATCGGAATATTCTTCTATTAAGGTTAAAGCAGTAAAGGATTATTTAGAAACAGAAATAGAAATACTTTTAAAATCTAACGCTAATAAAATAAATTCAGTTGAAAAGTATATAAAAAAGGATAGAAAGAATATAAGTAAGACGTCTGATCTTTTAAATAATATTTTTTTTGTTATATTCTCTCCCGAAGATTTAAAAATAGTAAAAGATGAACCTGAAAAGAGGAGAAAATTCATAGATAGAGAACTTAGCCAAATTTCTCTAAATTACTACGATAAATATATGAATTACAAAAAAGTATTATTGCAGAGAAACTCCTTGATAAAGGAGAATAATATAGATTTTAATTTATTGAGTGTAATGGATTCACAGCTTGCAACATATGGCTCAGAAATAATACTAACGAGAGATAAATTCATAAAAAAGATAAGTGATTTAAGTGCAGATATACATTCAGGAATAACAGGAAATACTGAAAATCTAATCATCAAATACGTTCCGAATATAGAAGTAAAAGACACTATTGAAGAACAAATGGAATTATTTAATGTGAAAATAGAAAAGAGCAAGGAAAGAGATTTAAAAAATAGAACTACTACAGCGGGTCCTCATAGAGATGATATAAGGTTTGAAGTGGAAGGTGTAGATATGCGAAATTTTGGTTCACAAGGACAACAGAGAACGTGTGCTCTTTCCGTTAAACTTGCAGAATTAAATTTAATAAAAGAAGAGACGGGAGAAGACGCTATATTATTATTAGATGATGTTATGAGTGAACTCGATTTAAATAGACAGGAGTATTTAATAGACACATTAAAAAATAATCAGCTATTTATAACAACTACAAGTTTAGATAGTAAAATAATAGAAAAATTTAAAGATATAAATATATGGAAAGTTAAAAAAGGAAAAGTCGACATATATACATAAAAAATAAACTACTTAAATACTTTTAAAATCGCCTTGTAGCGATTTTTTTTATACTATAAATAAAATACAACTAAAAAAGGAAAAAGATTGATAAAAAAGCTATTTTATTGTATAATACAGTCTGTTGTATTTTAATAATTATTCATAAAAAAGGCAGGGATATAATGGGTGAAGAACAAAGAGTTAACTCTCAGTATAATGCATCACAGATACAAGTTTTGGAAGGTCTTGAGCCGGTAAGAAAAAGTCCCGGAATGTATATAGGATCGACAGGACCAAGCGGACTGCATCATCTCGTTTATGAGATAGTGGATAACAGTGTCGATGAAGCATTAGCAGGTTTTTGTAAACACATAAAGATAACTATAAATCAAGATAATTCAATAACGGTAGAAGATAATGGACGTGGAATGCCGGTTGATATAAATGAAGCATACGGTATATCAGGTGTAGAAATAATACATACAAAACTAAATGCCGGAGGTAAATTTGGCGGTGGTGGATATAAGGTTTCAGGAGGACTTCACGGTGTAGGAGCTTCAGTAGTAAACGCATTATCCAAACGCATGGTAGTTGAAGTAAAGAGAAATAAATCACTGTATAGACAAGAATACGAAGAAGGTAACGCAACGTCTCCTCTTCAACTTGTCGGAGAAGCAAGAGGTACGGGAACAAAGACCACTTTTTGGCCGGATTCTGATATATTTGAGGAAGTAGATTTTGATTATGACACACTTCTTCATAGATTCAGAGAAATGTCATTTTTAAACAAAGGTCTTAAGATATCAATAAGCGATAAGAGAAATCGTGGTAAAAGCGAAACTTTTCTATTTGAGGGAGGACTTTCGGAGTTTGTAAATTATTTAAATAGAAACAAAGACGGAATTCACGAGACCGTATATTTTGAATCTGAAAAAAATAATATGGAACTTGAAGTCGCCATGCAATATACAAATTCATACAGTCAAGTCGTACTTACTTATGCAAACAACATAAACACTATAGAAGGTGGAACTCACTTAGCAGGTTTTAGAGCTGCTATAACGAGATGTATAAACGATTATGCGAGAAAGAATAAATTACTAAAAGAGAATGAATCTGCTCTTTCAGGAGATGATGTAAGAGAGGGTTTAACAGCGATAATCTCTGTAAAACTTGAAAGACCTCAATTTGAAAGTCAAACTAAAATTAAACTTGGAACGAGTGAAGTTAGAGGATTCGTTGAAACTGCAACAAATGAAAGATTCACAGCATATTTGGAAGAACATCCTAAAGAAGCTAAAAGGATAATTGAAAAATGCCTGCAAGCTTCAAGGGCAAGAGATGCAGCGAGAAAAGCCAGAGAATTGGCGAGGCGGAAAAATGTACTCGACAGCACTTCTCTTCCGGGTAAACTGGCGGATTGCTCCGAGAAAGATCCTTCGCTTTCAGAGATATTCTTAGTTGAGGGAGATTCCGCAGGAGGATCGGCTAAACAAGGTAGAGACAGAATAAGACAAGCTATACTACCGCTTAGAGGTAAGATACTCAATGTCGAAAAAGCTCGCGAAGATAAAATGATGAATTCCGACGAGATTAAAAATATGATTACGGCATTCGGTTGTGGTGTAGGTGACAGTTTTGATATATCTAAACTCAGATATCACAAGATAATAATAATGACAGATGCAGACGTCGACGGTGCTCATATAAGGACGCTTTTATTGACGTTCTTCTATCGCCATATGACTCCTTTGATTGAAGGTGGATACGTATATGCTGCAAGACCGCCTCTATTCATGACGAAACAAGGTAAGGAAGTTCATTATACTTATTCAGAACATGAGCAGGAAAAACTCATGGAAGATTTATCTAAAAAAAGTCAGAAGATAGATATTCAAAGATATAAAGGATTGGGTGAAATGGATTTCCATCAGTTATGGGAAACGACGATGGATTACAGCAACAGAACGTTAGTTCAGATAACGGTTGAAGATGCAGCACAAGCAGATGAAATCTTTACAGTTCTTATGGGAGATAAAGTTCCACCGAGAAAAAGATTCATTGAAGACAACGCTAAGTATGCGAGATTAGATATTTAAAGGGGGAACTTAGATGCCAAACCTGATTGAAGATAGAAAACTTCTACAACACGATATATATACAGAGATGAAACGTTCATATATAGATTATGCGATGAGCGTAATCGTAGGAAGAGCGTTACCAGACGTAAGAGACGGAATCAAACCGGTTCACAGACGTATCTTATACGGAATGGGACAACTCAATGTTACACCGGATAAACCACACAAAAAATCTGCTCGTATAGTCGGTGAAGTAATGGGTAAATATCACCCTCACGGTGACAGTTCAATTTACGATGCCATGGTAAGAATGGCTCAAGATTTTTCTATGAGGTATATGCTCGTAGACGGTCATGGGAACTTCGGATCAATCGACGGTGACGGAGCTGCCGCAATGCGTTATACGGAAGCAAGAATGACACCGTTTGCACTTGAAATGCTTCGCGATATAGACAAGGAAACCGTAGATTTTAGAGATAATTTTGACGGAGAAGAAAAAGAGCCTGTCGTTTTGCCGAGCAGATATCCGAATTTGCTCGTAAACGGTTCTAACGGTATTGCAGTTGGAATGGCAACATCGATACCACCACACAACCTCGGTGAAATAATAGATGCTACCGTTTCAATAATAGATGAACCGGAATGTACCGTAGAGGACTTAATTAAAATCGTCAAAGGTCCTGATTTCCCTACCGGCGCTGTAATAATGGGAAGAAGCGGAATGCACGATGCATACAGAACGGGAACCGGAAAAGTAAAAGTCAGGAGCGTATGCGAGATAGAAGAAACCAATAGAGGTAAAACTCAAATAATTGTTTCAGAAATACCGTATATGGTCAATAAATCAAGACTGATCGAAAAAATGGCAGACTTGGTCAAGGAAAAAAAGATAGAGGGAATTTCTGCAATAAGGGATGAATCTAACAGAGAAGGTCTTAGAATAGTAATAGAACTAAAGAGAGATGCAAATCCGCAGATAACACTCAACCGACTTTATAAGCATACACAGCTTGAAGACAGCTTCAGTATGATAATGCTTGCATTGGTCGACGGTGAACCTAAAGTACTTGATTTAAAGACTATTTTAAGCGAATATATAAAATTCCAAAAGGAAGTTGTGACTCGCCGTACACAGTTTGACTTAAATAAAGCTGAGGCACGTGCACATATTTTGGACGGTCTTAGAATCGCTTTGGATAACATTGATGAAGTCATAAAGACTATACGTTCATCTTACAGTGATGCAAAGGTTAAATTGATGGAAAGATTCGGACTGTCAGATGTCCAAGCTCAAGCTATACTGGATATGAGGCTTGCAAGACTGCAAGGACTTGAAAGGGAGAAGATAGAAAAAGAGTACAATGAACTTATGGAAAAAATAGCGTACTTTAAATCTATTCTCGAAAACGAAAGTTTACTCATGGGTGTAATTAAGGACGAGTTGCTTGAGGTAAAGAAAAAGTATAGCGATAAAAGGCGTACTAAGATAGGCAGAAGCGCAGGAAGCTTTGAAGAAGAGGATTTGATAGAGGAAGAAAAAGTGGCTGTAACTTTAACCCACTTGGGATATATCAAGAGAGTTCCTTCCGATACGTATAAAGCTCAAAGACGTGGTGGAAGAGGTATAACGGGAATCACCACTCGCGATAACGATTTCGTAAAGGATTTAGTCATGACCTCTACGCACGACTATTTGATGTTCTTTACTAATACAGGTAAAGCACATAAGATAAAAGCGTTTGAGATACCTGAAGCAACGAGAACGGCTCGCGGAACTCCGGCAATTAACTTCTTAAGCTTGCTCCAAAAGGAGAGAATAACTGCTGTAATACCGGTTAAGGAATTCTCTAAGGAAAAATATCTGATAGCTGTAACGAAAAACGGTCACATCAAAAAGACCGCGTTGGAAGATTTCAATACTAAGAGAAGCACCGGGTTAATTGCGATAAACTTAAAGGAAGATGACGAGCTGATTTCAATTAAAGAAAGCACGGGAAGTAACAATATAATCATAGTTACGAAGCTGGGTAAATGTATATGCTTCTCGGAAAAAGATGTGCGCCCTATGGGAAGAATAGCAGGCGGTGTACGTGCGATTAAATTGGAGAAAGGCGATGAAGTCGTGTCGATGTCACTCGTAAGCCCTGAGCAGGAGCTTCTCGTAGTTACTGAAAACGGATTTGGCAAAAGAACTCCTGTCGTTGAATACAAAGTACAGGTTCGTGGAGGCAAAGGTCTTTTAACTTATGACAAAGCAAAGTTTAAAAAGACGGGTGCTCTAATAGGTGCTATGGTGGTTAACGAGGAAGACGAAATTCTTTTAATAAATTCGGAAGGTATCATCATACGTATAAAGGCGAATGAGATTTCTAAGCTCGGAAGAGCTACACAAGGCGTAAAAATAATGAAAGTTGGAGAGGGAGCTAACATAGTAGCTATGGCAAAAGCTATCAAGGAAGAGGAAAAAGAAGATAATAGTTGATTTAAGTAGATTGGAGGAGAAATGGACAATCTCAAGATAAGTATTCCGGGAAAACCTGAATACCTAACTATGGTTAGACTTGCTACAGGGTCTTTAGCGTCGCTTGCAGGATTTGATATAGGCGATGCAGACGATATCAAAATGGCTGTATGCGAGGCTTGCAAAAATGTATCCTGCCATGGAAGTGAGGGCTATAGCGATAAGTACGATATAGATTTTTCAATAGAAGACGGCGTATTTGAAGTGACGATTTTTGACTCATGCGATAAGCATACTATAGAAAAAAATGAAAAATGCAGACATTGTCCACAAGACGGAGATATAAGCATGATTTTAATACGCTCTTTAATGACGTGTGTGGAATTCGGTAGAAATGATGAAGGTAAAAGATTCATCAATATGGTGAAAAAAAGATGATGGACAGGAAGTTGTTTGAAGACTACAAACAAAATCCTACAATTGAAAAAAGGAATTTTATAGTTGAGGAAAACTTATACATGGTTGACATACTCATACACAAATACTTAGGTAAAGGTGTCGAGTATGACGATTTGTATCAGGTTGGTGCGCTTGCACTCGTTTCTGCAGTAGAAAGATTTGATCCTTCTAAAGGCTTTGAATTTAGTTCTTTTGCGACTCCGACGATATTAGGGGAGATAAAGAAATATTTCAGAGATAAACAATGGAGCCTTAAGGTTCCAAGGCGTCTAAAGGAAATTTCTGCGAAAGTTCAGGAAGCAAAGGATGAGCTTTATGCAAAGAATCATTCTATGCCTACCATAGGTGACATAGCTGAATTGACCGGATTTACAGATGAACAAATCATCGAAGCTATCGAGGGGTCAAGAGCATATGGAACTTATTCTCTCGACAAATCTTTCGATGAAGTCGGAGAAGACGGAGAAAGTCCTTTTCTTGAAAAATATACAGGGTTTACAGAACAAGGATATGAGCGAGTTGAGATTAAAGAAATCATAAATAGGGTAACGGATTCGTTGAGCGAGCAGCATGCCTTCATATTTAAGGAACGCTTCATAAATAATAAATCTCAATCAGAGATTGCAAAGTCACTTGGAGTATCACAGATGACTGTATCAAGGGCTGAAAAATCGATGATAAAAAAATTTAGAGCAGAGATGAATAAAAAATAAAATGGTAATAAATATGGTAATAAATGTTGAGAACAGCAAGTGATGTAAATTACTCACCGTCTCAACATTCATTACAAAGTTTTAAGCTCCGTATTAAACGGAGCGTTTTTAAGTTAATTTTACTGCTCTTCAAATACGTCTTTAGACATACCACATACCGGGCAAACCCAGTCTTCAGGTAAATCTTCAAAAGCAGTTCCCGGCGGGATACCGTTGTCAGGATCGCCAACTGCAGGATCATATTCATACCCACATGGGCCACATGCATAAATTTTTGCCATATAAGTCTCCTTCCATAAATAATGATTTATTTGTATATAATCATCAAATTATTATATACCCAAATTTACGAGATATAAGCTATTCTCTGTCTAGTATAATCAGAGCCATGAATAAAACGGATAATCCGAGGCTCCACCCTCCTATGACGTCGGAAGGATAGTGAACCCCCAAATAAACCCTGCTCGACCCTATGGATACTATAAGAGAGGATAGAAATACCGTTAAGATATTAGCTGTCTTTCTATCGCCACAGTACTTCCTTATAAGATATATCAAAAGACCGTACCCCACCAGACAATTCATTGAATGTCCGCTCGGGAAAGAAAAGTCAAACTGTTCGACGAGTCTTAAACTTTCATCCGGTCTTGATCTTGCGAATAAGATTTTGAGAATGTTGTAAATAAACGTAGATGACATTGCAGCTGCTGTATAAGGAATTCCTATTTTATGTCTTGTTTTGGGTATAATCAATAGTGCTAATCCGAGAGCACTCATTGTAACTACGTCTCCACAATGTGTTATAGCTGTAAATACTTTGTTTAATAGCGGAGTTCTAAGAGAAACCACCTTGTTTAAAAGAAATAAATCGGAAGATGTTATTTTTCCACCGACCATTAGCAAGGCAACGAGAACAAATCCTGAAAAAGCAAGAGCAGAAGCTATTATGAGTTTTGATTTGTTATGTGTATTGTTATAGCTCATGCTTCCCCCTAAAGATTATAATTTGCCTTGTATTTATTATAGCTTTTATCTTTGTGTTTTTCTACTTTTTTATGGTATAGTATATGTAATTTATTTTACTTTGGAGGGATGAAGTGAATATCTTTAAAAATTTTATTGGCGGATCTACTTTGACTTGGTCTGCACTCAAGTTTCAAAAATATATGAAAGTCATTAAATTGAAAAAGGAGCAGGGCGATTTAGAGGCGGAACGTCAGGAAATAGCTAAAGTTACGGCAGAATGGTCAAAATATATATCAGAAGCTTTTGACATGAGGTTTAAAATAAGCGGTAGAGAGAATATTCCGGAAGGGGCTTGTGTTTTCGTAGCAAATCACCAGGGCTACTGGGATATCATGGGGGTTCTACAGGCTTTAGAAGGAAAGCAAGTGGGATTCATAGCAAAGAATGAATTTAAAAAAGTACCGTTACTTAGAGATTGGATAGTAGCTATCAGAGGCATATTTATAGACAGAATGGACTCAAGAGGTGCCCTTCAAGTAATGAAAGAGGGTTGGTCGCTCCTTCAACAAGGTTTTTCACTTATGATATTTCCGGAAGGCACAAGGAGCCATTCTAACGAAATGGGAGAATTTAAAGCGGGAAGCTTCAAACTTGCTACAAAGGTTAACGTTCCTATAGTTCCTATAGCTATTAACGGAACGTATAAGATGTACGAAGAAACGGAAAGTATGGAGCGTGGACAAACTGCAGCGATAACCATATTGAAACCGATTGAAACAATAGGGCTTAAGCGAGATGAACTGAATAAAATACCTGAAATGGTTAAGGAAATGATAAGAAAAGAAATACAAAAGGAAATTAAAGAAGAAAGCGAAAAGCTGGAGGGATAATATGTCTAAACGATTAAATCCAACGCTTGTGGTAATGGCGGCAGGCATGGGGAGCAGATTCGGAGGGCTAAAGCAGATTGAGCCGGTAACAAAAGAGGGCGAGATAATACTTGATTTTTCACTCTATGACGCTATGCTTGCAGGCTTTAAAGACGTTGTATTCATAATAAAGAAAGAGAACGAAGAAGATTTTCGAAAGTTGATAGATGAACGTGCCGGAAAGTACATGAATATAAGTTATGCGTTTCAATCCGTGCTGAATATTCCGGAAGGATTCGAGGTGCCGGAGGGCAGAGAAAAGCCTTGGGGGACAGCACATGCTGTATTAACCGCGAAGGATATGGTCAAAGGTCCGTTTGCCGTAATAAATGCTGATGATTACTATGGAGCGGAGGCATTTCTTCTCATGTATGATTTTCTTGATAAAGCTAAGGATAACTCAAAATATAGCTATTCCATGGTAGCATATTCGCTTCCTAAGACACTTACTGATAATGGGCACGTTTCGAGAGGAGTATGCCAAGTATCTTCTTCACAAAAATTACAGAAGATAGAGGAGAGAACAAAGATTCTAAGGAAAGACGGCGTCATAAAGTACGAAGATGAGGGTAAAAATAAATGGATTGAATTACCCGAAGACACTTTGGTATCTATGAATTTCTGGGGTTTTACGAATTCGATGATGACTGAACTCGATTCCCGATTTAAGGGAGCGTTGGAATTGTTATTAGAAACTAATGCCGAAAAGGGAGAATGGTACTTACCGAGCGTAGTAGAAACACTGTTAGAGGAGCAAAAAGCTCAAGTTGAAGTAATGAAAACAGATGAGAAGTGGCAAGGTATAACGTATAAAGAGGATAAAGAGTCTGTCGTATCTGCTATACAATCTATGAAAGACAAGGGTTTTTATCCTGAAAAACTGTGGGTTTAGGTTTAAGTGACAAAAGGAGGTTTAAAATGGATAAAAGATTGGAACCTTTATTTACCCCGTGGAAAATAGGTAGCTGCGAAATTAAAAACAGGATAGTTCTTACTTCCATGGGAGGAACTGATTTATTCGGGTGGATGGAAAAAAATCATTTTGACAAAGATGGTGCGAGATTCATCTACGAGGTGGCAAAGAACAATGCAGGTCTCGTGTTGCCGGGATGTCAGCCGATATATAACCCTATGTTCGGTCAATGGCTTCACAAGAATAAAAAAATGTACGAAGACTTGGCAAAATGGATGGTTGACTTTCACAAGACGGGTGCCAAGCTGTTTGTGCAGTTGACAGCAGGATTTGGGCGTTCGTTTACGATAAGTGAGGTAATGGAAAAACTCTACACTAATAAGTTGTTAAGAAAATTATCGAAACCCGTTATGGACTTAGATAAGATAACTGCCTCCGCGTCGCCATCGCCTAACCGCTGGAGCGATAAAGTTCCATCGCGTGAACTTACAGTAGAGGAAATTCAAGAATACGTCGAAGCATTTGCTAAGACGGCAAAATTGCTAAAAGATGCAGGTGTTGACGGAGTTGAAATACATGCAGTACATGAGGGATATCTCCTCGATCAGTTTACGCTTAAGTATGTAAACAAGAGAAAAGACCAATATGGCGGCAGTTTTGAAAACAGATATCGCTTTCCGGTCGAAATCGTGCAGGCGATAAAGAAGGAATGTGGAAATGATTTTCCTGTATCGTTAAGATACAGTGTAGTTTCAAAAACTAAGGGATTCCGTCAAGGCGCTTTACCGGGAGAAGAGTATGAAGAGGCAGGAAGAGATATGGAGGAATCAGAGCGTGCTGTAAAGTATTTGCAGGACGCCGGTTACGATATGTTAAACTGCGACAACGGTACTTACGACTCATGGTATTGGGCACACCCACCTATATACATGCCGGAAAATTGTAACTTAAAAGATGTCGAACACATTAAAAACTTTGTAGATATTCCCGTTGTATGTGCAGGACGCCTTGATCCTCACGTTGCTTCCAAGTCTATAGAAGAAGGAAATTTAGACGGAGCGGGATTTGCTCGCCGATTCCTTGCTGATACGCAGTGGGTAACAAAGCTGATGAATGACGAAGAAGATGATATCAGGCCATGTATTCTATGTCATAACGGCTGTTTCAATATGTGCCATTACAAAGGAGTTCCTAACGATCAAGCTCTTACCGACAGTTTAGGACTTGCCAGATGTGCTGTAAATGCTGAAACTATGCAATGGCGAAAGCATTATATAAAGAAAACTAAAAATCCAAAGAAAGTTATCATAATAGGTGGTGGAATCGGAGGAATGGAAACCGCAAGAGTTCTTAAACTGCGAGGACATGAACCTGTAATTTATGAGAAATCAGATAGATTAGGCGGAACATTCATTGCAGCAAGCGCTGAATCTTATAAAGGAAAACTTCGCGATTTACTCACATGGTACATAAGGCAGATGGAAAAACTCGATATAGAGGTAAAGCTAAATTCAAACATTGACGACGTAAGCAAATTTGCGAAATATCCAATCGTCGTTGCCACGGGAGCGACCGCAAGAGTTTTAAAAAATATTCCTGGACACGAAAAGATGATAGAAGCCTGTGATTACTTATCGGGACAAGAAGTAGGCGATAGAGTCGCAGTTATAGGTGGAGGGCTGACAGGTAGTGAAATTGCATATGAGCTATATTTGCAAGGCAAGAAACCTATAATAGTTGAGATGAAGGATGATCTCATATCTCAAACAGGAGTATGTCTTGCTAACAGTTCATATCTAAGGGAGTACTTCGCTCATAATAATGTACCGGTTTATCTTGAAACGGTTCTAAAAGAAGTAAAAGACGGCTCCGTTGTATGTAGTGATAAAGACGGAAATGATATAGAAATCGAGTGTGATTCGGTTATAAGTTCTGCAGGATACATACCGTCACCTCTAACAAAGCAAGGAAGAAATATACGCCTTGTAGGGGACTGTAAGCAGGTAGGAAATCTAAGAACCGTAATATGGAGAGCATACGAAGTAGCTATGAGGATATAATGTAAAGATTTAATCGATTAAAGCGCTTGCGATGTATTAAGCAAAAAATGCTTGAATTTCACTATACTTGATGTATAATGATAGGGCGTGACTTTCACGTATTTAATCTCTGCACTGTGTATGCAGTGCCACTTAAGTCCATAGGGAGGTGAAAAAATGGTAAATTATGAAGTTATGTTTATAGTTGACTCTCTTCTTGAAGAAGATAAGAAGAATGCAGCTGTAGAAAAAGTAAAAGACATCATAACCGCAGAAGGCGGCGAAATTGGTGATGTCAATGTCTGGGGAATGAGAAGACTTGCATACCCTATTCAGAAGAAAAACGAAGGCTTCTATACGGTAATCGAGTTTAAAGCAGAACCTACGGTTCCGGCAGAACTTGACAGAAGACTTAAAATTTCTGATGATTTTATAAGACATATCATCGTTAACAAAGATGATGAGTAAGAAAAGAGGTGTAGCAAGTGAATAGTGTAGTACTGATAGGTAGATTAACCAGAGATCCGGAACTAAGATATTCAGGCGCCCAAATGGCTGTTGCGAAATTCAGCATCGCTGTAGATAGACCTGTAAAAGCGGGTAAAGATAGAGAAGCTGATTTTCCAAGAATCACTGTTTTTGGCAGACAAGCTGAAAACTGTGAGAGATACTTACAAAAAGGCAGACTTGTAGCCGTTCATGGCAGAATCCAGACGGGAAGCTACAAGAATAAGGACGGTACTACTGTCTACACAACTGATGTAGTTGCTGACCGGATTGAGTTCCTTGAATGGGGCGACAAGGCAGAAAGAGGATCACAAGCTTCACAGAACTACTCATCGCATAACGAAGCGGCACCTGCGGAGGATATGCCGGATTCGTTCCAAACGATTGATGAGGATGTTCCATTCTAAAGAAAGGAGTCTAAGACATGGCTGAAAGAAGATACGGCGGTGGCATGAGAAGAAAAAAAGTATGCCAATTCTGCGCCGAAAAAACAGAGTATATAGATTACAAGGACGTTGATAAGCTAAAAAAGTTTGTTACCGAAAGAGGTAAGATTATCCCAAGAAGAGTCACAGGAACGTGTGCAATTCACCAAAGGGATATCACAAGGGCAGTTAAGAGAGCAAGAGTAGTTGCACTCATGCCTTATGTGGCTGACTAATTAGTTAATAAAATCAAACGATAAAAAGTATATATGTACAATTAAAATAGAGGCTAAGCAATACGCTTAGCCTCTATTGATTGTGGATACTTTAGTATAGGTTCAACAAGCGATAGCGAAGTTGAACAAATAACCACCGGCTATGCCGGTGAGGTTAAAAAGCTTTAGCTACAAGCAAAAAAGTACCTCCTATGTTAAGATAGATTATGGTTCGCCAACCGTACTATCAAGATAAGGAGGTA
>PDWI01001406.1_pt1 | contig 38098 bp, 41 predicted proteins | sample 1430891 | NCBI WGS metagenome assembly PDWI01 (sample SAMN01162508, study PRJNA174530) | Oral metagenome, whole genome shotgun sequencing project. | biome: Marine environment; feature: Marine mammal; material: Swab sample of the gingival sulcus; isolation source: swab sample of gingival sulcus... | reverse complement strand
AGGCGCTGCATCGATGTTGCGAGATTGTTTTGAGTTGCTCCCAAATTACGCCGAGCGTTGAGAGACATGACATTAGTGTTAATCGAAAGCCCCATATATTCCTCCTTGAATACATTATCGGGTGACTCGTCGGGCGTCCTTGCCCGAGTAAATAAAATTTTTTATTATAGCGTTTCCTTTGTGGTGCACCTTCTTTGCTATAATTTTTTTCTAAACACGTTTCCCAGACTATCTTTTCGACCGTTGGCGAGGGAAACTTTAGGGAAAATTAAAAAAAATATTTTTTGTGTAATATCAAGTAGATATTGTTGATAAAAGAGTGGCTGTAAAAAAGCCTCGAACTCTTGAAGAGAACGAGGCTTGTACAACCGATTATTTTACCGATTTATCCTTGCAGCAGTGAAAGAGCAAGTTGCGGTGTCTGGTTCGCCTGGGTAAGGATAGAAACACCAGCCTGTTGCAGGATATTGTTTTTGGTCATTGCCGAGGTTTCCATGGCAATATCAGCGTCAAGGATTCTGCTTCGAGCTGCAGAGAGGTTTTCCGCAACATTTTCCAGATTTGAAATGGTTGTTTCAAATCTGTTCTGAATTGCACCGAGATTACCACGGAGGCTGTCTATCTGGGCAATTGCTCCATCCACGATCTGAATGGCATCGTTTGCACCCTGTACTGTTGAAATGTCAATAGTGTCAACCGAATTAAGGGTTGAAGCATTGGCACTGTTGGCAGTATTGTTAAACAGTGAGCCGCCTGTATTGGCTACGGAGCTTTTAACATTATAGGTGCCTGAGCTGGAAAAGGTTACTTCTCCGCCAACCACGGTGGAGTCTCCTGCTACTGCAGAAGCGGTAATAGTTGAGGTTGGAGTACCGTTGGCCAAAACAGCCGCGCTGACAGCGGAACCATCAGTTCCAGCAACGTTCATTGTTGCACTGTTTGGTGTCGGTGAATCCATGCCGGCCACGACTATGTTGCCAGAAGCCGCTGAGGTGAGCAGGATTTGACTCTTGTCCAGTCCTGCAGGATCTGCAAATTCGGCAGTAATGGCGGGTGAGAAGGTTGCACCATTAATGGCATTTAACAGAGTTGTCAAATCCGATGGATCAGGAATATCAACTGTTGCCGGACTGGTAGCAGTACCGCCAAAGGTGAGTGCCAGACCTGTTACGGCTTCATTGAGTCCACCCAATGCCAAACCTGTTGGTGATTCATCGGCATTTTCTGTAAGGTTTGTCGGAATACCTTCCGAGCCGGTAACACTCAATGATTGCAAAACACCATCCGGGGCACTGTGACTATAGTTGCTGATGCCGATATCATAACCAGCCGGTTGGGTGAGAGTTATGCTTTTTTTATCTCCTGAGAGTGATGCTGTGATTCCAGTGTTGCCTGCCTGATTATTGATCGCCTGTACCAGCGGAGTCAGGTCATCGGTGGTCACTGTTGCACTGATTGGAGTCGGGTCTGCATTGGAACCGTTGAGATAAAAGGAAACTGTACCGTCTGCCATGAGATGGCTGAGGGTCGCTGTTGTCCTTGCGTCGGCTGTTACTCCTGTAGTCTGTGATTCCACATTAATTTTTTCTGCAATAGTACTGGCTGTGTCATCGGCATCTATTTCTACAGAGGCAGAGCTTCTGGGACCATCTATGGTAATGGTCTGAGCCGTGATATTATTGCCGCCAGAAATATCGGCTGCTCTTGTCGTGGCAGCTTCTATACCGGCTGGATTGTTGCTTGTCAGTGCATTGTCACCCAGACTTTCAGCTCTGGCTGAGGCAATGGAGAAGGAAATCGTCTCATTGGCGTTGGCACCTACCTGAAACTGGGCATTGTTGAGGGTGCCATCAAGGATATGTCTGTCATTAAAGGTTGTTGTTTCCGCAATGCGGGTAATCTCTTGTTTTAATTGATTAACTTCTGCTTGCAGAGATTGACGGTCAGAGGCACTGTTGGTGTCATTAGCCGATTGGATTGCCAATTCTCGCAGTCTTTGCAGGATATTGGTTGCTTCCTGAAGAGCCCCTTCAGCAGTTTGTGCCATGGAGATACCGTCGTTGGCATTTCTTGCTGCCTGGTTCAGCCCTCTAATCTGTGATGTCATTCTATCTGAGATGGCAAGACCTGCTGCATCATCCTTTGCCGAGTTGATTCGCAGACCGGATGACAGTCTTTCCATTGATTGATGAAGATCATTTTGTGACTTGCCCAAATTTCTTTGAGCGTTAATTGATGCTATGTTTGTATTGATTGTCAGTGCCATTATTAATCCTCCATGAACTGGTTTTTTGGCGTCGTTATCTCAATCTTTACAAACGTAACGTCTCTCTTTGTAACCTCGCATGTACTATACTCATCGTCACTGTTATCGTACTCTTTAGATATTTTGAATGAATAAGCTGAAAAAATTAAAAAGAGAGAAAAAGAGAAATAAAATAAAGAAAAAACTAAAGATTTACAGCAAGAGCGAATAAAATTTCCACGGAGAACCGAACCTGTCAGCAACAGCAGTATTGCCGAGGCTGACAACTTAATCAGAAAGGAAGGTTGCAGGAAAAGGGTTTGACAAAAACTTTAGGTTATACGGAATGTAGTGAAATGGGCTTGTCTGGCATCAAGACAAACCGCAGTCTCTGCTTTTGCGGGGACTGCGGTTTAGAGCCTGGTTGAAATGGGATATCTCTCTTAATGCATGTGCAGTTTTTTCGATCAGAAGACTATACATTTACTGCCTGTTTTTCTTTTACTTCGATTTCCGGTAGGGGAGTTTTGGTCTGGTATTCCGTTCCTTCCAAAATGACCTGGGTTGCCCGGTTTGTTTTCGGAGAAAAGAGGATCGGAGCTGCAAGATTAATGGTAATCTTTTGATCCGGTGGAACTGTTACCACTGTCAGCACATAGCAGGCGTCATCTTTGTCTATTTGCAACAGGTTTCTTTCGCTGTCGCTTGGAATCACATGATAATCAAGAAAAAAATTACTTGGATCAGTTAATACAAAGGCCATGTCTGGCTCATCCACACTCTGAATCCAGAAAAGAGGACCATTTTTCCGGTTTGGCATGACAATAAAGCTATGAAGGGTGGGAAAACCAATCATTCCGGCAGGGAAGTGAAGCAGGTTTTCCGGATCGTACTCGACTTCACCAAATCTGGTTACTATTTTTTTCATTTTTTCTTTTTTCCTGTAGAAAGATTAACACTTAATGTATCAAGATCATTTATATCCCACTGAAGAGCTGCCTTATTTTCCTGACAAATGCGGTCATATACTTCCTGTCGGTATATCTTTTTGTTTTGCGGTGCGTCTATACCGATTCGAATACTTCCACCTTTCATTTCAATGACTTTTATTGTGATGTCATCACCTATCGCAATTCCTTCACCAGCCTTTCTGGTTAAAACCAGCATATCATACTCCAGTTTGTCCTGTGTGCAGGACGATAATAATTTATAAATCCTCGATCAATAAGTGTTTGAACTTTCTGGGTAATCATCATAAGAAGTATGTCCCGGTAAGTCAAACAATTAGTTGATAGTGGGATGTTGTTCCACGATTTTGCTGCATAAAAGTCATTTAGAAATAGTCTAAGATAGAGATTTTCGATACTTTTGAAGTAATATTTAACGCTGCCTGATATGCGGTTTCCTGTTTAACAATTTCATTAAAAATTTCTATAATATCAGCATCCTGGTATCTCGAAAGAACCTGCTGTAAATCCACTTTGACTTCTTGTTGGTGGAGTGTTGCGGTTTCAACACGAGCTGCACGGTTGCCTAATCTGCTGCGAATTCTTCTTTCCTGATTACCAGTACGTTCGAGATTATCAATGTTCTGGCTGATTCCTCCACCCGGACCATGAGGATCATCTATATTTCCGGCTTGCAGCGACTCTGCCATTCTGGTAAGTGCACTGAAAATGTCCAGCCTGCCAGGATCAGGAGCATGGGCTGTTGCTGCATCAAGTGTACCCGCTGTAAGACCTGCGTTGGCGGCATCAGCTCCAGCAATAGTGACCGGATCGAGTGAATTGGTGCCAATATTGATGGTGCCGTATGTTGTGTGTGTTGCGTTATTGTATGGCGCGGAAGTAAAACCCCCGTCTGTTGCAGTCTCGGTGATTTCAATGTCTGCACCATTTTCTACAAAAAAGGAAAGATTTGCATTTTTTGCATTACCGCGTATTTCAATTACGGTTCCGTTGGCATCCTTGAACCAGGCGTTACCCTGGACAATTGAGCCGCCTGCACTTGTTGGGTCGGCGCCTGACTTTTCATGAATAAAGGCTTCGAGTTGAGAATCAAACTGGGCTGCAGATGTGGAGGCAGAAGAAGCCAGTGTTACGCCGTTTACCGTGTATGAATAGGGCCCGACTGCTGGTGTAAAAGATCCGGAAGACACGGTAGAACTGGGATTAACCGTAACAGAGAGTCCTGTGTCATTTCCGGACAGAGTACTGTCGAGCTGGTTTGCCATTGCCTGAGCATAGTTGATTGTGGTGTCAGCCGTATTAATGGCAATTGCACCAGAGCCACCATCAACGGTGAAGGACCCTGCTGCCGGACTCATGGTGGTTCCATGTTGAATTCCGGTCAGGGGCGGCTGGGTATAATTGGTACTGGTCATGGTGCTGTTTGCAATACCAAAAAAGAGGTCGTTGCCGGTGACATTTGCTTCCAGCAATTCTCCAGGCAATATCTCAAGACGGGTGGGATTGCCGTCACCTGTGTAGACGTAAGGCCAGGTGTTGGGATTGTTGGCGTCCCAGAGCTCAGGGTTGTAGCCGTTCGGGTTTTTGATAAAAGGCTTGGTGTTTTCGTTATAACCGGCAAAAATATATTTCCCGTCTATCATTGCGTTGGCTGTATCGAGAAGTTCATCACGAAGCTGGTAAACTTCATCAGATAATGACTGTAGATCAGCATCGCTCATAGCGCTGTTAATGGCTGAAATCCCAATCTCCTTGACCCGTTGAAGAATATTTTCCAGATGCCCCAGATGACCATCGGTGGCCTGCATTTTGTCAAGAGAAACTCCCATGGTATCCAGATATCTTTCGGTATGGCGTATCTGAGTACGGGTGGTTAAAACCGGTCTGATAGCGGAAACATCATCGGATGCCTCGTTTAATTTCAACCCTGTGGCTCCGATATTTCGTAAATCCTGAAGAGTATTGGTTACCCGGTCAAGATTGGAGTTCATTAATCTGTATGTGCTGTTTTCAGTTACTTTCATTGTTGTTTACCTGATAACTGATTTAGCGTTTAATATTGATGAGTGAATTCATCAATTCATCAACGGTGGATAAAAATTTTGCCGAAGATTCAAAGCCTCTTTGATACTGGATCAGACTTATCATTTCTTCTTCCAATGAAACACCTACCATGCCGTTATTCATATTCTCAAGCTGTACCATGGCGTCTTCTGCACCTTTTTCCCGGATCTCATTTTGGTTGACGGCCAGCCCCATTCGAGCAACCATCTTGCCATAATAGGAGTTAAAGGTGTCAATGGATGTTCCTGGTGGAGGTGGAACTGTGATTGCTTCACCAATTTTGGAAATTACAAGAGCGTTTGTGTTGTCGCCAGGGGCTGCCGGATCTCCTGCAACAGCCGGACGGGCACCGGCAGCTACACTTTCAGCATTGGTAATTGTAACCATAAGAGCTCTGGCAGCTCCAAACCAGGCTGGTTGACCCGGGTCTATTGCCCCTGTAAGGTTTGGAGGATCGTCAAAAAAATTACCAACATAACCGTCCAGACCGGCACCTCCGGGATGAACAGTTCCGTCCAGACCGGTTCCTCCTGCGTGGACAGCATTTACTTCCATGGCAATGGAATAGGCGAGCTGGTCAAGGTCGTTTCTCAAATCAGGAATAATATCGTTTTTAACGTGGGTGAGTCCTTCAAGCTCACCGCCAAGAAAATTCTTGTTGAGTGTTCTCGTTGTACCACCAGCCTCCAATTGAATCTCCAGGTTGCTGCCACTGGTAACTGTTTTAATCTCCATCGGCATGTTGCCGGCAACCAGGGGAAGTCCTCCTGGAAGTTGAACTGCCATCATACCTCGTTTGTCTTCGTAATTCTGGGCACCAATGGCTTGAGCAAGTTCCTTGGCCAACACATCCCGTTGGTCTCTTGCACTGTTTGCCTGTTGACCGCTGATTTCGATGTTAAAGATCTTTTCATTTAAATCGGCAATCTGAGCAATTCGAGCATTGATGTCATCAATTTTTGAGGCTATTTCGTCATTTATATTGGATTCAATGGCATTAATTTCATTGATGGTGTTGGCAAAATGTGTTCCCAAGACGCTGCCCTGCCGAATAACCGAATCTCTTAAAACCAAATCAGCCGGGCTTGCTGACAGTTTTTGCCAGGTGTCAAAAAACTTGTCGGTATCGGTGGCGATGCTGTCATCGGTGATAGCAAATACTCGTTCAAGTTCTTTCAGGGATCTTGCCTGTCCTTTTTGAAAACCTAACTCGGCTGCTTTTTCATGAATCTGATCGGTGAGGAAAACGTCATGATCTCTTCTTACGTTCTCAACTTTTACACCGTTTCCAACAAAAAACTCTCCAAAATAGACAGACGGGTAGGGGGTGAGTTCCGTACTCTGTCTGGAGTAGCCTTCGGTGTTGACGTTAGAAATATTGTTGCCGACAATTTCGATCGATTTCTGGTTTACTTCAAGAGATGTTCTGGCAGCATTGAGTGCGTTAAATAGTCCAGCCATATTGAACCTCGGTTATATTCTTCCAGACAGGAGACGACCATTAACATGCGATGGGACTTCGCTGGCATTTGGGGTGTAGGTGGTTGTTACAGAGCGTTTTCCGAAAAATTCCATTGTTTCTCGAATCCAGCCCAGGGTTGAGCGAAACAGAAATGCGTTCCTTCTGTTTTCGGAATGGATTTTTTCGGCTATGTCTTTGTCCGCAGGATCAAGTTCTGTAAAATGGGAAAGAATATTTATCAGTTCTTCCTTTTCCTGCATGACTCTTTCCATTTCCTGGATTTCAAGTTTTTTGGCGTACTCGCGTTCCAGTAAAATGGCTTCATGCAATTTTTCAAGGTGCGGTCTGGCAGATTGTTTCATTTTATTTCTCCCTGATAAGGAACTCGATCAATGAAGATGCGACCTTGTTAAGATCTGGCTGGTATGAGCCTTCTGCAATCTGAGCCTTTAATTCCTGTACTCGCTCAGCCCTGTCACTCTGGCTGCTGGCTTTTGCTGATTGTGCCCTGTTTACATCCTGTAGCACAGACGAAAACTGGACACTGTCAGCCCCAGCACTTTTGTCACTCTTGGGGCTTTGGGCCTTGTTCGTTTTCTGCAGGTTGCTTATTTGAGCTGGACCGCCTACTCCTAAAAATTTAACACTCATGATATCTCTCCACCGTTTTGATCCCCTAAACTTCCATTTAACTCTGCTACCCATGCGTCCAGTTTCTCCATTACAGCATCATAGGTCTGGTACGATATATCAGGCAGCGAGCCGCCAAATGCGTCAAGCGCTTCTTTGAATCCTTTGTCAACTCCCTCTTTGATTGCATCAATTCGTGATGGATCATGCTCTGCAACAGCAATGGCAAATTTGACAATCCTGTCAGAGGTTTGGGTAACTCCATAGTATCCATCATCTGCGACGAGTTTTTGAGCATCTTCCGTTGAAATTGTGGCGATGTCAATTTCTTTATCGTCGATGGTAATCTTACTGCTAATACCTTGTTTTTCAAGGAGCCCCTTAACATAGTTTTGGAGTTGGTCGTAGCTTTTATCTGCAAGTTTATCGATAGACACGTTTTGACTGTAGGTCATCTGCGTGTCGTTTACTTTTCCAGAGATTGAAACCGAATCATTGCCGACCAAAAGTTTTTTGGTAATGGAGGGACTCATCTTTTGAAGGTGAGAGAAATCTTGTCGATTACTTATCCCTGATTTCTGAAGGCTTTGTTGGTTTGCTTTAATCTCCATGGTAAGGCTCCTTGCCTGATACTATTGCATCCTTGCATTGTAAAAAAGAAGTTTAGTTTTTGCTATCTTCTGGATATGTATCGGAGAAAAAAGGAGCAAACTTTAGTAAAAAGATACGGCGGGGAAAAGAGTTTATCTTTTGTTTTCAATAACTCCTTTCATTTGATTGTACATGGCGAGTCCCAAACCGATACCGTCAGCTTTGGCTGTCTCCCGTGCCAGCTCCATGTCCATCATTTCCTGGAAGATATCAGTGGTCATATTTTTTTCGAACAGACCACCTTCGGGGATGGTTTTACGCATCGCCTTGAACATTTCGTTGACGTAGAGTGCCTCGAATTCGCGTGTTGATTCACGCAGAGCTTTTAGTTGTCGTTGCTTATCGTTGGAACTGTCAATCGATTTTCCTCGAAAGGGTGCGGGAATTGTCGGTCGTAGTGTAAAATCCATAATTGTGTCTATAAAATGATGAGTTCTCCCTGCATGGACCCTGCTGCCTTTATCGCCTGAAAAATGGCAATAAGATCCCTGGGGGTAGCGCCTATGGCGTTGAGTGCATTTGCAATATCACCAATGCTCACATTTTTTGGCATATTGAGCAAGGTGAGTTGACCTTCCTCTTCGGCAATACTTACTGTGGTACTGGGACTGACTACAGTTTCTCCCTCTGCAAAGGGATTGGGCTGGATGACGTCTTCGTTTTCTTCAATGATGAGATTGAGGTTCCCGTGGGATACTGCCACAGTTGAGAGCTTCACATCCTTGCCCATGACAATGGTGCCTGTCCGTTCATTCACGACCACCTTGGCTGTTGAGTCGGCAGCAACATCTAAACGCTCAACCTGGGAGATAAAATGTACCACATTGTCTTGGAATTGTTCTGGAATATTGACGATAACAGTTCCTGAATCCTGCGGGAAAGCTGTGTTTTGCCCGAACTTTTTGTCAATGGTTTCACACATGTTGTCAGCCGTTGTGAAATCGGCATGTGCCAACTGGTAGGTCAGGGTGCCATCATTGCCAACCTGCACAGGTACAGAATTTTCAATTATTGCACCATTGGCAATACGTCCAACGGTTGGGTGGTTTTTCTGGGCTTTGGCAGCTTTGCCGCCAAAAGCAAAGGCTCCCAGGGTAAGAGGTCCCTGGGCTACAGCATACACATTGTTGTCGGGACCTTTCAGCGGGGTCATAATAAGAGTTCCTCCGGCAAGGCTTGAGGCGTCTCCAATCGATGAGACCTGTACGTCTATGGTAGAACCTGATTTTGCAAATGGTGGAAGTTCGGCCGTAACCATTACCGCTGCAATGTTGTTGACCTTGATGTCTTTCATGTTTTTCGGATCAATGGTAATTCCATTTCTTACCATCATGTTATAGACGGATTGCAGGGTAAACAGCGACTTTTTCATGTTGTCACCAGTACCGTTCAGTCCGGTGACCAGTCCATAACCAATAAGCTGATTAACCCTGGCACCATTGAGTTTGGCAATGTCTTTGATCCTCGCACCATTTGACAGGGTGCAGCTCAGGAAAAGAATGAAGACAGCAAGAGTTGTTGTGGTAAGATGTTTCATGAAAAGCCTCTTAAACCTGTTGTTTGCATCAAAGATTAAAATGGCCATATATTGTCTATGGTTCGAGTCATCCATCCCGGATTCTGTTTATCGGAGATTACTCCTTTGCCGGTGTAGGAGATCCTGGCGTTTAATATCTTGTTAGAGTCTATGGTGTTGGCAGCAGTGACGTCAACCGGTCTGATAATACCGGTGAGATAGATAATCTGTACTTCGTTGTTTACCATCACTTCCTTTCCGCCACGGATTTTCAGGTTGCCGTTGGGATAAACGCCAATAACCTGGGTGGTCAGAGATGCTGACAGTTTGCCGCTTCTTTCGGTAACGCCTTTTCCATTGAAGGCGTTATCAAAGGTTGCGCCAAGCAGATTCCCCAGATCAACACCTGTCTCAACCACGTATGGATTTTTTTCAAGGCCGAAAAAGTTCGGAATTCCAGCCTTTATGCTTGAAGTTCGACCAGAGGATGTGGAGGACGATTTTGATGCTGAGGAAGATTCTGCAATGGTTACAGTAACTATATCTCCAACGGATTGCGCCTTATGATCGACGAATATTGACTTGGTATTTTTTGACCATAGCGAGCCAGCTTTTGCCGATGTGTCTTCGGTATGATGAATTTCTTCCAGAGGTTCTGGAATTTTAACAATCTGTTCGGCAGGCGGTTTGGCGCATGAACAGATGAGAATAAGGGGCAGAAGCAATGGGAGGTGGTTTCTTTTCATATCTTAACCTCGACAAGACCAGGGCCTGAAACCATGCAGTAAATGGTTTTGTTGGAACTGGAATTACGGACACGAATTACATCGTCCACTTTACCATCTGATTTGGCAATACCGGTTGCCGACAACTGCATACCATGAGACCTGACCCTGATCTTGACAATATCGCCTCTTTTGATAACGGGTGCGGTTTCGACGGCAGTACGTTCGATGACCTGATGTGCTCGCAAATTACTGTTGGTTTGTTTGCCAACCAGGTCGTTGATGGTGAAACAGGGAGATGTGACTTTTGCTATATCTCTTTCTTCCAGAGTAACTTGATCATATTGAATGATGTCGCCACGTCTTAACGGCATTGTCGTTACCGCAACCCGGGCAAGAGCCTTTATCTGGCCTCGTACCATGATGTTTTTTTTAACCAGGCCATCTATCTTGAAAATGATGTTCATACCGGTTGATTTGGCAATGGAGGGATTTGACGGGGTTACCTGGTAAGACAGTTTTCCGTTGGGAAGATGAAATGGTTCGGGAAAGGTTCTGGCAACAAAGCTGACAGTTCCACGCGGCAGATTATGTAGATTTTCAGCAATGAATTCATCTATAATTTTTTGTATTTTTTCAGGCCCAATGGTTATCGCATCACGTGATATTGTTATTGTTGCTCCTCCTTGCCAGATGAGATCGGGGGGAAGTGGCATCTTGTTGGAGAGGTAGGTCTTGATATCAAGAGTATTCAGCGTGAGCGACTCGCCGGCAGCGGGGCTTGTGACGATGAATTGGCTCCCTAAAATGCGGGTAAAATCATCTTCACGGTTGAAGGTTGCAATGTCTTTCAGCTGAACCTTGTCTTCTGATACTGTTACCTGGTTTTGCAAGGTAATTGTTACAGCAAAGACCCCGTCAGACTGTAAAAACAACAGGGTAGAAACTATGGCCAAGATAGCCCTGTGAATGAATGCGTTTTTCATAATCCTATTTAAGTCCGTTGGTGACCTGCATCATCTCATCTGAAGTTGTAATGGCCTTGGAGTTGATTTCATACGCCCGTTGGGTCACTATCATATTTCCTATTTCCTGAACGATATTGACATTAGATCCTTCCAGAAAGGTTTGCAGTAAGACTCCGAAGCCGTCACTTCCCGGGGTACCTGTTATTGGAGAACCTGACGCATTGGTTTCCATATAAATATTACTGCCGGAAGCAGAGAGCCCTGCAGTATTGGTGAAGCGGACAAGCTCCAGATTACCGAGCTCTGTACTCTGGCTTTCTCCAGCTAAAACGGCACTGACAACCCCTGTATCACTGATGGTGATTCTGGAAGATCCTTCAGGAATTGTGATTGAAGGAAGAATTCGATAGCCTTCCGGGTTGACAAGGGTGCCGTCGGCGTCAAGCCTGAATGCTCCTGCCCTGGTATAGCCGGAAGATCCGTTTGGGAGCTCAACTTCGAAAAAACCATTACCATCGATGGCAACATCCAGTTCATTTTCGGTAAGATAGACCTCACCCTGTGAAAAAACTTTGGTCACTGCTGCCGGTCTGACCCCCATACCAACCATCAATCCGGTTGGTGATTGGGTGTCAGAAGAAGTGGCACTGCCCGGCACCCTGATAGTGTCATAAAGAAGATCCTGAAAATCTGTAGTGCTTTTCTTAAATCCGGTGGTACTGACGTTTGCCAGGTTGTGGGCAATTACATCCATACTGAGCTGTTGCCCGTTCATTCCGGTTGCGCCTGTGTATAATGATCTAATCATGATAGCCTGTTTGGGTTTGTGTTAACTGATTGAGCCAAGTTCGGCCTGTTTGCTGCTAATATCCGAATAGCTTTTAATGACCTTATGATAAGTCTCAAAAGTTCGGTATGAATTGATCATACCGGTCATTTCTTCGACCATATTGACATTGGATGATTCAAGGCTGCCAGAGACAACTACGGAATTTTCGGCAGGACTTTCCTCACCACCTTGCCGTAATGAGAATGTGGTATCTTTTTCTCTTTGCAGGAACGAGGAATCATTTATCGTGACAATTCCAAGTCGTCCGGCAATATTGGAAGTGCCGTCTGGAGATGATAGTGTAATTTCGCCTTTTTCGTTGATAAAGATTTCCCCTGAGCTGGCATTACTTACCACTATTTCACTGTTTGCGGCATCAAGGACGTTTAAACCGTTTCTGGTCTGCAGGGTTCCATTAGCGCCTATGACCAGATCACCACGCCTGGTATAGAGTACCCCTTCAGGTCCCATAACCTTGAAAAAGCCATCGCCAAGAAGGGCGACATCCAGAGGATTTCCTGTATCTTTGAGCGGACCGTTAGAAATGTCGGTTTCTGTTTTCGAGATTCTACTGTAGTTAATGCCTTTGGCATCTGTTGTCTGTTTTTGCCCGGAGAGCAGGGATTCAAAACTGACCAGGGTTCTCTTGTAGCCGGAGGTGCTAACATTTGCCAGGTTCTGTGAAATGTTGGCTATAGCCTGTTCCCGAGAGATGGCACCTGCAAGTGCACTGTATTTTCCTGAAACCATAATTTACCTGAAATTCATATGAGAGCTGTGTTTCTGATCTTTATGCCTATGTATCGGTTTTATATTCTTTTTCCTTTAATCCTAATGAGAATAATCAGGCTGTTAATGAACAGGCATTGCCAGTCTTGAAAGTTTGATCAACTGTTGTGCCTCTTGAAGAGATATTGACAAAATATCTGCAATATCCTGTTCGGACATATCGCTTTTTGAAAGTGATTGAATGTATTGATATCTTTCTTTCGGTAAGGCTGGTTGACTGGTGTGTACATTCAAACGTGACTGCTGCAATTCTGTTGTGATACTTGCCTTTTTAAGGTTTTCTTCAAAATTTTGATTTGTCTCTACTTTTGATTCAAGTTGGGTATATTTTTCTTCGAGTTGGAAAAGGTCACGTTGCAGGGTTTCTATCTTGTTGTCGAGAAAAAGAATCTTTTTTTTCTGAAGGTGAATATTTGATAGGAGAACCATTATGACTGGAACGGCAAGGATTGTACTCAATTCAAAAATACCAAATGTAATCATTGGCTTTTTACCTCATTGCAGTTTACTGGATATTTTTGTTTTTAATTTAATAAGTGCCTGACTGTGAAGTTGGGAAACCCGACCTTCGGACAGGGACATTACTTCGGAAATTTCTTTTTGGGTAAGCTCTTCGTAATAATAAAGGGCAATGACCAGGCGTTCTTTTTCGGTGAGAGTTTCCAGAACCTCTGCAAAAATCTTAGTAAGTTGGGCGTGTTCAAGACGGCTGCTTGGGGAGGATGTGTCGCTGTCATCAACCAGTGCGTCTAGAAACGAGCGTCCCTGATCGGATTGGTCAAGAGTTTCGTTTAAACTCACACAGCCCAGGTGGCTTACCTGGCCGAGCATTTGCTGATAATCTTCTAAAGAAAGGTCAAGTTCCTTGGCAATTTCTATTTCTTCAGGGTTTCTGCCCAGCTTGAATTCGAGATCGGATATGGCGCGACTGATTTTATTGTGCTTGTCTCTCAGCGAGCGGGAAAACCAGTCGAGTTTCCTCATCTCATCCAGGATGGAACCACGAATCCTGTATTCGGCAAAGGTTTTGAACAAAATATTTTTAGAGGAATCAAATTTGTTGGCCGCATCAAGCAGACCCAACATGCCGGCACTTTGCATGTCATCTCTGTTCATGAAGGTGGGAACCTGAGTAACCATTCTGCCAACCAGGATATCGACCAGATACAAATGGTCTTTTATGAGTTTGGTTTTGTCGTCATTATAGTTGGAAGTTGGATATTGCATGGGATCAATCCTTGACACCAAAGTTTAATAACTTTTTCCAGAAAAACTGAAGATTTCCTTTCGGTTCAGAGTGGTTTTGTTCGCTGCAGATCCTGTCAGCCAGTTGGGAAAATGCGTTGGCGACCTTGGAGTGAGGATGCAGTTCAGAGATAACCTTTTGTTTTTTGATTGCCTCGACCATTATTTTGTCTTCAGGAATTGAACCAAGAAAATCAATTGAAATGTCCAAATACCGGTTGGCGACCATCGTGAGTTTACGAAATACGTCGAGTGCTTCATCCTCGTTTCGAATCTGATTGACTATGAGGTTAAAATGCTTTTCGTGATATTGGTTGGACAACAGTTTCATCAACGCATAGGCATCGGTAATGGCGGTTGGCTCTGTGGTTGTCACCACCAGAATTTCCTGGGCTGCTGTGGCAAAATAGGTGACATTCTCAGAAATACCTGCTTCGGTGTCGATAAGGACATAGTCGAAGTTAGTATGCATGGAATCAAGTCCATCGAGTAACCGCATTTTATGTTCGCTGTTGAGTCTGGTAAAATTCTGGATACCAGACCCGGCAGGTAAAATTTTGATCCCCAACGGTCCTTCAGTCAAAATATCGGCTAAATCTTTTTGTCCAGAGAAAAAATGGTTCAAGTTGTAAGAGGGAGTGAGGCCAAAAACAACATCAATGTTGGCAAGTCCCAGATCAGCATCAAGAATGAGAACACTCTTGTTTCTTTTGGCAAGAGAGATTGCCATGTTGGACACAAAGGCAGTTTTGCCGACACCTCCTTTGCCGCTGGTGATTGCCAGGACTTTGGTGACGTTTTGCTGCACGCTGTTTTCGTAAGCCTGTGGCTGATTTTTGGCAAGGTTGCGCAGGGTATCAGCCTGATCAATAGTGTTTGAGATATTAGCCATGAATTGATTCCTGGTAGTTGGTCATTATAAGATCGGCAATAATGTGTTGATCGGCAATAATTATATCTTCTGGAACCCTTTGCCCATTGGTAAGAAACGAAATGGGGTTGGGGTTTTGAATCTGCAGATTTAAAAGCACTCCCAAATTCTGACACTCATCAATTTTGGTGATCACGGTTTGGTCAATGCCCAGTTTTTCGAACTGCTTTATGGTGTGAGTGAGTTCATTTTCACGGGCAGTAGCAGAAAGAACCAGATGTCTTTCAATATCAAATTCCGGGAGCAGAAATGACGAAAGCTCTTCAATACAGATCGCATCCCTGGGACTTCTTCCGGCGGTGTCGATCAGGATTAATTCTTTGTCACTGTGTTTTGTAAGTGCCTGCTCAAGAGCCTGGGGAGTGATAACAACCTCAACGGGAAGGTTCATAATGTCCCCGTAAACCCGCAGTTGTTCAACCGCTGCAATTCGATAGGTGTCGATGGTAATGAGAGCAATGGAACTGGAGTGTTCGCTTAAATATTTTGCTGCCATCTTGGCAATAGTTGTGGTCTTACCAACTCCTGTAGACCCTACGAGGGCAATACGTTTTTGTTGTCGGTTGTCGGTGAATACCTGCTGACCGGTCTGGATAAGTGGTATGATGGTGGTCTTCAGGTGGGAAACAAGCTGTTCTGGTACGCGCAGTAATTCCTCTGTAACAGTTTCCCGGGTGAAATCGGCAATGGTGGTTGAGGTTTCCAGATTTACACCTTGCTTTAAAAGCAGTTCAATAACCGGGTTGTCCAATGCTTTTTCCGGCAGAAAACTGTTCTGGACGCCTTGTAAGAGTTGCTGTACTCCATTTGCCTGCTGATCGTTGACTGTGGTTCGTGAAAAGTTCATCCTGGATACATCGCGACGCAGTCTTTTTATCATTGTTTTGAGTTCCTGCATCTCATCGTGTAAGTCGGGATAGGCTTTATTGTTGTTCGGAGCTGAAGCCATATTATCCGCTGCCAGGGTTTTAGTATAATCAACAGTATGTTTTTGCGGATAATTCGGTTCAACAGGGTCGTCGACTACGGTGTTGACGTTGCTGTAATGATCAACGGTGTTTTTTAATGGTTCTTTTTTCTGGGAAGAAAGGGGTTGATGAAGATTTTTCTTGCCATTGAATCTTAGGATATCCGGGGTGTTAATATCAGGTTCCTGTTGTAATGCAGGAGAATCTATTGCTGCTGTAATTTCAAGGGTCGGTTTTCCTAAAAGCCCAAGTTTACCGTCTCGAACTGAACGGGTCGACAAAATAAGTGCGTCTGGCCCCATTTCCTGACGTATTTGTTTGAGACCACTCGCCATATCGGCGGCTTTGAATGTCTTAACTTGCATTGAGCGTCACCGTTCCTAATGATCTGATTTTAAGATTGGGCGAAATCTCATTATGAGATATCACGTTAAGTGTTGGGTAATACCGTTCAATCAGGTTTCGCACATGAGGTCTGATTTGTGGTGCAACCAGGAGTGTTGGTGGATGACCGCCATCAAAAAGGTTGAAGGCTTGTCCAAGTGAATCGAGGATCTGCTGGGCAATATTGGGATCAATGTTCAGAAAACTTCCTGTTTCACGATGTTGAATGGAACTCTGTATTGCATCCTCAGCCTCTCGTGCCAGAGTAACCAGTGGAATCACATTATCCACAGCCAGGCTGTTGCTGATAGTGCGGGACAGGGCGTGTCTGACATACTCAGTGAGAACATTGGTGTCCTGGGTGTGAGGTGCCCAGTCGGCCATGGTTTCAAGAATGGTGCGAAGATCCCGAATTGAAACCCCTTCTTTCAGGAGGTTTTGCAGCACTCTCATGATGGAGCCAAGAGACAGTATGGTTGGAACAATTTCCTGAACCAGTTTGGGATAGGATCTGGAAAGATTGTCCAGAAGAGCCTGAACTTCCTGTCTGCCAATGAGTTCGTGGCTGTGTTGTTTAATAAGTTCACTGAGGTGGGTTGCCATAACTGTGGTGCAATCCACCACAGTATAGCCGGCAAGCAGAGCGCGCTCTTTTTTGTCTTCGGTTATCCACAGTGCCGGAAGGTTGAACGCTGGCTCAACCGTGTCAATTCCTTTAATTTTTTCTGTAACCATGCCTGGGTCCATAGCCATAAAATGGCCTGGAAGTATTTCAGACTGGGCAACAATAATGCCTTTCAGAGAGAAGGTATACTGATTTGGATTGAGTTGGAGATTGTCTTTAATATGAACCGGCGGCACAATAAAACCGTTATTTAAAGCAAATTGTTTTCGAATTGATTGAATCCTGGTCAGCAGTTCGCCATCCTGATTTGAATCAACAAAGGGAATGAGCCCGTAACCAACTTCCAGTTCGAGAAGATCAACATTGAGCATTTCTTCGTAATTTTCTTCCATTGGTTCGCTGGTCTCTTCTGCCGGTTCTTCTGTTGTAGTTATTGCCGCTTCACGTTCTGTCTGTCGATCAAGGTTGTAGGCGAAAAAGCCCATAAAAATTGCAAGAATGAGAAAGGGAACAAACGGAAGACCGGGAATAAAGGCAAACACGATAAGAATGACTGATACAACCCAGATGGCGATGGAGTTTTTGGTAAACTGTTTTTTGATATCAGAACCAAAATCCTTATCGCCGGTTGCTCTGGTTACCAATAAGCCGGCAGAAGTTGAGATGATTAAGGCAGGAATTTGACCAACAAGTCCATCACCAACTGTTAATATGGTATAGTTCTGTGCCGCTTCAGCTATTGGCATGCCTTTTTGCAGGACACCGATAATAAAACCGGCACCAATGTTAATAAGGGTGATGATGATACCTGCAATCGCATCTCCCTTGACAAATTTTGATGCACCATCCATGGCACCGTGAAAAGCCGCTTCATCGGTTATCTCTGCCCGACGTCTTCTGGCATCAGCTTCGTCGATGAGTCCGGCATTGAGATCAGCATCAATTGCCATTTGTTTACCTGGCATGGCGTCGAGGGTGAACCTTGCTGCGACTTCGGCAATTCGTCCGGCACCTTTGGTAATAACCATGAAGTTGATAACCACAAGAATAACGAATACAACCAGCCCGACAACATAGTTACCGCCAACCACAAATTGACCAAAGGACTGAATAACTGAACCAGCAGCGCTTGGTCCTTCATCGCCATGTAACAGAATAAGACGGGTGGAGGCAACATTGAGAGACAATCTGAACAGTGTTGTCGTCAACAATACGGATGGAAAAATGCCAAAGTCGACGGCCTTTTCTGTGTAGAGGCTGATGATCAGAATGAGAAGGGCAATGGTGATATTGGCTGAAAGGAACAGATCAAGAATAATTGAAGGGATGGGAATGATCATAATCATCAGGATAGAGACCAGCCCCATGGCGGCTATAACATCACTTCGTTTTGAGAGTTCTCCCAGCTGGAGTCTGTTTATTATACCCTGTTGACCTGTGAGTTCCATTAACCGACTTTACCTTTTATTGTATAAACATGAGCCAAAATCTCGGCTACTGCCTTAAATAATTCTTCAGGAATACGATCTCCTAAGTCTAACTTATGCAATAACCTTGCCACCGGAGGGTTTTCAACGATAGGTACATCATTTTCTCTGGCAATTTCTCGAATTTTCATCGCGACTAGATCTGCGCCTTTTGCCAGAATTATCGGGGCATCCATCTCCTTGGCGTCATACTTTATCGCAACGGAGATATGGGTTGGGTTGGTGATGACTACATCGGCTTCTGGTACTTCAGACATCATCCTTTTTCTCGCCATCTCCATTTGAATTGATCTGATTTGGGATTTGATATGGGGATCACCCTCTGACTCTTTGTATTCTTCCTTGACTTCCTGCTTGGTCATTTTCATCTTTTCTTCCATCTCCCACTTAACATAGAGAAAATCGATGAATGCGATCAGGATTAAAGCACCACAAACCTTTGCGAAAATTAATGCTGCAGTTTTTCCTAGAAAAATCAGGGAGCTGTGGGCATTGGAATCAGCAAGTAACAGGGCTTCATTGAAGTTGTCAAAAACGGTGGAGTAGGCCAGGTATCCAACCAGAATAATCTTGGCAATTGCCTTGATCAGATCGACAACGGCCTTTTTGGAAAAAATCCTTTTAGCTCCTTGAATCGGGTCAATTTTTTGAAAGTCTGGTACCAGTGGTTTGGTGGTAAACAACCATCCGATTTGAAGATAGGAAGACAATATGCCAATGGTAAGTGACATAAGGAAGGCTGGTACAATAAGCACTGCCGTTTGTTTGATAATAAAATACGCAAGTTGCAGGGTTGATGTCTCGGTGACATTAAAATCAGCCAGGGATTGAAAAAATGACGAGAGTAGTCTGGTCAGCCCCTCCCAGAAAAACGGGATGTAAAAAGTCCAGAATAAAAGGAGTAGCGTAAACAGGGCTGCGGTTTGTACTTCTTTGCTTTGTGCAACCTGACCCTTTTCGCGAAAATCATTTCTGCGTTTACTGGTCGGAGCTTCTGTGCGTTCGCCGCCTGCAGGGGATTCTTCTGCCATAATCGTTTTGTAACAGGTTAAAAATATCTATCAAAAATGATTGCAAAGAGTGTGTTGCAAAATTTACACCAAAAAAACAGCGTTTTTACTGTCGATGAGACAGGACTAATTGAGATATTGAAGCAGAGAAAGGATGCGATTGGGTAAATCGTCAAATTCCCGTCGCAGAATGATATAGGTCATGCTGAGTGTCAATCCGATGACTATAAAAGAAATGGAGATATTGAGTGGAAAGGAAAGAAGGAATACGTTGAGTTGTGGAAAGATTCTTGACATGAAACCAAGGCTTAGACTTGAAAGCAATAATAAGACAATGATGGGGACACTGAACTGTATGCCTAACACAAACATTTTGGATGATAAGTCGATAAGATACGGTATTGCCTCGCCACTGAAATTCAGGTTCCCCGGTGGCAGGTATTCATAAGATCTGACGGCTGCGTGCAGGAAAAGGTGATGTCCATCGATTGCGAGAAATATAAGAATGGCAAATACATTTTGAAATTGAGATATCAGTGAAGATTGCTCTCCCATTTGCGGATCCATGACATTTGCCATGGCAAATCCCATCTGAAAACCAATAATTCTACCGCCAAATTGTACCGAGGTAAATATTAATCGGGCTACCAGGCCTATCAAGAATCCCAGTAATGATTCATTGACAACAAACAAGGCAAAGGGGATAACTTCAAATGGAATTACCGGGAATTTTGGCCCCATGATCGGAAATAAAATGAGGCTGATGAGAAGCGTCAGCCCAATCTTGATCTGGGCAGGAGTTTGTCTGGCGTATAAAACCGGAATTGCACTCATGAAACCAGCTACCCTGGCAAGGCAGATCAGAAAAGCCTGAAATTGATCGATTGGTGGCAGGAGAAGCTCCAAAACAAAGCTCCATTACATGGTTGAAACCGTTTCAAAAATCCCGACCGTAAAGGTGACCATCGTCCTGATGATCCATGGACCAAAAAGAAGAAGGGTCAAAAAAACAGCTACAATTTTCGGGATGAAAGAAAGCGTTTGCTCGTTTATTTGGGTAACGGCTTGGGCAATTGAAATGATGAGGCCAACAAGCATGCCAGCTAACAACATTGGAGCTGCACAAAGCAAGGCCGTTTGAACCGCTTTGCGGCAGATATTTATGGCAAGATCTGGAGTCATGTTACCTCACTTTGTTTGATTTTTTCTGCAAAATATTCCGTCTGTTTATGAACAACCTGAAAAGAAAACATTTATCCGAAGCTTTTGAGAACCGAGCCGACAACCAAACCCCATCCATCAACCAGCACAAATAACAGTAACTTAAACGGCATGGAAATAATTACCGGTGGCAGCATCATCATTCCCATGGACATCAGGACAGAGGCGACGATCATATCCACAACCAGGAAAGGTATGTATATTAAAAAGCCCATTTGAAAAGCCCTTTTCAATTCAGACAGCATAAAGGCGGGAATAAGGGTCATGGTGGGGATTGCATCCTTGTTTTCTGGATCTGTGTCCATGGTAATTTCAGCCAGTAAGGCCAATTCTTTTTCCTTGACCTGGGAGAACATAAAATCCCTCATCGGAACCACTGCACGTTCAAATGCCTGCTGCTGAGTCATTTCACCGTTCAAATATGGTTGTAAGGCGCTTTCATTGATTTTATTAATGGTGGGAGACATGATAAAAAAGGTCAGAAAGAGGGCAAGCCCCATAATGATCTGGGTCGGGGGCATGCTCTGGGTGCCCATTGCCTGCCGCATAAATCCAAAAACAATAACGATTCGTGTGAAGCAGGTCATCATCAGGATAATCGATGGCGCAATCGATAAAATGGTCAGCAGGAAAATTATTTGTAATGCGGTAGATACCTGTTCAGGGCTTTCGGCTTCCTGTACGCCAAATGAAACTGTAGGAAAAGAAATGGCAAAAACCGTTTCAGGAACGATCAAAAACGATATTGCTAAAATAAAAAAAAGAAAGGAACCTGCTTGTAGTTTTACTTTGTTTTGCATGATTCAGCCATCAACGGTTTGATCAAGTACGTCCTTAAATGAGTCTGCTTTGATATTGGACGACAGCAGGCTGATATGTTGATCGGTTACTCCGATCAGATATTCCTTGCCGCGAACCTCTATCAGATACACACTTTTTTTGGGCATGAGGTGTTTTGCTTCAACTATTTTGATATTGGCATTAGCATTATTGTTGGGCAAAAAGCTGAAGCGTTTTTTCATTAAGGCATATACTGCAAAAATAATACCCACTACAACGAGGAGTCCCCAAAATACCCGGAGACTTGCCATGAACATAGAAGAATCATAGGGTGAAACTGCTTGTTGTTCTGTTGCTGCGGTGACATGGGAGGTCGTGAAGAAGAAAAAAAATAGAACAAAACTGCTTAGACGATGAATGTATGGTGAACGAAACATATTATTTTCCCAGATGTTCAACCCGGTCAGATGTGCTTACCACATCAGTTAATCGTATCCCAAACTTCTCACCAACCATAACTGCTTCACCACGTGCAATGAGTCTCGAGTTGACATAGAGATCCAGCGGTTCTCCCGCTGGCTTGTCAAGCTCGATGACATAGCCTTCACCCATCTTGAGCAGGTCTTTCAGCAGAATTTTAGCTCTACCCACTTCTACTGAAATTTGCAGTGGGACATCGTATAAAAAATCCAGACCGCGTTGTGATGATCCTCCTGCTAAAGAAGCGTTTTTCTGTTGAACATGAGGTGGTTGTTCATCGAGGAGTTCTTTAATCTCTTCCGGTTGAGGTCTGTTATCATTATCAAAATCATTGTTATCCATTCAACTGCTCCTTAGTAGTTGTGAACACTGGTTATGGCAACTGCTTTTTTACCATTATGGGTGCCAGGCTGGGCATAAAATTTGATTTGACCTTCTACCAGCAAACGCAGAGGATTGTTGGGATCGTAATCAAGGTATAAGATGTCACCCGCTTGTAATCGGGCAACCTCTTTTATGGTGGAATTTATTGTTCCAGATTGGGCGGTGACTTCTGCCTGTAATGAAACAGCATCTTTTTGCAGGACGTCACCCCACAGAGTCTGATTTGATGAATGAACCGATAGTAATTTTTTCAACGGTTCACGTACAGGTTCAAGAGTTGAAAGTGGAAAAACCATGGTCATTTCTCCTGACAACTCTCCGACATTGACTGTAAAAGATCCGATCAAGACTTCAGATTCTGCTTCTGTAATTGAAACCAGCCTTTGATTATTTTCGACTTTGATCAATGATGTCTGCTGTTCTAGAATCGGTTTGAATGCACGATCAAGATCGGTACAGCAGTTTGACATCACATATCTGATTACGTTAAGCTCTATGGTTGTCAGTTTTCGGTCCAGCTTAAGCGGATCAAGTTCGACAGAGGCTCCTAACATTATTTCTATGAGTGAAAAAGAAAGTGCCGGGTCAAAAATGATCAGGGCTCCACTCTTGAGCTTTGAAAAATTGAGAATCCCGATTGAACCAAGATCGTTTTGGCTCATGAGGAACTCTTGAAAAGGGGAGAATTTAATGGAATTACGGGTGATACTGAAGGTCCGTTGTAAAAGATTTGTTAATGAAATTGCATAGTTTTGGCTATAGGCGTCAAGGATGATATCAAAATTCGGAATACGTTGTTCATCAGTAGGACTTTTGGTGGATTGAAAAAGGTTGATCGGAGTGCAATCGACTGCAAAATAGCTCAAATCTGTGTCATCACCAATGTCAGTGGAAACCTGACCTGTTTTTATGGCATGGAGGAGATCGTCTATTTCCTGTTTTGAAAGAATTGGTTCCACAATAGTTCCACAGTGTTTGAGTTTATTGAACAACGAAATCGGTAAAATATATTGCTCGAACTTTACCAGACTGTAAGTAGCCGTTAATCTTGCTTAAAATCTCTGCTTTTAACTGTTTTTTACCTTGCAGATCGTGCAATTCATCATAGGTCTTATTGCCAATAAGAAGGAGTACCGAGTCTCTTATTTGCGGCATTCTAAGCGTGGCTTCTTCCTTGGCTGCCTCATTGGTCAGTTCAAGAGACATTGCGGCCTTTACATAGTGATTGTTGTCTTCACTGATTATATTGGCTATAAATTCGGTGATTTCAATCATTGGACCAACCTCGGTTTCCTCCGAGATTTCAGGAACAGGAACTTCCTGGGCAGGGTCGGTTTCTTCTTCCTGCTTGTTGTTTTTCATCATCAAAAAACCAGCAACTCCCCCACCAATAAGGAGGACAAGTAGAACAGCAGCAATGATGATAATCAGTTTCTTTTTCTTTCCACCGTCTGTATTCGTTTCTTTTTCTTCTGCCATAGTGAGTTAAATCCTTAATTGATTAGAGTGGAATTTTTCCCGGTGATCCGGATGCCGGTTTTTGTCCAGGCGCTGCGTTTAACCGAAGGAGAAAATCAACTCTCCGGTTTTCAGCTCGACCTTTCTCTGTTGTATTGGGTGCCACAGGGCGGTCAGGACCATAACCAACTGCAGACATTCGATCCAGTGGAAAAAGATCGGTTTGGGTGTAAAATCGTAATACGGAAACAGCCCTGTCAATCGATAGATCCCAATTATCAATCTCGATGCTGGAGATCTTTGTGTTGTCGGTATGACCTTCAACCCTCAAGGTTAAAGGAAATGGTCTGATTATATTAGAAATATTTCGTAAGATTGAATAGGATGCCGGAGTGATTTGTGATTTCCCGGGTTCAAAAAGAACCTTGTCTTTTAGTCTTAAAATTATGGTGTCACTGTCTTGGTGAATTGTCTGCACATCATTGCTCATTTTCAGCTTTTCCAGTTGTGACTTAATCTTTTCGTACATTTTCACCGTCATTTCATTCTGGATAGGGGTGAACGTGGTTTTAGGAGCAGACGGTAATATCGGTATGGCAAAGTCAACGTGGGCAGGAACCCGGTGCATGCCGAATGCATCTTTCAGTGATGACGATGCCTCAGTGAAACGGACGGGATCCATACTCGCCATGGAAAGCAGTAGAACAAAAAATGTGAGAAGCAGAGTCACCAGGTCAGAATAGGTGACCATCCACATCGGAGCACCAACTTCACATTCACATTTGGTTTCTTTACATTCTTCTTGAGGTTTGTCCTGTTCTTCAGCCATGATGACGGATTATTTAAAGGTTGATTGTCTGAGTTTAGGTGCAATAAACGCGTGAAGTTTTTGTTCCATAATCCTTGGATTTTCACCGGAAAGGATAGATTGCATGCCTTCTATAATAAGGGTCTTCAGCAGTACTTCCGATTGTGATCTTGTCTTAAGTTTTCCGGCCAAAGGATTAAAAACCACGTTTGCAATAACTGCCCCGTAAAAAGTGGTAAGAAGCGCTACCGCCATTGCCGGACCAATAGCAGCGGGGTCATCCATGGTTTGCAGCATTTGTACAAGACCAATCAAGGTCCCAACCATACCCATGGCAGGTGCGTACATGGCGATGGATAGAAATATTGTTGCCCCCTTTTCGTGACGTTGTTGAATATATTCTATTTCTGTGCTGAGCATGGAACGCAATGTTTCAGGTTCCTGTCCATCCACAGCCATTTGCATTGCCTTGACGAGAAAATCGTCACTTACTTCATCCATTGCGCCTTGAAGAGCCAGTATGCCTTCTTTTCGCGCTTTATTTGCAAATCCCATCAGTTGGGTAATCATGTCATTAATGGAGGTCTCTTTGTAGAGAATGGTTTTTTTGGCGACATTAACTGCTCCAAGAACATCGCCGAAGGGATAGTGTATAAAGGTAACACCTATTGTTCCACCAACTACAATAAGTATCGAGGGGACATTGATGAAAATGCTTAATGGGCCGCCTTGCAGGATGGCCATAAGCATCAGACCAAATGCAGCGGCTATGCCTAAAAGGGTTGATAAATCCAAAATACCTCCTTAAAAATGTATGAACAACGTATTCAGATCTTTATGGATAGTGGAAAAAAGTTCTCACCATGTCATAATAGACTTTAGCATACCAAAAATGGAAATTGCAAATTCTGTACCTAATTACTATTGAGAAATAAAAATTAAGTTTGGTTTTGATTCTGCGACGGATGAGATAGGAAGGGCAAAAAAAACAGCGAATGAATGTCATAAATTTGACAGTCATTCGCTGTGAGATGGGCTGGCTGAAACTGCTGATTGTTTAACGTTTCAAATTAATGACCTCTCCAAGGAGTTCGTCAACGGTGGTGATAATCTTGGAGTTTGCCTGGAATCCTCTTTGAACCTGAATCATCGAGACAAATTCTGCTCCCATGTCAACATTGGATTGCTCCAGGGAATTGGTGTAGACAGAACCTAGTTCTGGTCCGGGTAAGCCGACCCGTGCTACACCAGAGCTGTTTGTGGCTAAAAACATGTTACTGCCTGCCTGAGAAAGACCATTGGGGTTATTAAATTTTGCCAATGCCAGATGATAAGTATTTACCTGGGTGCCGTTTGAGTAGGAGGCAACTATGGCACCTTCTTCGGTCACATTTATACCTGTAAGGCTTCCGGCAGCATAACCATCCTGATCTTTAGAGATGACATTTGAATCACTGTCAAACTGGGTTGCCGCTATTGTTATCTCGATAGGTTGATTAGGATCTGCTCCGTTGCCCCAATCTGCAATAGTGAGAGCTTGTCGTATTGCATTTGCGGGCAGTTTCCCATCGGGGTTTACCGGCAGTGTTCCGTCATTATTGAAGATGATTTCGCCTTGAGCTGCCGGGTTAAGGGTTTCAACCCCACCTTGTTCGTATGAAACTCTGTATTGCCAGGTGTTTTCTGTTCCACCTGTGGTATCGGCAGGGTCGAGCTTGATGAAATAGGTGGTCAAAAGATGCGGACTACCTAAACTGTCAAATATCTCGGTTGAGGTTGAATAGTTGTAGGTCGAAGGATCGGTCAGATCAAACGGAGTCACAGCAGGATCTATTGTATTGGCACTTGCATCGAGGTTGGTGTTAAGAATGATTTTTCCGGTTTGTGAAGCTTCAACCAGACCTTCGCTGTCGATCTTGATGTCGGCAGGATCTCCAGGTAGGATTTCACCTGTTTCTTTGTTGTACTTCTTACCCTGAACCCTGAATCCTTCCGGATTGACTAAGTATCCGTCATCATCAAAGCGGAAAGCACCTGCCCGTGAATAGAAGACTGAATCGTTCCCTTCCTCTTTTAACATGAAGAAACCTTCGCCCTGAATCGCAATGTCAAGATTCGATTCCGTTGATTCGAAGGTCCCTTGACTGAATATATTGTCAACGACTCCCATGTTGACACCACGACCAACCTGTGAAATCCCTCCTGAACCGGAAATGTTGCTTGAAAGCAGGTCTGAGAAAACACTTCTGGAACCTTTGAAACCAGTCGTATTGGTATTGGCCAGATTGTTACCTATGACAGTAAGTGCTGTTGAGTTGGTTTTAAGTCCGCTTATACCGCTGTAAAGTGCACTTGAAATTCCCATGAGTTTCCTCCGTTAACTTGCTAATAAAGGTGTTTCCTGTAAGATTATTATATTTTGTAATAAGATTTTCTGTAAAAAGTTATATACCGGCTCCATTCGCACTGTCTGAAATCGCCTCATTCAATGGATCTTGTAATGTTTGAGTTATCTGCTCAAATGTGCCGTTATCTTCTTCTGAATGAGATTCTTCAGGGGTCTCGGGCTGGGAGTCAGGGTTTTCAGAAGAGGTGTAAAGTTCATAAACACCCATTAATGCATTATAACTTGTCTCGCCATTTCTGGTTTGAAGGGTGCCGCCGTTTTCTCCTGTCAAATCAACTCCTGTCACTTCTGATTTGATCAGAGGAATTGCTGATACCGTATGTCCTTCAACTGCCTGCGCCTGTATGACGATATCGTATGTTCCATGCGGAGCAGGATTGCCGTTTTCCAAGGTACCATCCCAGTTGATGAAATGATTACCAGGGGTGAGTTTCTGCGCATCAAATGTCTTTATGGTCGATCCGCCCTGCTTGAGATAGATTTTTACCTGAGTGGCATTGGCATCCAGAGAATAGCCGATTTCAGCTCCATCTCCATTGTAGTCAAAAGAGCTGGTCTTGTAGGCAACATTCTTGCCGATGGTATCAAGGACTCCCATTTTATCGGTACTTTGTACTGAGGCAGCCATTTGTTCCACGTTGTCATTAAGATTAAAGAGCTGCTCCAGGGAACTGAACTGGGCAAGTTGTGCAGTAAACTCGGTAGGTTCATCGGGGTTGAGAGGGTCTTGATTCTGCAACTGTGCCACCAGCAGGGTAAGAAAGTCTTCTTTTCCCAAGGATGAATCTTTGACAATCTGAGAGGTCGGGTTTGCTGCTGTAGCTGCTTGTAATCCTTCAATAGCACTCATAATAAATTCCTATATTTTTACATTAACTCGATCAGATATATCGGTATTAACTATCAAGGTCTCTTCATCCTGAGGAAGGGTGAATTGAATGCCGGGCTCTTTGTTCTCGTTGGCGGTAGCCTGCTCTTGCTGGTTAAATTCCTGTTGAAACATGTTAAAGGTGTTGTCTTCTGAGGTCGTTACAACCAGGTTGTCGACTGAAAAACCCTGATCTTCGAGAACAGCACGGAGCCGCAACATGTTTTTTTCTATTGCTTCATGGGCCTGATGATTTTGCGCGACAATACTGGCTTTGATTGAATCTCCTTTGACAAGTACGTCTATTTTTAATTCACCCAGTTCGGCAGGGGAGAGTTGCATGGTAATTTTTGACGTTTCAAGTCTTGGGTTGACACTGAAGCGTTGGATAACCTGGTTGAGAATATTGTTTTCATGAACTCTGGTCTGTTGGTAGTTAAGGGTTGTTTTGCCAGCACCTTCTGTTGCTGTTGATTCAGCAAGTTGCTGGTTAAAGGAATGAGCACCATTTTGCGAGGTATCAATAGTCTGGGTTGCAGGAGAATTTGAAATATTTGTTCCTTGTTGGGTTGATGCGGTGTTTCCTTCAGAAAATGATTGTTGAAGATTCTGCCCGGCAGCTGAAGGTTCCGTTTTAAAGGTTTTTGATTTTTCCTGATTAACTGCATCAAGTCGCATCTGGGAAACTTTGGAAAGTCCTGGGTCTGTCTCCTCACTGTTTTTGGAATGAAGTGCGATATTTGATATGGTCAAATTGTTGACATCCGTTTTTAGTTGCTGTTCGTCTACAATTGGCAGGAGTGGAGAATTGTTTGGGGTTCCGGTTTGTTGTTGAAGTGGTGCGTTGTGTTCAACTTTAACACGAACAACTCCTTGTTCATTTGATTGATTTATTAATTTTTCAATTTCAGCAGCTAAAATTGTATTTTGAGGTGAAGTTACAGTGGTCGCCTGTTGTTGCTTGGCTTCTGAAATTTCCCGGGGTTGCATGAGCTGGGAAAAGTCGGCGGGTAGGCTGGTTTTGTCATTGTTAGGAGAGCCGGTAGCAACGGTTTCTTTTTTGACATTGAAAGGCGCTATTTCGACAGTAAGAGATTCCTTGTTTGCTGAAAGACGTTGTTGTTCGACAGTTTTGTCGGTAACAACAGGCTTGTTTTCATTCTTGTCTGGCAGTCCAAGTCCTGCAGGTTGGGTTTCAACTTCTTCCTGCTGAAGGTCAGAGGTGTTCTCCTCATTTTTATCGGGTTTGGTGTTTTGCTTTTTAAGAGCTGAATCGAAGGTGGTGCTGAACTCCGATGCTTCGGAATCGTTCTGGACTTGAGAATCTGGATTGGAAGTCACTTGAGGACTTGTTTGCGGAGTCGGTTGGGGAGCAAGGTTAATTGCCATTTGTGCCATGATCTGTCACTCTATCTGTAGTTGGGAAAATGTGGAGCTAAGCTCTGTTGCCTTTTTCCTGTTTAATCTGTCAAGAACCTTCGCTGCCGATTTTACTTTCATATTGGCCAGCAAGTCCGTTGCCAGTTGCTCCTCCATCCCTGAGATAGCAAATGCAGCCTTTTCCGGGTTCATTTTGTCATAAATTTTACTGAGATTTTTTATCCTTTTCTGTTCTTCAGCGGATTTCTGAGCTAGAAGATTGTCAATTTTTGTTTTTAATGTTTTAAGCTCTTCCAGCTTCTTATCAATCTCAGTTATCTTCTTATCGACTTCTGCTTCCAGGGTCTTTAGCTCCTTTTCTTTCATCAACAAAAGATTTCTTTGATTGTTTATGCTTTCCAATTCTGCCTGGATGGAGGCGTGAAGACGCCTTTCTTCCACACTGGAAAATCCAGCTTCTTGTTTTTGTTGGGAAAAAGCTGAAGGGGCAGGAACAAGGATAACAGCGAAAAGGAATATGTAAAAAATTGAATAAATGGAATTCATATTTTCCTCTGTAAGAATTATTTTGTATGTTGTCTTAGAATAGCAATTTCATCAAGCATGGCCGCCTCTTTTTTGTTTACATAACTTCGCCATTCTAAATCCTGTTTTTCTTTCAAGTTTTCCATTACCTTTTTTTTCTGACTACATTGAACCAGAGATTGATGAGCCTTTTGCACAGCCTTTCTTTTTAATGCTAATGTGGCGTTTAGATGCTTTAATTGCTGCTTGATATAGGTGATTTTTTCTTCGGAACGAACAAGATCTAAAATCGAGCAATCCTGTTTCTGTAAATCGTTGTTCTCTGCAAGACATCTTTGGTATTGATGGTGAGTTTTATCGATTAATTCCTGTATCTTTGACTCTTCGTTTTTCGCCTTCAGCAAAGCATTTTTTGCTTTATCTTCCAGACTTTTCCTGTAATCCAGAACTGTGTGCAGCGAAAAGGGTTTCATAAATTATAGCATGGGTTATTGTTGATCTGATTTCCTTCTGTTCAGCTCAGGTTTTTCTTCATCCTTCCTTTCACTGAGTAGAGAACCCAGAAGTTCCAGACAGGTCTTGAAGGAGGTGGATTCTTCATAGTTTTGCCGCAGGAAATTGTTGATCGCATCAATCTTACTGATCGCATAATCAATTTTTTGATTCGATCCTTTTACATAGGCACCTATGTTGATAAGATCTTCTGCCTCGTTATAGGTTGCCATGACATTTCTTGCTTTACCTGCCAGTTCAAGATGACGTGGTGACGTAATATCCCGCATGACTCGACTGGCGGAATTGAGAATATCAATGGCGGGAAAATGATTCTTGGCTGCAATGCTGCGTGACAGGACAATATGGCCATCGAGGATTGACCGTACAGAATCGGCGACCGGTTCGGTAAGATCATCGCCGTCTACCAGAACCGTATAGAGACCTGTTATTGATCCCTGATTTCTGAATTTTCCAGCACGTTCCAGTAATTTAGGCAGGGTGGCAAATACAGACGGGGTATATCCTTTTGTGGTCGGTGGTTCCCCTATGGCAAGACCGATTTCCCTCATTGCCATGGCAAATCGGGTGACCGAGTCCATCATCAACAGGACATTTTTGCCCTGTTTACAGAAAAATTCGGCGATGACTGTTGCCACGAAAGCACCTCGCATACGAAGAAGCGGGGATTGATCGGAAGTTACAACCACCAGTACCGATCTGGCAAGACCGTCCTTGCCCAGATCTCGTTCAATAAATTCCCGAACCTCACGCCCCCTCTCGCCTATGAGAGCAATGACATTGACATCCGCCTTCGCCGATCTTGACATCATGCCAAGCAGCACACTTTTTCCAACTCCGGATCCTGCCATAATACCCATCCTCTGTCCCATTCCGCAGGTGATAAGTCCGTTTATGGCTCGTATGCCAAGATCCAGATTTTTGGTAAGAGGCTGTCGTTCCATGGGACCAGGAGGCTCTGCATATAGCGGCATTTCCTCTTCTAAAACCGGTTCGGGTAGACCGTCATGGGGCTTTTCCATTGCATCAATTACCCGCCCCAGCAGATTGTTGCCAACTTTCACTGTTGCACTGTTTTTGATTACTCTGATCAAACTTCCAGGCCCCAGTCCTCTGAGGTCTCCAAGGGGCATGAGTAAAGCACGGAGATCACGGAATCCGACAATTTCAGCATAAACAGGTTTGCCATTTTTATTTAACGGCGATATCTCACACAGTGAACCGATTGAAGCATTTGGGCAATATCCTTCAACTACCAGCCCTATGATACGGGTGACCTTGCCCGATACCTTAATGGTGTTAAGATCATGCAATATGCTTGAAGAAAGTGGTGAGGTCATGGATGGCCTAAACGATTATCGTCCGTTTTTTATCTGATCTGTGATGATTTGGAGCTGACTTGCAATTGTCGCATCAACTGTGCAGTTGTCTGATTCAACCATGCAGCCGCCTGGTTCTATGTCGTTGTCAATTTTTATGACTATGTTTTCAAGCCCACTGATTTTATTGATAATGTCGGGAGCCTTTTGCTGAATGATGTCATAATCGTCCTGGTTGATACAAACATAAAATTCGTCAGATTTAACGGCTTGCCGTATTGCATCTTCGACGGTTGTAACGATGGTGTCGTCTTGGGCGGTGATAGAGTGACGAATGATTTTTTCAGCAATGGTGATAGCAAGATCCTGCATCTCATTCATACTGTTTTGCAGTAGAACCTCACGGATGGTATTGAGTTGTTCTGCTATATTGACAAGGGCCTGGGCACTGGTTTTAAAATCATTGGCTGCCTGTTCAAGGCCATCGGCAATACCTTGCTGGTATTTTTTTTCTAATTCCTGCTGAAAGTGTTCGTCATTTTCAATGCTTGACGACCGGGTTGCCTCTTGGTCAGCGAAAGATGACAACGGTTGCTCATCGACATCATCGTTGTCTTTAGTCTTTTCTTCTTCAGTGGAATCGGGTTGAGGGGCAGCCGCAGATATTTGCTCTCTGTCAGCTGGCTTTTCAGATAAAGATTGTTTTACCTTGTTTTCCTCTGAAAGGATTGGAGCTGCCTGGTATTTTGATGGCTCTTTTTCGATGAGGGTACTTTGCCAGCCCATTTCTTTTATATTTTCAGACTGTACCAGAACCTCAGGATGAAAGAATGGAGTTTTATCATAAATATTAGACGAGCTCATCTCCACCTCCCGTGCCAATTATCAGTTTTCCTTCTTCTTCAAGCTTCAGGGCAATTTTCACTATCGACTGCTGCATCATGTCAACTTCGGAAAGTCTGACCGGGCCCATGGCTTCAAGGTCATCACGGATCATATCAGCAGCCCTGTTGGACATGTTGGCAAAAATCTTTTCTTTCATTTCGTCGGATGCAGTTTTGAGTGCCATGGTCAGAGCATCATTATTAACCTCACGCAGTATCATTTGCAGTGAACGGCCATCGAGGACAAGAAGATTCTCAAAGGTGAACATGCGCTTGCGTATTTCTTCGGCTATTTCAGCATCGGTTTCTTCTATGCTGTCAAGGATATCTCCATCAAGATTATTTTTCATTGAACTCAGAAGATCTACAACCTTGTCAATACCACCAATTTCACGTTGTTCTCTGCTGCCAACCAGCCCGATTTCACGGTGCAGGGCGTCTTCTATCTGGTTGATAACCTCCGGGGAAACTTTTTCGATTTTGGCAATTCTGTATACAACGTCAGCCTGGATTGCCTCCGGCAGATTGGCAATAATTTCACTGGCATGTTCTATGTGTTGTGTGGAGAGTACCAGGGCGACGGTTTGTGGGTGCTCTTTTTCAAGCAGTCCTGCTACCATTCGTGGCTGCATTGTGGCTATAGTTTCAAGAGGCTTTACCTCTGTTCCTGAAATAAATTGTTCGAGCAGGAGTTGCATTCGGGTTTCTTCTTTGGTAGCAGTGATTGCCTTTTTAGCAAATTCATGTCCTTTTACGAAGAGCCCCGCAAATGCCGATTGAGAATCGGAAAAGCTTTCAAAAACTTTTTCTTTGATCTCGGTTGGGATATGATCGATGGTTGCCATCATTCTGGTCACTTGTCGTACTTCATCATCGGACAATTCATTGAAGATTCTGGCTGTGGCTTCTTCGCCAAGACAAATGAGCAGCACTGCTGCTTTACTTAATCCGGTCAGGGTTTCGAAACTCATTTCATCCTTCCTGTATCCAGTTTTTGATGATGTAGGAGGTCGGGATAGGGTCTCTTGCTACATCTCTTCTTAAAGTTACTACGGCATCATCCACAGGAACGGGAGGTTCTTCCGGCACCTGGTTTAACAGGGCTAAACGCTCTTTCTCGAGCTGTTCTACTGTCTTGTAGTGTTGTTCAAGATCTCCCCGCATGGTCTTGACAATTGGTCTTATCAGAAAAAGATAGCCTAAAAATAATCCTAAAACAATCAGCCCTATTTTTACATAGGGCAAGTATTCATAAAGAAGGTTGGCGGGGATGGCTTCCGCTTTTAAATCTTCTTCAGGCGATGCCGAGAATGGCATTGAAATTACATTGATTACATCTCCACGCTCAGCAACCAGTCCCAGAGCGGCCGAAATCATGTTCTTGATTGATTCAAGTTCTGCATCAGTTCGAGGAATCAGCTTACCAGGGCTTCCATCTTCGTTTATTTCATATTTATCTGCAATGAGGACTGACACCGAAAGATTGGTGATATTTCCAACCGGGTTGACGATTTTACTGATAGTCTTGCTGATTTCGTAATTTGTAACCTGTGAAGATTTGCTGGAGTTACTCCCGGGCACATTTGGTCCAAGACTGTTGCCCTGGAGGTTGGACTGGACGCCTGGGATACCACCGCTGACTTGTGAACCACTGCTTTCCGAGGTGGTCTGCTGACTTCTGATGACTGGTTCTTCCGAATCGAATAATTCCTGGGTCTTTTCAACTTTGGCGAAATCAAGCGTTGCAGTGATTCTCACCATGGCCTTGTCTTTTCCCATGGTTTTATCCAGTAAATCCTGGGCTCTCATTTGCAACCTTTTTTCAACCTCTTGTTGGAAAGAGAGCATATCAACGGATAGTAGCTGGTCTTTTTCAGCGGGGTCGTCGTAGTCAAGAACCACACCGTTGGCGTCAATAACTGTGACATTGCCTGGTTCAAGTCCTGTGATGGAACCGCTGACAAGGTGGACTATGCCTTGAACCTGTTTTTTATCAAGCTCTCTTCCAACCAAAAGGTTTACAATAACCGAGGCGGTGGCAGGCTTTTGCTGATTTTTAAATAATCGTTTTTCAGGGATGGCAAGGTGAACCCTTGCTGATTCTACCGGTTCCAGTGAGGAAATGGTGCGTGACAGTTCTCCCTGTAACGCACGGGTGTAATTAACTTTCTGGACATAGTCGGTGAGGGCAAAACTCTGTTTGTCAAACACCTCAAAGCCGATGCCTCCACCCTTGGGCAGACCGTTACCTGCAAGATCAAGACGGGTTTCGTAGATAAGTGGTGCCGGGATCCAGATATTTTTTCCGTTGTTTTTCAGTTGATACGGAGTTTTCTGGTTTTTGAGCCAGTTAACTACTGAAGATGCATCGGTTTCGTTCAGGTTTGCATAAAGCAGCTGGTAATCGGCGGTGCGTGCCTGAATAATAATAATAGCAAAAACCGCTATACTAATAAGGGTAACGGCGGCAAGAGCAATCTTACGCGATGTGGGCCATTTTTTTATCAGCTCAAGAAGTGTGCCGACACGACTTTTTGCTGGCGGTGGCTCGGGAATATTGTCAGTCTGCGGGGATTGAAGCGTCTGTTCTTCAGCCATGGGGAAAACCTGTTACTAAATATTCATTTTCATTATTTCGTTGAACGCCTCAAGGGCCTTATTACGCAATTGAACCATCATTCTCAACGAGACGTCTGCCTGTTCAACCGCTATGATCACCTCATGCAAGTTCTGTGCCTTCCCGGATTGAAGGTCAACTATTGCCTGCTCACCCTGCTGTTGCGATTCAATTACCCCATTAATTGTGGCATCAAGCATTTCTGAGAAGCTGGTGCTGGCCTTTGAAACCTCACTGGTATCAGGTTGTTTTAATGGTAAGGGGACGAGTGAATTGGTGCCATACAGACTGTTAATATCATTCATTTTTTATTACCTGCCTATTTCAAGAGCTTTGGTGAACATTCGTTTTGCTGATTTGATAGTTGTCGTGTTTGCTTCGTAAGATCGGGTGGCGTTCATCATGTCAACCATCTCTTCAATGACGTTGATGTTTGGCATTTCAACATATCCATCATCCCGTGCATCTGGGTGTGACGGGTTGAAAACCAGCTTGGGTGGCAACTGGTCTTCCAGGATTTCCTTGACCTTGACTCCTTGAACGCCTTGCGAGAGTTGGTTGTTGAGGTGTGCCTGGAAATTGAGAGGAGTTGATTCAAAATATACTGATTTCTTCTTGTATGGACCTCCTTCAGGAGTTGAGGTTGTCTCTATGTTGGCAAGGTTTGAACTGATGGTGTCCAGTCTGATTTTATTTGCCTTTAAAGCTGAGGCACTGATATTAAAGGTCGTAAATATATCCATGTTGTGAGTCCTCTAATTTTGGTTATTTACCATCTGAAACTGCGTATTTTATGGTTGATATTTTCTTTTTCAGTAATTGTGCAGTTGCTTCATACATTAACTGGTTTTTGGAAAGGGCAATCATCTCGGAATCAACACTGACCCCATTTTCATCGCCAATGCCGGTATTGTCAGGGTGTCTGGTTATTTTTCCTTCAATTTCAGAAATATTTGTCGGTGCCAGGTTGATATGTTTTGAATGGGTTGTTGCCATGCCAATGTGCCTTGTATGTTGCAAGGCACTTTTCAAATCATCTTCAAAATTAAATTTTGCCGGTGAGTAGCCTGGGGTTTCAGCGTTTGCAATATTTGAACTGATCACTTTCTGGTTCTCCGCACGCAAGTCGAGAACCTTGGATAAAAGATTAATATTTGCATCGAAAGGTTTTGTAATATCCATTGGGTTTACCGTTTATTAAAGTCTGTTTTTGGTTTTTTTGAAATCTTCGACAAAGGTTTCGAATTCAAGTTCTTTTATGGCTGCAGTTTTCCAGGGGGAGTCTCCTTCTGTTTCGACCAGCAGTTGTAAAAATTTTAATGATTGTTCCTTTTCCCCCTGGTACTTTTTGATTTTAGACATCTGATATAATAACTGTTGATTTTTCGGGTCATTTTCAAGCAGGGACAAAAGGATAGGGGCTGCCTCAGCGTATCTTTTTGTATTAAACAGGCTGTCACCAAGAATGAATATATCCATTGGCTCGGTGAGGGTTTTGTCGTCCCAGAGAGGTTGTAAGGTATCGATTACCTTGGAAAAATTGTTGGTGTGATAGTAAAGAGAACCCAGAAAGATAGTAAATTCAATGTTTTGGGGCAGGGGGGCGGGTAGCCTGTCCAGAGCCTGTTTGTATTTCTTTTCTTTAAAAAGAGATTGTAACAGTAAAAATTCGATGGCTTTTCTATCTTTTCCGTCAGGATATGTGTAGAAGTACTGGGCGGCATAATCTTCTATCAGATCGTAATCTCCCTGGATGAATATCAGTTTAATTAATGGAAGATAGTATGGTTCCCTGTTTTGGTCATCAAAGGAGTCAAGAAGATAGACATAAAGGCGTTGTGCCTCTTTATAAATGCCAAGAGATGTGAATGATTCTGCTACGTCTGCCAATAATTTGATGTCAATCCAGTTGTTGGCAAAAAATGTTTTGTTCTTTTTGGCCAGTACCAGTACCTTCATATATTCTTGCTTATCGATCAATTTTTTGATCTCTTTCGGCAGCTGATCAATAAGAAGTGCCTGCCCGGTTTGGGTCAGCTTTCCACTGCGGTAGTTGCGTAAATATGCCATGGTGAGATCGACGCTTTTAGAGGTGTTGCCCATTATTGCATAATTTATTGCTTCTTTCAGTCTTGCCTCTTCCGAGGTATCCTTGGTAACTGATTTGTCCGCAAGCGCACGGTAGTATTTAGCTGAAAAATCATCCCATTTATCCTTGCTGACAGCCATGAGATCGACTTTTTTTATAGCAGCTTTAAATGCTGCATCAGTTCCTGGATAAGCATCTTCAATAGTTGAAAAACTATTCAAGACTGATGTTAAAGGTTGTGATTTAAGATCTGACATTGCCTTCCTGAAACTTATCATGCTCAAGGAATCCTTGTTGTCAGTAAGGGCAAGGAGCTTCCCATAGCAGGCGGATGCGTTGTCATATTGTTTTTGCTGGTAGAGAAGTGAGCAGTAGTTGTTTAGAGAGAAGGGATGGCTGTTTAATATGGTCTCGTCCTGCAGAAGTTGATATCCCACATAGGATTTGACCAGATTGTTAGTTGCATAAAAATAATCGTATTGACGTAATTCTCTGATTTTATCGATTGGGTCAGGAAAACCAATATCATCTTTTTGGAGCAGATGTTTCATTTTTTCCAGTTGACCTGTGGCTAAAGCAAATTCTATCTTTGACAAATAATAATATGGCATCAACCGGCTTTTAGGATGAATGTCTTTTGCCAGTTCGTCGATCATGACATTGCCAATAAAGGTGTCTTCATAGGAGCCTCTCAACAAACTCAAAAGATAGCTTGCAAAAATACCTGTCTGTTCGTTTTTGTATTTTTGTTCCAGGACATAGAGTTGCTTGAAGGCACTGTCAAAATTACCAATTCGTAAAAGAACCTCTCCAAGAGTCAGGGCAAGTTGTTTTTTTATTTCCGGGTCTTTTTCACTGGCTATTTTTT
>PDWI01020273.1_pt1 | contig 38113 bp, 35 predicted proteins | sample 1430891 | NCBI WGS metagenome assembly PDWI01 (sample SAMN01162508, study PRJNA174530) | Oral metagenome, whole genome shotgun sequencing project. | biome: Marine environment; feature: Marine mammal; material: Swab sample of the gingival sulcus; isolation source: swab sample of gingival sulcus... | reverse complement strand
CCGGTGCGGCGGGGCAGCCCCGCCCCGGTGGCCGCCGGGGTCATCCACTCGGATCTGCAGCGCGGCTTCATCCGCGCCGAGGTGACCGCCTACGAGGACTTGATCGCCGCCGGCAACATGGCGGCCGCCAAGGCGGACAACAAAGTGCGTCTGGAAGGCAAGGCCTACGAGGTTCAGGACGGTGATATCCTGGAGATCCGGTTCAGCGTGTGATGGGGCGCCGCGGGCAGGGGCTCCTGATTGCCGTGCTGGCTCTGGGCTGGTGGGCGGCGGTCACCCTGCAGAGCCAAAGCTCGGTTTTCAGCCAGGTGCCCCTGCTGGATGAACGCTATTATCTGGTGACGGCCGCTCACCCGGTGGCCGTGGACCAGCCCCACTTCATGTCCCCCCTTTACCCCCGTCTGCTCGATGCTCTGGGTGCCGGGATGGCGGCCGAGGCCGTCCTGTTGCCCCCGGGAGGGCGCGGTTTGCTACCCTGGTTTCAGGGTCTGCTCTGGCTGTTCTCGGCTTTGCTGCTGCGGGTGATCGCCGATCGTCTGCTGCCCGAGGCGGACTCCCGTTGGCGTTGGTTGCCCACTCTCCTGTTCCTGCTCTACAGCCCTTTGCTGATCTATGGCCAGATGGCCCTGGTGGAAGGGGCGTTGGTCTTCCTGACTACCCTGGTGATCGCCGTCCTGGCCGGCGCCAGGCGGGCTTGGCCGTGGATCCTGGTGCTGGGTCTGGCCGTGGGCCTGGCAGGTCTGTTGCGGGGCTCCCTGCTGATGCTGGCGCTGCCGGTTCTGTTCTGGATCCATGGCTATGAGGAGGGCCGGGCCCGCCTGGGCGGGGCCCTCTTGTTTCTGGTCGTCGTGGCCCTGCTGCTTTGGCCGTCCGTCCGGCACAACAGCCTCCTGGCCGGTCATCTGACGGGCCCCACGGCGAACGGAGGGATCAATCTCTATCTGGGTAACGGCCCCGAGGCCTCCGGGCTGGGCGCCGGCTTTTCGGTGGATTGGCAGGATGATCCCGCAGGTCTGGCAGAGCTGTCCCGGCGCCTGGGCAGGGAGGTGCGGGATCCCCTGCAGGCCGATGGACTGTGGCGCGGTCTGGCCTGGCATGCCATGAAGGTGGATCCGGGGCGGACCCTGGGGCTTTGGTTGCGGAAATGGCATCTCCAGTGGCAAGGCTGGGAGATGGACCAGATCGCGCCTCTGGCGGGGTGGCGGCAGGAAGTGCCTTTGCTGCGGCTGGGGCTTTTGCCCTGGTGGTTGCTGGTGGGGCTGGCGGCCGCGGGTCTGGGGGCTCTGGGGCGGCGTCTGTTCTTGCCGGCGGGCGTGCTGGGGTTGCTGATGGGGGTGCAGGCTTTCTTCTTCGTGGTCAGCCGGTACCGCATGGTCCTGGTGCCCGCGCTCTGCCTGCTGGCCTTGGGGGGAACCTGGAGCCTGGCGCGTGCCGGGGGCGCCTCGCGTTCACGGGCGGGGATCGGGCTGGTTCTGGGGCTTTTGCTGGCCTGGCCCTGGCAGTTGGGAGAGGCCCGGGTGGAATGGGCCTCCTTGGCCGGGGCCAACCATGCCCAGCGCTGGGCTCTCCTGGCCGAAGAAACAGGAGATCCGCAAGCCTGGCGGCGGGCGGCGGATCTCTACGAACGATCCTTGGAGGCGGCGCCGGCCCAGCCCGGCCCCTGGCTGGGTGGGGCGGCCACCCTCCAGGCCCTGGGAGAGCCGGCGGCGGCCCGGCGTCTTCTGGAAGAAGGCCGAAGGGTCTTGCCGGAAGCCGAGCCCTTGGCCCGTTCCCTTTTTTCGCTCCAGCTGCAAACGGGACAAGAGGCCGAGGCCATCTCGACGGCCCGCTTTCTGCTGCGCGCCCACCCCGCCGATCCCGATATCCTGCACAACCTCACGGTATTGCTGGCCGGCCGGGGGCGGACGGAGGAAGCCCTGGAAATGGCTCGCCACCTGGTGCAAGCGGCCCCACAGGCGGGGCAAGGTTATCTGGATCTGGGCGTTCTGCTGGCCAAGGACGGTCGCCTCGCAGAGGCGGCGGAGGTGTTCCGGCAGGGCTTGCGGGCGGCCCCACACGATGGCAGGCTGGAGGAGAATCTGCGCAGGCTGGAGGCTCGCCGCTGAGACAGGCATTTTTTTTCATTCATGGCGAAGGTTTTCGGTGCCCTGGAGCGTTTGGTCTCAGGAACGGGGCATGGAAGTTCTTAATCGTCCAACCGAAGGATTGAGCCATGAAGATGACCAAACACTCCCTACGCAACCTGGCCGGTGCGGCTCTCATCGTTTTCCTGGTGGCCGGCGCCACCATGGCCATGGCCCAGAGGGGCAGCCATGAACAGAAGATGAAGCGGGGCTGGCTGCGCTTCGACGGACCCGAAAACCGGATCGAGATGTTGGCCAGGCGGCTGGATCTGACCCATGACCAGAAGGCGGCCATCGAGAAGATCCACGCGAAGAATCGCCAGGACGCGGTGGGCCTGCGCAAGGACCTGAGTAAGCTTGTCCATGAGCTGAGAGGCGAGATGATGCAGGACAACCCATCCCAAAAGAAGGCCCTGGATCTGAACAGGAAGATCGGGCAGATCAAGACCGAACTGGAGGCGCTGCGTCTGCAAGGGCGGCTGGCGATTCGCCGGCAACTGACCGATGAGCAGCGGGACAAGATGATCCTGATGGGCGGTCCGGGCAAGGGTCGGGGACCTGGCCGCGGCGGCCCGCGGGGCATGCGTGGCCTGGGCGACCCGGAGGGGCGCTGCGGTGAAGGTCCCGGGTTTCTCTCACCCAGGGGCGAGGACGCGCCCAAGGCGGATCAGTAGGACCGGGCTCAAGGTAACGGACCATGGGCAGTATTCCCCACGACGATGCCCTCATGGCCAGGACGGCCTTGGGAGAGGAGGCGGCCTTCCGCCTCCTTGTCCTGCGTTGGGAAAAGGAAGTGCGCGCTTTCCTGATCCACATGCTGGGCTCGGTGGAGGAGGCGGAAGATCTGGCCCAGGACACCTTCGTGCAGGTCTTCCGCAAGGCGGATTCCTACCGGCCGGAGGGCAAGTTCCCGAGCTGGCTGTTCCGGATTGCCGGGAACCTGGCTCGCAGCCGGCTGAGACGGCGCAAGGTGCTGGCCTGGGTCCGCTTCAAACCGGAAATCCATGACCGGGACAGCGGTCGGGATACCCCGGCGGAGGATCTGGAACGCAAGGATGAATCGCGTCGGGTGCGGGCCGCGATGTCGGCCCTGCCCGAGAGGCAGAGGGAGGCTCTCTTTCTCCATCGCTTCCAGGGTCTGAAGTATGCGGAGATCGCCGAGGCCATGGACACCACGGTACCGGCGGTGGAATCACTGATCCAGCGGGCCATGGCGGGTCTGCGACAGAGCCTGGCCAGGAAGGCGGAAAGGTCATGAGCATGAGCCACGAAGAATTCCGATCCCGGATGTTGGAACATCTCTCGGGCCAGCTGCCAAGGGAACAGGAGGCCCTTTTCCGGGAGCATGAGCGGAGCTGTGCCGATTGCGCGGCCCGGTTGGCAGAGGAGCAGGCCCTCTGGGACCTGCTGGGTCCGGGCGATCCTGATTCTCTGGACGCGGGCCGGAGTATCTGGCCCGAGGTGCGCCGCCGCACCTTCGGCGAGAAGGCGGAAAGCGCCTGGTTCTTCGGCCAGGGTCGCGTCTCGCGCATGGGGCTGGCCGCCGGCGCCCTGGCCGCGGGGCTGGCCTGTGGCTGGTTGTTGCCGGTCTGGATCGGGTCGGCCACCTCCGTCGCCGGCTATGTCGATGCCGGTGGCTGGATATGGGCTCCGAAGAAGAAAGTGATGGGTCATGAAAAAGGTGCTGGTGCTTCTGCTCCTGATCTCGGTGGGGCTGAATCTGGGGCTGGGGCTGACCCTGCTGCGCAACCCGTCGGATGAAGGCCTCCGCCATGGGGCCTGGGGACCGGCCGAAAGGCGGCCGCCGGAGGGTGGCCCAGACCATAGACCCCCTTTCGGGAAGGGCTTTCTCGAGAAGAAGCGGCGTTTTTTGAATGGTCGTCTGGATCTGGCGGCCTCCCAGCGGGAAGCCTTCCGCCGGCTTCATGAAGAATTCGGTCCGCAGGTTCGCCAGCAGGCCGAGCGGGTACGGGCCGCCCGGCTGCAACTGCGCCAGGCGGCGGCCTTGTCCGGGAAAGACGATCTGCGGGGGCTCTTTGCCGATGTGGGGCGCCAGCAGGCGCGTCTGGATTCCCTCGTTACCGAGGTCATGTTCCATGAACTGGAAATCTTGGATCAGGATCAGAGACAGAAGTATCTGGGCCTGATGCCCATGGACCGGTTCGAGAGGCGTTTCGGGCGCAAGCCCTGGGGATACGGACGACCTCCGCGCGACCAATAATCAAGTTGACAGGAAAGCGGCCCATTTCTTATCTATTAGACAGGTGTGAGGTGGCCATTTTCGCCCTCACGGTTTTCGGATGTCCCGGCTTGCGGATGCTCCGGGGCGTCCCGCTGTTCCCCGTTCGTTGGCCGAATCAGGCGTTTCACGCCGCCCAATCCCGAGGGGGATTTTTCATGACCAAGACCCGTCTCATCCTGCTTGCCGGACTGCTGGCTCTCGTCGTCCTGGCCGGATGCCGTTCCGCGCACACCACCGCCGCCATCCTTTATATCGACGAGCACAACTACGACAAGGCGGTGCAGGTGATCCATGAGGGGTTCCAGTATCGGGATGATGAACCCGATGCCTATTTCTACCTGGGCGAAGCCTACAGCCACCTGGCTGAAGAAGCGGTTGAGGAAGACGACTATCTCAAGGCCCGCAAGAACTACAAGCTGGCCTACGAGGCGTACATCCATGCCCGTGATCTGGGCAACGAGGAAATTCACGCCGAAGTTGATAACTCTCTCAACTACAACTACGGCAATCGTATCCGCCAGGCTTCCCTGGACTGGCAACAGGAATACTTCGAGCAGGCCGAGGGGCATCTGCGCCTGGCCTACGCCGCGCTGCCGGACAGCCTGACTCCCATCAAAAGCATCGCTCGCATGAAGATGGAGATGGCCGACATGGACAGCACCGGCCAGACCTCTACCGCCCTGCGCGAGTCGGCTTTGGAGTTGTTGGACCAGGCCCTGGCCACCAACCCGGAGGCCTACGGCCTGAACCTGGACAAGGCCAATGTGCTGGACAAGCTGGGGCGCGATACCGAGGCCGGTATCATCTACGCCAAGCTTCTCGAGGAGCACGGGGATGACACGGGCCTGCTGATGGACATCGCCAACCTCTCGGTGGAAGAGGGCGACGTGGCTCGGGCGGCGGACTTCTATGTGAAAATCGTGGACCTCAACGAGGCTGACACCGACGCCGGCAATGACGGGGACAACAAGGCCTTGTTGAAGACTGCGGGCAGTTGGTACAGCTCTCCCCAGGTGGGGCGGTACGAAGACGGTATCGCCGCGCTGGAGCGGGCGGCTATGCTGGATCAGCTGGGCGTGGACGACAGCATCATGTTGCTGCGTCTCAAGGCCCAGTACTATTACGGGAAGAGCCTGAAGAACGAAGCGGAGACCGAAACGGATCTGGTGCTGAAGGAAGACCTCCAGAAGCGCTCCCGGGAACGCTTCGACCGTGCGGTGGAAATCGGGGTGGCCATGACCAGCAGCTTCCCCACGAATGCGGAAGGGTTCTTGTACCTGAGCATGTCTCAGTTGGAGACCGGGGACTTCAATGCCTCCGACGCCAACTACAAGACCTTCCAGGAACTGTCAGGCGAGTCCGGTCTCTAGCCCGGGTCATGGGGGGACCGGATGGTCTACTCGGCCCGGACGGGGATAAAGGCTTGCGCCCGGGCCAAGAAGGGGTTTTATTTCCCTGACCCGTGTGGTAGACTTCCGTATCCATCCCGACCCAACTTCCTGCCGACAGCATGCCGTCCCTTTCGTGGGGTCCGGTGTGTGTTGGCGGAGCCCGATCAACAGGCAAGTGTTCCTGGAATTTCAAGAAATCGGAACCTCAAGTAATCGGAACCTCAAGACACCGAATCGCCGGTAAACCCCACATGACTGGATCTAGGAGCAAAATGGATATCAAGACGTTGCAGGAAATGAACATCCACGAGTTGGTGGATGTGGCCACTGAAATGAACATCGAGTCCGTGAGCACCTTGCGGAAGTCGGAGTTGATTTTCAAGATCCTGGAAGGGCAGACCGAAAAAAATGGTCTGATCTACGCCGAGGGTGTGCTGCAGGTGCTGGCCGAAGGCTACGGCTTCCTGCGCGCGGCCAAGTACAACTACCTGCCCGGGCCCGATGATATTTATCTCTCGCCCTCTCAGATCAAGAAATTCGCCCTCAAAACGGGCGATACGGTGGCCGGCCAGGTGCGCCCGCCCAAGGACAACGAGCGCTACTTCGCTCTGCTCAAGGTGGAGTCCGTCAACTACAAGGATCCGCAGGCCGCCAAGAAGGTGACTCTCTTTGACAACCTGACGCCGTTGTATCCGGATGAGCTGCTGAACCTGGAAAACAACCCCAAGAATCTGACCACCCGGATGATCAACCTGCTGAGCCCCATCGGCAAGGGCCAGCGTGGCCTGATCGTGTCGCCGCCGCGGGCCGGCAAGACCATCATCCTGCAGCAGATCGCCAACTCCATCAGCACCAACCATCCGGAAGTGCACCTGATTGTGCTGCTCATTGACGAGCGCCCCGAGGAAGTGACGGATATGGCTCGTTCGGTGAAGGGCGAGGTGGTCAGTTCCACCTTCGATGAGCCTGCCGAGCGCCATGTGCAGGTGGCCAACATGGTGCTGGCCAAGAGCCGCCGCCTGGTGGAGAACGGCATGGACGTGGTCATCCTGCTGGACAGCATCACCCGCTTGGCCCGGGCTCACAATGCGGTGGTGCCCCACTCGGGCAAGATCCTCTCCGGTGGTGTGGACTCCAACGCCCTGCAGAAGCCCAAGCGCTTCTTCGGCGCCGCCCGCAACATCGAGGACGGGGGCAGCCTGACCATCATCGCCACCGCCCTGATCGAGACGGGCAGCCGCATGGACGAGGTCATCTTTGAGGAATTCAAGGGGACCGGCAACATGGAGATGGTGCTGGACCGGAAGATTGCCGACCGGCGCGTGTACCCGGCCATGGATATTTTCAAATCCGGAACACGCAAAGAAGATCTGCTCATCGAGAGCAAGGATCTGGCCAAGATCTGGGTGCTGCGCAAGTACCTGAGCGACTACAACCCCATCGAGGCCATGGAATTCCTTATCGACAAGCTGGGTAAGACCAAGAGCAACGAGCAGTTCCTGGGGGCCATGAACACCTGACCGGATGATTTTTGATGCCTTTATGTGTAAAATAAGGTGTCGATATGGTATAATCTTTAGGGTTGTCCAAAAAAATTGTCCTTGCAATTGAAGGCGCATCTTATTTCTTTTTGCCCCTCGCCTGATCATGAGGGAGTCAGGTCCCCTGAATTGGCCCGGGCATTGATCCACGGGTCCGGAATTGGTACGAAAAGGTGCTGGAGACATGAAAGAGAACATCCACCCCAAGTACGTCGATTGCACGATCACCTGCCTGTGCGGCAACGTGATCACCACCCGGTCGACCAAGGACAAGTTGAACGTCGAAATCTGCTCGAACTGCCATCCCTTCTACACGGGGCAGCAGAAGATCGTGGATACCGCCGGGCGTGTGGAGCGCTTCCGTAAGCGGTACGCGCGCTCCAGCTACGGCAAGAAATAGGACGTCCTGCCAGAGAATATCCCCTTGCGGGGTGCTTGAGATAGCGAGGGGTGCCGGTTTTCCGTTCCGGCACCCTCTTTCTGTTTATGACATCTAAGAGACCGGAAAAAGACACCGGCCCTCTTTTTGAAATTCGGTCTCATAGCTAACTTGTGGGGCGGACCCTTTTCCTGGAGAGTTTTATGAATGACAAATCATGCCCCCTGAACAACCCGCATGCCATGGATGTGGAGGAGGCCCAGGCCCTGATAGAAGGCGTGATGATGCGCAGCCCCAGCTACCTGGCCATGGCGGTGCGCACGCCCGATGACCGCATCGTCGTGCGGAAAAAAACCTTCGGCAGCGTCATGAAGAAGCTGCCCTTCCTGAACATCCCGGTGTTGCGGGGGGGCATCCACCTCATCGAGACCATGGGGCTGGGGATCGACGCGCTGATGTTCTCCGCCGATCAGGCCACCAGCGAGGACCGTGTCGAAGGTGGCCATACCAGCTTCAAGGACAGCATCATGATGTGGGGGACGGTGGCCTTCTCCTTCGCCCTGAGCCTGGTGCTGTTCTTCTACGTGCCCATCCTGCTGACGGATCTGATCGTCCACGACGGGGCCGGCAGTCTGGTGTGGAACGTGGTGGACGGTATCATCCGCGTGGTGATGTTCGTGTTGTACCTGCTGATCGTAAGCAAGATGCCGGACATGGCGCGGGTTTTCCAATACCACGGCGCCGAGCACAAAAGCATCCATGCCTTCGAGAACGGCAAGAGCCTGGACGCGGACGGAGCCCGACCCTACACCACCCTGCATCCCCGCTGCGGAACCAGCTTCCTGTTCTTCGTGATGCTGATTTCCATCTTCGTCTTCGCGTTGCTGGGGCGGCCGGAAGATGTGATGGATCGTTTGCAGCGTATCGCCTTCGTGCCGGTCATCGGCGGGCTGGCCTACGAGGCCATCAAACTGAGCGGCAAGCACGCCAAGGCCTGGTTTGTCCAGCCGGCGATCTTTCCGGGGCTGATGCTGCAGAAGATCACCACCAGCCAGCCTGACGACAGCCAGCTGACGGTGGCCATGGCCGCCTTGCGCGCCGTTCTGACGCCGGAAGCGGATGACTTCAAGGAACGCGTGTATTACGATATGCCCCAGGATGAACCCGCAACCGAACCGGCCGTTGCCGAGGGAGAGAACTCGTGAAGGACAACGTCGCCGCCCTGCGCACCCGCTACCAGGAACTGAGCGATGAACTGAGCCGCCCGGAGGCCCTGAACGATCAGGACAGCTACCGCAAGCTGACCCGGGAGCACTCGCGCATCAGCAAGAATCTGAATATCGGCGAACGTTGGCAGGAGCTGCACCAGCAGGTCGAGGACAACCGTGAGCTGCTCAAGAGCGAATCGGATCCGGACATGCTGCAGATGATCAAGGAGGACCTGTCCGAACTGGAGCCCGCCCTGGAGAAGGCGCTGGAGGATTTCGAGACAGCCCTGCTGCCCCATGATCCCAACGACGACCGCGACGCCATCCTGGAAGTCCGGGCCGGCACCGGCGGGGACGAGGCCGCCCTCTTTGCCGAGGAAGTGGCTCGCATGTACATGCGCTACGCCGAGAAGCGGGGCTGGAAGACGGAGATGATCGACCTGACCGAAGGCACCGCCGGCGGCTTCAAGGAAGTGAGCTACACGGTGCGCGGCGAGGGCGCGTTCGGCATCTTGCGCTGGGAAAGCGGCGTGCACCGCGTGCAGCGCGTGCCCGCCACCGAGAGCCAGGGCCGCGTGCACACCTCAGCCGTGACGGTGGCCGTGCTGCCGGAGGCCGAGGAGGTGGATGTGGAGATCAAGGACGCGGACCTGAAGATCGATGTCTACCGCGCCCAGGGCCCCGGGGGCCAGTCGGTGAACACCACCGACAGCGCGGTGCGCATCACCCACCTGCCCACCGGGATCGTGGCCCAGTGCCAGGACGAGAAGAGCCAGCACAAGAACAAGGCCAAGGCCCTGTCCGTGCTGCGCTCGCGCATCCTGGAGGCGGCCATCGCCGAGCAGGAGGCCGAGATCGCGGCCGAGCGCAAAAGCCAGGTGGGCACCGGCGATCGCAGCGCCAAGATCCGCACCTACAATTTTCCCCAGAGCCGCGTGACGGACCACCGCATCGGGTTGACCATCCACAGTCTGGACGCGGTCATGGCCGGTGAGCTGGACCCGGTCGTGGATGCCATCTTGGCCTACCGGCGCGAGGAAGCCCTCGCCGCCACGCGCCAGGGATGACGGGGGCGGCGGCACATCACACGGTGCGTGATCTGATCAGGGTCACGCAGGAATATTTCGCGGGCAAGGGCCTGGAATCGGCACGGCTGAACGCGGAGCGTCTGCTGGCCGATGTTCTGGGCCTTTCGCGTATGGAGCTGTACCTGCAGGCCGACCGGCCGGTGCTGGGCGAGGAACTGGACCGCTACCGGGAACTGGTCAAGCGCCGCGGCCAGGGCGAGCCCCTGCAGACCATCCTGGGCATGACGGAATTCTACTCGCGCCCCTTCAAGGTGGAGCCGGGGGTGTTCATCCCCCGACCGGAGACGGAACACCTGGTGGAGGCGGCGGTTGAGATGCTGACGCCGGGCAGCAGCAGTCTGCTGGCGCCGGTGGCGGTGGAGGTGGGCTGCGGGACGGGTATCATCGGCATCAGCCTGGCCTGTGAGCTGCCGCGGCTGGTGGTGCACGCCACGGAGATCAACCCGCGGGCTCTGGATCTGGCCCGGCGCAACGCCCTGGCCCTGGAGGTGACGGCGCGGGTGCACTTCCATGCCGGCAGCCGCTTCGATCCGCTACCGGACAACCTGCGCGGGCAGGTGGATCTGCTGGTCAGCAATCCGCCCTACGTGCGCCGCGGCGATATTCCCGGCCTGAGCGTGGAGGTGGCGGAGCACGACCCCCATGAGGCCCTGGACGGCGGCGAGGACGGCCTGGTCTTCTATCGGGCCCTGGCCGCGGGCCTGGGGCGCTGGCTGCGACCCGGCGGCGGGGTGGCGCTGGAAATAGGGCACGACCAGAGCGCGGATGTGGAGGGCATTCTGGGTGCCGTCGGGATACGGGATCTGCGAACCATCAAGGATTACAGCGGGCGGGATCGGGTGGTCCTGGGCCGCATGGCGCCGTAGGCGGGAGGCCGGGCATGGACAGATTCGTCATCGAGGGCCCGACGCCGCTGGAGGGCGAAGTCGCCATCGGCGGAGCCAAGAACGCGGTGCTGCCGCTGATGGCCGCGGCCCTGCTGGCGCGTGGCCGATCGGTCATCGAGAACGTCCCCGATCTGGTGGACGTGCGCTTTTTCATGACCATTCTGGAGGAGCTGGGCGCGGTCTGCACGCTGCGGGGCGGCCGCCTGTGCATCGACACCACCGGGCAGGACGGTTGCCACGCGCCCTATGATCTGGTGCGCAAAATGCGCGCCAGCATCTACGTGCTGGGACCGCTGCTGGCCTTCCACGGGCGGGCCCGGGTCAGCTTGCCGGGCGGTTGCGCCTGGGGACCGCGACCGGTGAACCTGCATCTGGAGGCCATGCGGGCTCTGGGCGCGGAGTTGGAACTGGACGGAGGATACATCCAGGGGAGGACCGACGGCCGCCTGCGGGGCGCGCGTTTCCGTTTCGAGCCCGTGTCGGTGGGCGCCACCGCCAACGTGCTGATGGCCGCCGTTCTGGCCGAGGGCGTCACGGAGCTGGAGAATTGCGCCGTGGAGCCGGAGGTGACCGGCTTGGCCGAAGCCTTGGTTCGGTCCGGCGCGCGCATCGAGGGGTTGGGCACGCCGACGATGGTCGTCACCGGAGTGGGGGAGATCGGGGTGGCCATGGCCGGCGGCCGGGTGACGCTGCGGGGGGTGGATCCCCACCATCTGCGGGCCGTGACGGACGTGCTGCAGGATCTGGGGTGCGGGATCGCCGGCGACGGGGATCTGCTGTCGGTGGAGATGGATGGGCGGCCCCGGCCCGTGGAGGTGGTGACCCGGCCCTATCCCGGCTTCCCCACCGACATGCAGGCTCAGATCATGGCCGTCTGCGCCCTGGCCGACGGCACCAGCTTCATGACCGACACCATTTATCCGGATCGCTTCACGCATATCGCCGAGCTGAACCGTCTGGGGGCGGATATCCGGCTGGACGGGAACAAGGCCACCATCTTCGGTCGCGGACGCCTGAAGGGCGCGCCGGTCATGGCCACGGATCTGCGCGCCAGCGCGGCCTTGGTGCTGGCCGGGGTGGCGGCCGAGGGGACCACCCTGGTCAACCGCGTTTATCACATCGACCGGGGATACCAGCGCATCGAAGAGCGACTGACCGCCCTGGGGGCCAATATTCGGCGGGAGAAATCCTAGCCCGGCCAGCCTGAAAGAAAGGTGCAGCTTTTCATGTCTGAGGAACGGCATTTCATCCTCGGGGCGGCCGGGCATGTGGACCACGGCAAGACGGCCCTCATCACCGCCCTGACGGGCACCCACACCGATCGTCTGAAGGAAGAGCGGGAGCGCGGCATCAGCATCGAGCTGGGTTTCGCGGAACTGGACCTGGGGCAGGGCGTGCGCCTGGGCGTGGTGGACATGCCCGGCCATGAGAAATTCGTCAAGCAGATGGTCAGCGGCGCCGGGGGCGTGGATCTGGCGTTCCTGGTGGTGGCGGCGGATGAAAGCGTCATGCCCCAGACCGTCGAACACCTGGAGATCCTGGACAGCCTGGGCACCAGCGGGGGCATCGTGGTGATGACCAAGATCGACATGGTGGATGAGGATTTTCTGGGGGTGGCCACCGAGGAGACCCGAGAGCTGGTGGAGGGTACCTTCCTGGAAGGCAAGCCCATCATCCCGGTCAGCGCCCACACGGGCCAGGGGCTGGCAACGCTGAGGGAGGCTTTACGCCAGGAGGCCCTGAGCCTGCCCGTGCGCCGGGAGGAGGGGGCTTTCCGGCTACCCGTGGATCGGGTGTTCACGCTGCCGGGGGCCGGTGTGGTGGTGACGGGAACCTGCTGGAGCGGCGCGGTGAAAGACGGCGATCGCCTGGTTGTGCAGCCCTCCGGAGACAAGGTGCGCGTGCGGGAGGTCCAGGTCCACGGCGGCAAGGCGCCGCGCGGAGCCTCGGGGCAGCGGCTGGCGCTGGCGCTGCACGGCATCAAGAAGGACGAGATCGAGCGCGGTTTCCAGATCGTGGCGCCGAACAGCCTGACGCCCACGCGGCGGCTGGATGTGCGCGTGAACGTGATGCCGCACTACCAGGGCATCATCAAGAACCGGCAGCGGCTGCACATCCACCACGCGGGGCGCGAGGTGCTGGGGCGCATCGTTCTGCTGGACGAGGCGGAACTGGGTGGCGAGGGCGGCCCGCGCACCGGGTTGGCCCAGCTGCACCTGGAGACCGAATTGGTGGCGGCCCGGGACGACCGGCTGGTGCTGCGGTTCTATTCGCCGGTGATCAGCATTGCCGGCGGCGTCGTGCTGGACACGAATCCCCGCCGGCACAAGCGTTTTGATGACCAGGTGCAGGAGCGCCTGCTGGTGATGGAAGACGGCGACACCAGCGAACTCTTCTTGCAGAACCTGCAATCGGCCGGTCTGGTGGGGCTGGATCTGGCCGAGGCCCTGGGACAGCAGGACCACCCTCAGGCCCTGGTGGCCGGTAAGCGCATCTACGCGCGGGAATTGCTGGAACGGCTGGCCGGGCAGATCCGGGAGATGCTGGAACAATACGCCGCGCGCTTCCCGCTACGGTTGGGCATGCCCAAGGAAGAGGCCCGGCGCAAGGTGAAATTCAAGGGCGGCAGCGCGGATTGGAACGCCGTCTGCCAGGCCCTGGCACGACCCGGGCGGTGGCAGGTGGCGGGCGACCGCATCGTGCTGCGGGCCGGGGGGCCGGATCTGACGGAGCCGTTGCGGCAGGCCCTGGGGCAGGCCGTGGCGGAGTTGGAGGGCTTCGGGCTGCACTGGCCGGGGCTGGAGAACTGGGCGGAGCAGTCGCGGGTCTTCGGACAGCCGGGCACGCCGGCGGCGTTCGTGCCGGTGGAGGTGGCGCGGCATCTGGTGGACCACGGGTTGGCGGTGGCCGCGAACAACGACTATCTCGTGTCCACGGCGGCCTATACCGCCCTTCTCGAGAAGTTGCGCGCCCACTTCCAGACCGAGCCGGAAATGAGCTTCAGCCTTTTCCGGGAACTGAGCGGCCTGACGCGCAAACTGGGCATCCCCATGCTCGAACATCTGGATCAGACGGGCATGACCCTGCGCCGGGGCGATGTCCGCGTGGCGGGCTCGGCCCTGAAGGAAATAGAGGAATGATGAAGGATCTGAACGGCAAGCAGCCGCCCCGCGTCTGCGCCGACCGGAGGAAAACGCGGCAGATTGATGTTGGCGGCGTGACCATCGGCGGGGGCGCTCCGGTGCGTGTGCAGAGCATGACCACCACCAAGACCGGCGATGCCCAGGCCACCCTGCAGCAGATCAAGGAACTGGCCACGGCCGGGGCCGAGATCGTGCGCGTGACGGTGAACGACGAGGCGGCGGCCGACGCCCTGCCCGCCATCGTGGCCATGAGCAACACGCCTCTGGTGGCGGACATCCATTACGACCACAAGCTGGCCCTGCGCTCGCTGGAGGCGGGCATCCACAAGCTGCGCATCAACCCGGGCAACATCGGCAAGCGGGACAGGGTGCGGGATGTGGCCCGGGCGGCGGCGGACAAGGGGGTGCCCATCCGCATCGGTGTGAACAGCGGCAGCCTGCACAAGCGCTATCAGTCCTTGCATCGGGACGACCCGGCGGGCGCTCTGGTGCAGTGCGCGCTGGATGAGATCGAAGCCCTGGCGGCCGTGGGCTTCCATGATGTGGCCGTCAGCCTCAAGAGCAGCGAACCCCGCGAGGTGGTGGACGCCTGCCGGCGTTTCGCCCGGGTCAGTGACGTGCCCCAGCATCTGGGGGTGACCGAAGCGGGCACCCTGCTGGCGGGCACGACGCGTTCGGTGGCGGCCATGAGCGTGTTGCTGGCCGAAGGCATTGGCGACACGGTGCGTATCAGTTTGGCGGCCGACCCGGTGGAGGAAGTCACGGCGGCCTTCCACATGCTCAGCGCCTTGGGCCTGCGCGAGGGCTTCGCGCGCGTGGTGGCCTGTCCCACCTGCGGCCGCGTGGAGGTGGACGTGGTGGGGCTGGCGGCCCGGGTGGAGGAACTGGCCAAGGATCTGCCGTCGGACCGGATCATCTCGGTGATGGGCTGCATCGTCAACGGGCCCGGGGAGGCCAAGGCGGCGGATCTGGGCATTGCCGCGGGCAAGACCAAGGTGGCTATCTACCGCAGCGGCGAATTGCACCGGACCATCGCCAAGGAGGACCTGGAAACGGTGCTGCTGGAGGAGATCGAACGCCTTAAATAACCGCCGACAGGGCGTTTTCCTCTTAATGTGTTGCTGGGTTGCCCGATAAAGAAAACAACTAAGGGGCTCGGCATTTTTGTGCGGGGAATGGAGAAATCTGGACAGGAACGGTCGTGGACCAACTGGTGGCAAAGGGTATTGTGGAACAAGGTATGAGTCTGGAGCGTTTGCAGGCTCTGCAAGCCTTCAATGCCCGTCTGATGTGCATGTCGGTGGACGAAAGCTCCTACGCGGAGATTGTCCACGGCATACGGAAGGTGATTGGTTGCGATTTCTGCGCCCTCTTCCTGTATGACAGGAAAGCCGAGGCCCTGGTTCTGCGGGCCGCCGACGGCTACCCGGATGTGGACACCGGCCGGGTGATCCCTCTGGACGATCCCACCAGCATCCATGCCCAGGCTTTCGCCGAGGAGTACATGGTCCATCTGGACGATACTTCCGCGATTCCGGGTGTGAATCTTCTGTGCGGGTCCCTGGGCAGCGTGCTGGTGCTGCCGATCCTCTCCAACAACGGCCCGGTGGGAGTCTTCGATTTTGGCAGTCGTCTGTCCGGCGCCTTCGGGGCGGGGAATATCAGCATGTGCGGCATGATCGTGGACCAGATGAGCTACGGACTGGAGAATGTCCGGTTGGTGCGCGAGCTACGGGACAGCCGGGATGCCGTGATCCGCGGCATGGCCTTGCTGTCGGAGATCCGTGACGCGCACATCGGCGGCCACCTGAGCCGCATCTGTGCCCTGAGCCGCTACCTGGCCGAGCAGTTGCTGGACAGGTCCGGCTACCATGAGGTCACTCCCCGCTTCGTGGAAATCATCGAGCGCGCCGCCGCCCTGCACGACGTGGGCAAGGTGGGCATTCCCGATTCTATCCTACTCAAGCCAGGCAAGCTGACGGATGAGGAATTCGCGGAGATGCACCGCCACACCACCATTGGAGCGGAACTGCTGCTGGGGCTGATTGACGACTTCGGCGAATACGCCATGATCAACATGGGGGCCGACGTGGCCAAGGCCCACCATGAATGGTGGAATGGCCAGGGATACCCGCACGGCCTGCAGGGTGAGGAAATTCCCCTGAGCGCGCGCATTGTCGCCATTTGTGATGTCTATGATGCCCTGACCAGTACGCGGGTCTACAAAGACGCCTGGAGCCATGAGGATACCGTGCGGGTGATCCGCGAGGGCGCGGGCACGCAGTTCGACCCGGATCTGGTGGCTGTTTTTCTGGCCAAACCCCAAGATTTGCTTCGGATCCGCGAGATGTTTCCGGACCGCGAGAGCCATCCTCTGGCTCGTCATTCCTGAGTTCAGATAGCCCCATAAAGTCATCGGCGCCATCCGTCTGACGGATGGCGCCGTGGTCAGAGCACCCAGGGGAGTGGGGATGTCATCGGCCCGCTGAGCGGGTCATTTCCTACCAGCCGGACTCCACGGGCTGGAGGGCTTCCGTCATGGTCTCGTACTCGAGTGGAGTCTCCGTCCCCGCGGGACGGACCTCTCCGGAGGAGCCGGGTCCTTTCGGCCCCCGCGAGTTCTGATTCTCCAGGTGGAAATACGCCAGAAGTTCCGTCAAGGAGATCGTCTGAGCACGCAGCACGTCGGTGGCCGAGGCGATCTCCTCCGCCTTGGACGCGTTGGCCTGCGTCACCGAATCGATCTCCGACAAGCCGGTGGCGACTCCCTTGATTCCAGAGGCCTGCTCCCGGCTGGCTTCGGTGATCCCGCGCACCAGGTCGGAGGCCTTTTCCACATGGTTGCTGATCCCTTCCAGGGCCTCCGCCGTTTCTCCGGAAACCCGGGCCCCCACCTGGACCTTCTCCAGGGATCCTTCGATGAGCATGGCCGTTTCCCGAGCGGCCTTGGCGCTGCGCCCGGCCAGGTTGCGCACTTCCTCGGCCACCACGGCAAAGCCCTTGCCATGCTTACCGGCACGCGCGGCCTCGACCGCCGCGTTCAGGGCCAGCAGGTTGGTCTGGAAAGCGATGTCGTCGATGACTTTGATGATCTTGGCGATCTCTTCACTGCTGTGGCTGATCTCGCCCATGGCCTCGGTCATCTGGGACATGAGTTTGACGCCTTCGCGCCCGGCCGTGGTGGCCTTGTCCGTCAGGCGATCAGCCTCCACCGCCGCGTCGGCGTTCTGGTTCACCTGTTTCGTCAGTTCTTCCAGACTGGCGGTGATCTCCTGCAGAGACGCGGCCTGCTCCACGGCCCCCTGAGACAGGCTGGTGCTGTTGTCCGAAATCTCCGATGAACTCAGCTCCACCTGCTGCGCGCTCTGGTTCACGCCGCTGAGGACCTCGTTCAACTTGTTATGCATTTTCTGAATGGCGTGCCCGAAAGCATCATGGGAACTGGTGGTTTCGATGGAGACCGCCAGATCTCCCGCGGCAATGGCCGCGGCCACGGCCGCCTTCTGCTCCAGATTGTTGGCCATTTTGTCCAGGGAACGAGCCAGCAGCCCCGTTTCGTCCTTGCTGGAACTGTCCATGCGCTTGGTCAGATCACCAATCGCCACCGCGTCGGCCATGCGGCGGATCAGGAACCAGGAGAGGAACGCGATCAGAGGCAACAGAATGGCCGCCGCCAGGAAGAGCTTGAAAACGAGCTTCTTCTCTTCCGCGCTGACGGTTTCCACCATGTCTTCCATGTTTTTCTCGATATCATCGACGTAAATGCCCCCGCAAACGACCCAGTTCAGCTCGGGAACGATCTGCGCGTACGACACCTTGGCGCAAACTTGTTGGGTTTGGGGCTTCTGGTAATGATAGCGGACGAATCCGCCGCCGGCGCGCCCGGTCTGGATGAATTTTCTTTCGAAGGGCACGCCATTGACATCGGTTTTGTTAAGATCCGCATGCTTATTCCGGAAATCGGGCCGGGCCCCGTGGAAAGCGTATTGCCAACCGCCTTTGCCATCGGACTTGTAGGCGAAGAAGTACCCGCTACCATCGGCGTATTTCAATTGGCTGCCCACGTTGGCGGCCGCCTCGCCGGGGGCCTCGGGGGATTCCTTGGCCGCCGCGTACAGGGCCTTGGCCGCCGAGGTGACCTGGTCTCGGATCTGGTTCTCCTTCTCGGTCATGAGGTTCGTCCGGAAGGAATCCTCGGTTCTTTCAAAAGTCCCTTTGATGGATATGACAGCCATGACGCCCAGCACCACGGCGAACAGAGACAGGCCTCCGAGACTGCCGAGAGTGATTTTCGTCCCCAGTTTCATAACATCCTCCATGCTCAATGTGCCGTTGTGGGTGCTTCCCTTGTGGCTGGTGTCGGCCTGAGCGCAAGATTCTGTATCGTTTTTTGGGGAGGGAATGATGTTTTTCAGCCGCGTAACGCGCCTTCGTGAATGATCTGGGCTAGATGGGCTGTGCCCCGGCGGGCACCCCGGGCTCTACGAAAAGATTTTTCTCCTGCAGGCAGACGGCCAGCCCGGCGGGCGCCTTGCGCGGCTTGCGCACGTAGCGCCTTTCGGTATAGATGACGGGCACCAAGGCCGAATGACGGCTGCGGCAGTTCAGCGCGGCCAGGGCCGCCGCTTTCTCCAGAACCGCGCGCGGCACCAAGTCCGGACGCCCGCCGGTGCGCAGGATGACGTGGCTGCCGGGAACTCCTTGGGCGTGCAGCCAGATATCCTTGGTGTGGCTGGCGCGGTGGGTCAGTTCATCGTTTTCCTTGTTGTTGCGGCCAATCCACACCTCCCACTTGCCGTCCACCAGATAGCGGCGGAAAGGGCGCGCCGGTTGCTCGGGAGAGTGGGTCCGGGGGCGCGCGGGTTTGGCTTCCGGCAGGAGATCCTGATGCGCTTCCTCCCACTCCTGCAGGGCGGCCAACCCTTCCTCGGGAGTCTGCCCTTCCTGGGGAGTTTGCCCTTCCTCGGGAATCTGGTCGGCGTCCGGGGCCTGGGGCTGGGCAATGGTCTCCAACTGGGCCAGAGCTTCGCGCTGGGCCCGCAATCGCCGCCGGGCCTGGTCCAGGTTGGCGGCGATGATGGGCGGTGGGCTGGCCCTGAACCAGGGTGTGCAGATTGGCGGCCAGGGCCTCGGCCGTGCGGCGGAATTCTTCGCCTTTGTCGGCTCGGGCCAGATCGGCGCCCAGGTTCACGGTGAGGCGTTCGGTGGCGGCGGCGGACTTCAGCAGGCGCGCGCGGGTTTGCTGACAGGCATCCTGGTGGACCTTGCGCAGGAAGTAGTCCGTCATGGCGCCGTGCAGGGAAAGGTCGGCCTGTTCGGCGGTGCCGGTGCTCCAGGTCTGCGCCGGCGGGCGGCGGTGCAGCAGGGGGTGGGGCGGATGGTTGCGGGCCCAGATCAGCCGCGTGTCCTCATCCAGCAGGGTGGTGTTGCCGCGTGGGCCGAAGACCTGATGCAGCAGGTACAGGGTTTGGTCTGCGGCGTTGGCGAACCGCAGGGCCCAGATGCGGTCCGCGGGATAAACCCCCAGGCCCGTCAGCCGGGCTCCGGGCAAGTGTTCGTTCAGGAGGTGGTCTTTGACCAAGGGCAGGGCCTTGCGCACGGGGGGCGGCCAACCGCCCTGGCCGGCCGCGGCCAGCACCGCGCCGGGCCAGAGGCTCAGGAGCAGGCCGGTGCGGTCCTGGCCCTGCCAGTGCACGCGCAACCAGGCCGGGCCCACGGAAACGCGGTAGACCCGGCGGCCCAGCCATTCGGCGCGCAGATCCGCGCCCAGGTGTTGCAACGTGGCCAGATCGCTCCAGGGCGCGGGGGGTGGGGCGGGCGCGGAGGTCATCGCGCGAAGGTGTAGCCGATGGTCAGCTTCAGGTCCGGGGTGTCCATGAGGCCGATGCGGACCTCGGCCCGCAGGCGGTTGCCGCCGGCCAGTTCGTAGGTGCTGCCGACCACGGCGCTGAGGCCCAGTTCGGCGTCCCCGTCGCGGTCATCGGACTGTAGACGATGCAGGCCGAGGCCACCGCCGCCATACAGGCCCCATGGCGCGGTGGTCAATTCGGTGAAACGGTAGGTGAGGTCGTTGTTCAGCGTCAGCAGTGTCAGGTCGTCGCCCAAACCCACTTCCAGGCTGGGCGTGTAGTCCACGTTGGGGAAGATTTCCGCCAGGATGGCGTGGCCGCCCACATGCATCTGGTGGACGTCGTCCCAGCTGGTGTAGCCGACGCGGGCGCCGAAATTCACGGGTTCCTGCAGGGCCGGGGCACTGCCCGCGCCGAGGGTCAACAGAGCGATGAGGACGAAGGTACGGAGCATGGGGCACCTCTTGCCGTTCCAGGGTGAGTGCGGGGGATGCCGGACCATACTAGTTCCAAAGGGTGGCATTCTCAACCCTCGCTGATGGTTTCTTGCCTATATACCGACCCTGCCCTAATCTTTGCCCATCCCTTTGACCCTTTTTTACTGGAGGCCTCCATGCTGAGCATGACCGGTTTCGGCAACGGCGAAAAGACCGTTGGCCCGGTGACCGTGACCGTGGAACTGCGGTCGGTGAACCATCGTTTTCTGGATGTCGGGCTGAAGCTGTCCGGCTCTCTTTCTCCCTTCGAGATGGACATCCGCCAGTTCCTGAAGGACAACGTGGCCCGGGGCCGGGTGACGGTGGTGACCCAGCTGACGCTGGACAGGGCCAACCTGCAAGGCGGGCTGGACAGCGAGCGCCTGGACGAAGGTCTGGCCATGGTGCGGGAGGCGGCGCGCCGGTTGGAAGCGGAAACGGGCAAGGCGCAGGAGATCACCCTGGACCATTTGCTGGCCGTGCCGGAGGTGCTGCGGCCCCAGGAGGCGGAGATCGATCCCGACCAGGTCAAGGAGGCCCTGCTGAGCGCCCTGACCCTGGCCCATGAGGGCTTGATGAAGACCAAGGAAGAGGAAGGCTCTGCCCTGGTCACGGAGATGCGGCAGCGGTTGGATACCCTCAGCCGGAACCTGGCGGAGGTCACCCGGCTGGCCCCCATGGCGGCGGAGCAGGTCCAGGCCAAGCTGGAGGAAAGGTTGGCCAGGATTCTGGAAGAACCCCTGGATCCGCAACGCCAGGCCCAGGAAATCGCCTTGCTGGCGGACAAGGCCAACATCAACGAGGAGATCGATCGCCTGGGCATCCATATCAGGCACTTCCAGGACGCCCTGGACGGCGGTGGCCAGGTGGCCAAGAAGCTGAACTTCCTGCTGCAGGAGATGCACCGGGAAGTCAACACCATGGGTTCCAAGACCAACCTCATGGACATCACCACCGCGGTGATCGCCATGAAAGATGAAGTGGAAAGCCTGCGCGAGCAGATCCTGAACCTGGAGTAACGCCATGATTCTGCTGATCACAGGCCCGTCGGGCGCCGGCAAGAGCAGCTTCATCGGCGAGCTGATGGCCCAGGACCCGCGCCTGGCCTTCAGCGTGTCGACCACCACGCGCGCCCCGCGGCCCGGCGAGAAAGATGGCCGGGATTACGATTTCGTCGCCGAGGAGCGCTTCGACGAGTTGCTGGGCGAGGACGCCTTCGTGGAATGGGCCCAGGTGCACGGCAACCGCTACGGCACGCGGCGCAGCGTGTTGCGGGAGATGCAGGAGCGGGGTCGCATTCCGGTGCTGGACATCGATGTGCAGGGCGGGGTGCAGGTCATCGATATATACGACGAGGAGCTGGTTTCCGTGTTCCTGTTCCCCCCTTCGTGGGAGGAGCTGGAACGGCGGCTGCGGGGGCGGGCGACCGACAGCGACGAGGTCATCGCCCGGCGGCTGCGGAACGCGCGCACCGAGGTGGGATACGCGGACCGTTACACGTACTGGATCGTCAATGATGATCTGGACGAGGCGGTGGGCCGGATGCGGGCGATCGTCCAGGCGGAGGGCTGTCGGCGGGAGGCGTTCGGGGCGAGACCGTTGTAGGCGGTTCGGGTCTTGTTTCTCTCTTGCCTGTTTTCTCTTGCCTTTTCTCGCCCCGAACGAGGGCCCACCTGGTAGATAGGAAGAAGGCCGCATGACTTATATCCCGCGCCACAAGGTCACTGATCTGATCCCCAACAAGTTCCAGGCCATCAAAATTGCCGCCCTGGAGGCCCGCCGTCTGAACGACCGCGCCCGCATGTTCGAGGTGTCCCTGCCCGGCAAGATCACCAGCCTGGCCGTGGAGCGCCTGATGGATGGCAAGGTGGAGTGGTATGATCGGAAAGAGCGCGCCAGGCAGCTTCACGCCGAAAAGGAGCAGGAAAAGGGTTAGGTCATGACCTCCCCCCGCGTTCTGCTTCTGGTCTCCGGTGGCATCGCCGCCTACAAGGCTTGTTTCTTAGCCCGTCTGCTGATGCAGGCGGGCTTTTCGGTCAAGGTGGCCATGACCGAGGCGGCCACCCGCTTCGTGGGGCCGGTCAGCTTCCAGGCCCTGACGGGCAACCCCGTGGCCACGGACCTTTGGGGCGAAGGCCAGAGCGAGGCCCTGGACCATATCGAATACGCCCGCTGGGCCGATATGGCCGTCCTGGCGCCGGCCACGGCCAACATCTTGGCCAAGGCGGCCCACGGTCTTGGCGATGACATCGTCTCCACCCTGTTGCTGGCCTTCCCCGGCCCGCTGGTGGTGGCACCGGCCATGAACGACCAGATGTGGGGCCACCCCGCCACCCAGACCAACATCCGGACGCTGGCCGAACGCGGTGCCCATGTGGTGGGCCCCGGCGCGGGCTGGCTGGCTTGCGGTTCTGTGGGCAGTGGCCGCATGAGTGAACCCGAAGAAATTTTGCCGGTTGTGCGGAAGGTGGCCGCCGGTCTGGGCGGGCGCCGGGCGGACCAGCATCCTTTGACGGAAGCTGGGAGAGCAGAGGCAGGGGAAGTACCCGCCGGCGGGTACTGGCGCGGGCGCGAGGTGGTCATTACCGCCGGGCCCACGCACGAGGCCATCGATTCCGTACGCTATGTGGCCAACCGTTCCAGCGGCCAGATGGGTTACGCCCTGGCGGCGGCCGCGGTGCGGGCCGGGGCCAGAGTGCGGCTCATCAGCGGGCCGACGCAGCTGAACGCCCCGCGGGGGTTGAGCGGCCTGGTGCCGGTGGAGTCGGCCGCGGACATGGCCGCGGCGGTGCGGGAGGCCTTGGCCGCGAATCCGGACTGGCTGATCATGTCCGCCGCCGTGGCGGACTACACGCCCGCCCAACCGGTGGCCGGCAAGCTCAAGAAAGAGAGCCTGGGCGCGCGCTGGTCTCTGGAGATGAAGCCCCAGGTGGATATTCTGGCCGAGGTGGTGCCCGCCCATCGGCCCGCCGGGTTGAAGGTGGTGGGCTTCGCCCTGGAGACCGAGGACGTGGAGAATCGGGCCATCCGCAAGCGGGAGGCCAAGCAGATGGACTACATCGTGGCCAACAACCCGACCGCCGCGGGCAGTGGCTTCGGGGCCGTGGATCATCAGGTTCTTTTGCTGGGGGCCGAGGGCAAGATCTGGCAGAGCGCGTCCCTGCCCAAGAGCGCCCTGGCCACGGAAATTCTGGCGCGCCTGGCGGCGGCCGAAGGCGGGGATGGGGGATGAGCACGGGGCGGGACGCGGTTCGTCAAGACCTGCTGAAATGGATCGAGCAGAACGAGGGGCTGGGGCTGGACTGGTTTTTGCGCGAGAGCCCGTTTTTGCGCGAGAGCCCGGTGGCGGCGGAAAGCGCGTCCAAGCCCATGCCGTCTGTTGGGGCCACGGAACCGGCAGAGCCCGCGGACGCCGGAGAACCCGCGACACCCGCGACACCTGCAACCCCCGCGACCCCTGTGGTGTCCCCGGCCGCGGTGCCCCGCGTGCAGGCCAACGTCCCGCCTCCAGGGCCCGCCCCTGAAATCAAGGATCCCGTCTTCAAGGCCGAGGTGGAGCGCTTCGTCGCCCAGACCCGGCGGCTCATCGAGGAGCAGCCTGCTCGCGCGGCGTCCCAGGATCCGCTGCTGGCCGAACACGGCGGAGACCCGCGATACGCCCTGAAGGCCTTGCAGGATTTAGTCTTGCCCTGCCGCCAATGCGGGCTGGCGGAGACCCGCACCCGGGTGGTCTTTGGCGCGGGCAGCGCCCACGCGCGGGTGCTGTTCATCGGCGAAGCCCCGGGCCGGGACGAGGATCTGCAAGGGCAGCCCTTCGTGGGGGCCAGCGGCCAGCTGCTGACCAAGATCATCGAGGCCATCGGTTTTGATCGACGTCACGTCTTCATCTGCAATATCCTGAAATGCCGCCCCCCGCGGAACCGGGACCCGCAGCCGGATGAGGTGCGGCAGTGCGAGCCCTATCTCAAGCGGCAGTTGGATATCATCCAGCCGCGCATCATCTGCTGCCTGGGGCGGATCGCGGCACAAACCCTGCTGGGCACGGATCTGAGCCTGGGCAAGTTGCGCCGGTCCGTGCATTTCTACCAAGGCATTCCCGTCATGGCCACTTACCATCCCGCCGCTCTGCTGCGGAACCCCAATTGGAAACGCGATACCTGGCAGGATGTGCAACGGTTGCGCGCCTTGCACGACGCCCTCGATTCCTGACCTTGCTCCTCCCGATCATCCGGTTTAACCCAGCACCACGGGCATGCCCATCCACGGCCAAATTTTCCAGATGAACAGGGTCAGCACCGCCAGCAGCATCCCGCTGGCGGGGATACCCGCCAGGAAGAACTCCCGCGTGCGGAACTGCCCGCTTTCGTAGGCGATGGCGTTGGGTGCCGCGCCCACCAGCAGCATGAAGGGCATGCCGGCGGTGGCCAGGGCCACGAAGGTGACGATCTCCGGCGCCACGCCGATAAAGGGCGCCATCACCAGGCTGACCGGCAGGGTGATGGCGATGGCCGCCACGTTCATGATGAAGTTGGTCATGATCAGGATCAGGGCCGCCACACCCACCAGGAAAAGCAGCCACGGCGCGTTTTCCAGCTGCCCCAGCCAGCCCAAGGCCATCCACTGCGCCGCCCCTGTCTGCCACAGGCAGAACCCGATGCTCATGGCCCCGCCGAAGAGCAGGATGATGTTCCAGGGGACGGCCTCCAGATCCGGGGCGCGCAGGATGCCCAGCACGAAGAACAGGATACCCGCGCCCAGGATGATGGCGCTCTTGTCGAAGGGCTTGAGGGCGGGCACGAAGCTGCGCGCCGTCAGCAGGGCCATCAGGCCCAGCACGATGACGAGGGTGGCGATCTCCCGTCTGGTGATGGGGCCCAATTTGGCGTAAAGCTGCTCCGCTTTGGCGCGCAATCCGGGTAGTTCACCCCGCTCCGGTCTGAAGACCAGACAGATGTAGACCCACAGCAGCAGAACCATCACCACGCCCAGGGGGGCCATGTATTTGGTGAGTTCGAAGAAGCTGATATCCCGGCCGGTGAGCTGCCGATAAAAGCCGATGGCGACGGCCCCGCGCGCCGCCCCCAGCAAGGTGATGATGCTGCCGGCGCCCGCGGCGTAGGCCATGCCGATGAACAGGCCCTTGCCGAAGCGGGTGGGCCGGCCGGTGGGTTCGTACAGCTGGTACACGATGAGCACCAGGGGGAAGATCGCCGACACCACGGCCGTATGGGCCATGAAAAGGGTCATGAAGGCGGTCATGCTGAACACGCCCAGGTAGATGACAGGCGTGCGCTCCGGGATGCCCTTCAGCAGGTAGAAGGCCATGCGCTTGGTCAGGCCGGTGGCGCTGAAAGCGGCGCCGATCAGGAGGCTGCCGAAGATGAAAAAGACAGAGGGGTCCATGAAGTCGGTCATGGCCTGGCGGGGGGCGCGGATCAGCCACAGGGATTGCGCCACGGCAATGCCCAGACCGGTGACGCCGGCGGGCAGCACCTCGAAGATCCACCACACGCCCGCCAGCATGAACAGGCCGATGGCGGCCTTGCCCTCGTGGGTCAGGACGGCGGTGCGGCCGGCCGGGTCCACCGCGTCCGGCAGAGCCGGCGAGAGGTAGAAGCCCAGGAACAGGGCGATACCCAGCAAGAAGGGAAACAGCCGGCGTTTGCTACGCACGCGTCACCACCAGGGGGAATTCGAATTCTTCGCTCTCGCCCGTGATGGCGTCACAGAAGACGGGATCATGGAATCCGGCTGCGGCCAACAGAGCGATCAACTCCTCGTCGGTCCAGGCCTTGTGGCACTGGATGTACCGCTGAAGATTACCGGACGCGATCTCCAAGATCCAGTGCCCATGCGTCTCGGTGGCGCTTTCTTCGTCCCAGCCGAACTCCTGCAGCCAGAGGTGGGGCGTGTCGCAGAAGACGGAGCGTTCCTCGCAGGACCAGAAGCTGGTGTCCTCTTTGGCGAAGATGTCTTCGGGCTGGTATTCCAGCACGAAGCGGCCACCGGGTTTGAGCAGGGCGTGCAGCTGGGGAAGGAAGGCGCGCGCCGTATCGGGCGGAAAGCTGTGGAATTCGCCGAACCAGAAGGTGATCGCGTCGAAGGGGGCGCCCAGCAGCGTGGCGGCGTCTCGGGGCAGCCGGGTCAGGTCCAGGTGGTGGAAGGTGCTGTCCAGCTGTTCGGCCTCGGCCTTGGCGCGGGCCCATCGCAGGGGCGCGGGGGCGAAATCGAAGCCGACGGCCTGATGCCCGAGGCGGGCCAGTTCATGGCAGTAGAGGCCGGGTCCGCAGCCGATATCCAGCACGCGGCTGCGGGCGGGCAACTGGCGGTGCAGCCAGGCCACGTGCGCGTCGATGAGCCGGGGCGCGCGGCTGGCCATGTGGGTGTCCGGATCCAGATGGACCAGGAGCATGCGCTCGCTGAAGGCGGGATCGTCCCAGGGGATCTGGTGGCCGTCTTGCCAGGGAAGGGGGGGATGGGCGGCGGCCATAAGCTGCCTCAGGGAAGACAGGGCGGTCAGGTTGTGCTCAGAGTTATCCACAGCCGGAAATCCTTGTTAGCAGGCTTTTTGGGGACATGTCTGCGGGAATTATCCCGGTTAATGCCCATGTTTTCCACATAATTAACAGGGGTTATCCACATCTTGTGCCCAAAGCGCCCCCGGTTGTCCCCGAAGATTTCCCCAAGTTATCCACATGAATGTCAAGAATCCCGGGGTGCCGGTATGACAGGCGGGCAGGGACATGGTACATTGCCTAATTCCTCGCTTTTCTGTTCTCATGGATGGTCCGATTATCGTCCCGTCCCGGTGGTCCTTTATCGTATCTCGAGGTGAGTGGTGAACGCCATGCCCCAGTCTGAAAAGAAAAAATCCTCTTACGGCTATGATCGTCTGCCCCAGGATCGCCAGCCGCCTTTCAACGAAGACGCCGAACAGGCGGTTCTGGCGGCCGGGTTCATCGACCGCGAGGCCGTCGGGATGGTGCAGGAGCACGTCAGTTTCACGGATTTCTACCGACTGGAGCACCAGCTCATTTTTCAAGCCATGGGCAGGCTGTACCTGGAGAACCAGGCCATCGACCCCATCACCGTGGCGGATATGCTCAAGCGGGGGGGCGAGGACTTCCTGGGCCGGGAGAAGAAGAAGATGCTGGCGGACCGCAACCTGCTGGAGGCGGTGGGGGGGATGGACTTCCTGATCGACCTGACGGGTATGCTGGGGTCGGCGGCCAACGCCGTTTTTCATGCGGGTATTGTGCGGGAAAAAGCGGTGCTGCGCAACCTGATCAGCGTCAGCACCCACATCGCCGCCGAGGCCTACGCCGGCGAGAACGAGGTGGCCAAGATCCTGGACGACGCCGGGGACCGGATCTACAAGATCAGCCACGAGACCCAGGCTCAGGGCTTCAGCGGTGTGGACGTCATCGTGCCCGACACGTTCAAAAGCATCGAGCAAGCCTTCCAGAACAACGATGACGTCACGGGCCTGCGCACCGGCTTCTCGGAACTGGACAGGAAGACCGGCGGGCTGCAGCCCAGCGATCTGATCATCCTGGCCGCGCGCCCGTCCATGGGCAAGACCAGTTTCGCCCTGAACCTGGCCTACAACGTGGCGGTGAACGAGGGCGTGGGCGTGGGCGTCTTCAGCCTGGAAATGAGTCGCGAGCAGCTGGTCATGCGGATGCTGGGCAGCAGCGGCCAGTTCAATCTGCACAACCTGCGCCGGGGCCGCCTGCAGGCCGAGGACTGGCCGCGTCTGACGGCGGCCTGCGAGAAGCTTTCCCAGGCGCCCATCTACATCGACGACACCAGCGGCATCGGCGTGCTGGAGATGAAGGCCAAGGCGCGGCGTTTGCAGCGGCAGCATGGGCTGGGGCTGATCGTCATCGATTACCTGCAGCTGATGCAGGGCAGCGGACGCGCGGAGAACCGGCAGCAGGAGATTTCCGTCATCAGCCGGAACCTGAAGGGCATGGCCAAAGACAGGACGCCGACGTCGTCATGTTCATCTTCCGCGAAGAGGTGTACAAGCCCGACGACGAGACGCTGCAGAATCTGGCCAGCATCATCATCGGCAAGCAGAGGAACGGGCCCATCGGTTCGGTGGATCTGTACTTCCACAAGGAGTTCACCAAGTTCGCGGATCTGGCGCGTTAGCCGTGTGGGCCGGACATGGCCGGGAAAGGAATCCTCTTGAGCGAGACGCAACGGGAAATCATGAATCTGGAACTGATCGATCTGGACCAGGAGCTGCCCGGCCAGCGCCGGTTCATCAGCTGCTGGACGGGCGTGTACGACGGGCGCGCCTTCGTGGTGGATCCCGGGCCGTCGTCCACGGCGTCCCATCTGATCGGCCGGCTCGAGGCCCTGAAGGTGCGCCATGTTGATCTGATCCTGCTGACCCATATCCATCTGGACCATGGGGGGTGCACCAGCCGTATCCTGGAACGCTGGCCCAAGGCGCGTGTCTACTGCCACGAGTCCGGGCGCAAGCATCTGCAGGATCCGTCCCGGCTGTGGCAGGGCAGCTTGAAGGTTCTGGGCCACAAGGCCCAGGTGTACGGCGAGCCCGGCCCGGTCCCCGCCGCCGCCTTCATGGATGAGGCCGAGCTGGAGCGGTGCGGTATCCAGGTGATCGAGACGCCGGGGCACGCGCCCCACCATGTGAGCTTCGTGGTGGGGGATACCCTTTTCTTGGGTGAAGCCGCCGGCACCTTCAGCGCCTTGGGCGGCCCGCGCGACAACCTGGATTGTTATCTGCGGCCGGCCACTCCGCCGCGCTTCTTCCCCGAGACGGCGGACCGATCCCTGCGCGCCATGCTGACGGTGGAGCCTTTTCCGAAGCGGCTCTGTTTCGCCCACCACGGTCACTTCACAGGCGATGGCCGGACCTTGCTGGAGGCGGCCCGCCGGCAGCTGCGGACCTGGGTGGCCACAGTGGCGAACCGGCTGGAGGCCTGGGGGCTGGATCCCGCCGACGAGGCCGCGGTGTTGGAGCGGGCGCCGCAGCTGATCGCGGCCCTGCGCCAGGCGGACCCCGGCTTTGCGCGAGGGGTGAAGCTGCCGGAGGACATCCGGGTGCGGGAAGAAGATTTCACCCGCCAGACCCTGCGGGGGATCTGCGGCCATCTGGCCACGTCCGGGAGGTAATCCGGGAGGTAATCCGGGAAGTGGTTCGGGAAGTAGACGTGGTCTGAAACGGTGATATATTAGGACGGTTATGACGGCTTTCTTCGAAACCTTCGGGGCCCGGGTGATCAGGGGCATGGTGAACGCCGGACGCGGCGTCATGCTTCTGCGCAATATCGTGCTCTGCCGTCACGGCGGTGCAGGCCGTCTACCAGATGAACAAGATGGTGCCCCTCAAATTCCTGGGCGTCATGATTTCCAAGACCGTATTCATCGAGCTGGGTCCCGTGCTGATGGCCCTGGTGGTAGGTAGCCGCCTGTGCGCCAACTACGCCGCCGAACTGGGCACCATGAAGGTGACCGAGCAGTTGGACGCCATGAGCATCATGGCCATCGATCCGGTGGCCTATTTGGCGTTGCCGCGTTTTCTGGCCGCGCTGCTGATGATGCCGGTGGTGACCATCATCTGCGACGCGGTGGCCATCGGCGGCGCCTACGTGGTCTCGGTGGCCACCCTGGATGTGGGCGCGGGGGTCTTCACCGAGGGGCTGCGCATGTTCTACCGGCACAGCGATCTGCTGGGCGGTGTCATCAAGAGCGTGGTCTTCGGGGGCATCATCGGCCTGAGCGGAATCTATTTCGGATTCAACACCCGGGGTGGGGCCGAGGGTGTGGGGCGCAGCACCATGACCGCGGTGGTGGGCAGTTGCCTGAGCGTGCTGGTGGCCGATTACCTGCTGGCCATCATCCTCTTCCAGATCATCTTCGGGAAGCATTAGAGCATGGCGGATCACGTGGCACTTCCCCATCCCGCGCCAACCCACCAGGGCATTTCCCTGTGCGGCGTGACCAAGAGCTTCGGCTCCAAACGGGTACTGGATGGCTGCGACCTGCAGGTGAACAAGGGCGAAACCCTGGTTGTCCTCGGACGTAGTGGCGAGGGCAAGAGTGTGCTGCTCAAGCACATGGTGCGGTTGCTGGAGCCCGACGCGGGAGATATCTGGATCGATGGGCAGGAAATCACCGGGCTGGCCCGGCGTAAGCTGATGCTCTTGCGGCGCCGGTTTGGCTTTCTTTTCCAGGGGGCGGCCCTTTTCGACAGCATGACCATCGGCAAGAACGTGGGGCTGATGCTGGAGGAGCATACGGACTGGAGCCGGCAGCGTATCCGGGCGCGGGTGCGGGAATGCCTGGAGATGGTGGGGCTGGACAACGTGGAGAGCAAGCTTCCGAGCGAGCGGGCCATCGCCATGGAGCCGGAGTACATCCTGTACGACGAGCCCACCACCGGCTTGGATCCCATCACCAGCGACGCCATCAACGATCTGATCATCATGCTGCGCAAGCAACTGGGCGTGACCGGTATCGTGGTGACGCACGACATGCCCAGCGCCTTCAAGATCGCCGACCGCATGGCCATGCTGAACAAGGGCAAGATCGTCTATACCGGAACGGTTGCGGAGGTGCGTGCCACGGACAACTCCATGGTGCGCCAGTTCATCAAGGGCAGCTCGCAAGGCCCGCTGGAGACTTTTTGAAATGATCAAGAAACAGAAAAGACGCGAATTTCAGGTGGGTATCCTGGCGACTCTGGCCATCCTGCTGCTGGTGGTGGGGATGCTGTGGTTCAGGAACGTGGACCTGTCGGATGAGAAAACGCGCTACCAGGTGGATTTTCAGCGGGTGGAGGGGTTGCGTGAAGGTGACAAGGTCCAGATCCGCGGCATCCGCATGGGGGAAGTGGAATCCCTGACCCTGTTGCCCACGGCGGTGCGCGTGCAGATCAAGATGTCCGAGAAGGCCGTGTTGACGGACGAGGCCGTGGTGGTTCTGGGGGAGAGGGGTATCGTGGGAGAGATCGTCCTGGAGATCGATCCGGGCAGAGGGCGGCCGGTGCAGGAAGGGCACGTCTTTCAGGGGCGGACGGCGGGCACCATCGCGGCCATGACCGACGCAGCGGGCGACGCTCTGGCCGAGATGCGGATCATGGTGGAGAAGGTTAACGAACTGGTGGCGGAAGTCCGCGAGCAGGGGAAGGTGGTGCAGACCCTGGCCCAGGCCAACAAGACCTTCACCCGCGTGGACGAGATGCTGGAACGCAACGATCATGATATCCGGATCTCGCGTTCGACGGCATGGACCGGACCCTGGCCGGGGCTGACAGCCTCATGAATAATTTGAATATCGCCTCCGAACGGCTTAATGTAGTCCTGGGGAAGATGGAAGATGGGGACGGCTCGCTGGCGCGCCTGCTGAACGACCCGCTACTGTATGATCGGGCCGATTCCACCCTGAGTTCGGTCCGGCGGTTGGTGGACGCCTTGCGTCGTAACCCGAAGCGCCATTTCAAAATCAACGTGTTGGATTTCTAACCGGCCTACGTGGCCGAGGAGGACCCATGAGTGACCCGAAGAAGGACGCCATGATCCAGGCCATCAAAGACGCCCTGATGGTGGAAATCAAAGGGCAGCAGCTGTACGCCCACGCCGCTGAAACGACCCAGGATCCCGCTGCCAAGGCCATGTTCAACATGCTGGCCAAGGACGAGGACGACCACGTCAACATCCTCAAGACCCAACACAGGAGCCTGATGGAAGACGGTTGCATCAATCTGGACGATGTGCACCCCGCCGAGGTGGATCACGGGAGCCAGGATGTCATCACCGACGGCTTCAAGAAGAGCATCAAGCGCGGCCAGTTCGAGATGGCCGTCATCAGCATCGGCTGCGACCTGGAAAACAAGGCCATCGCCTACTACAAGGAGCAGGCCGCCAAGACGGATGACCCCGATCTGAAGCAGCTCTTCACCTGGCTGGTGGAGTGGGAAGACGGTCACCTGGAGCAGCTCATGGAGCTGGAGAAGATCTACCAGGACGCCTACTGGGCGGACCAAGGCTTCAGTCCGATGTAAGGGTCTTTACTCGCTTTGATTTAAGGATTCCAGCCCCGCCGTTTCGGCGGGGTTTTTTTGTCAAGCATTGTCTCCGTTGGCCGATTGATGCCACAGCGCAAACGATCCTTTCGCCCAAAACTTGGAGACGACAATGAAAATTATCCACAAGATCGGTCTGGTGGGGATGGTCCCCATTCTTGCGTTGCTGGCGTTCACGGTGGCGGTCATGGAGCCCAGGATCATCCTGATCAAGGATGCCTCCCGTTGGGAACGGACCTCCTTGCTTGTGGAGGATTGCAGCCACTTCATCCACGATCTGCAGATCGAGCGGGGGTCCTCGGCCGCCTATCTGAAAGGCAGCATGAGCCGGTCCGCCCTGGCGGGCAAACGCCGGGCCACCGATGAGCAGAAAAAGGAGTTCCTGGCCGCTATCCAGGAACACGCCCACGATCCGGATATCCTGGCCAAGCTCACGAGCAACGCCGAAAAGGTGACCGGCTTGCGCCGTTTGGTGGATTCCGGCCGGCCCGCTCCGGAGGTCGTGGAGGCCTACACCGAGATGATCACCGAGTACACGAACTACGAGCGTGAGATCATCAAGCAGAAAACGGGCAAGGGCCAGGGTAAGCGTCTTCTTTCATTGGTGGACCTGGAACTGGCCAAGGAGAGCGCCGGTCTGTTGCGCTCCGGCCTGACCTCCGCCTGCGCCGGGGACGAACCCTTGACCTCCGAGCAGGTGGCCTACTTGTCGCGCCTGCTGACCAGCGTCGAGGTCCAGATCGCCATGCCCGGCTTGACGGTGAACAAGGCCAACCAGAAGAAGCTGAACGAATTGCAGAGAAGTTCCGAGTGGAAGAAGATGAAGCAGATTTACGCGACCATTGTCGCGCGGAGCCAAACCGGCGGGTACGGTTATGACGCCGCCGAAGTCTTCCCCACCGCCACCGTGTATGTCGATGGCCTGGGCGGGGTTCTCTTCGACCAGCACATCGAGATGGAAAAGCGCTCCCAGAAACTCATCCGCCAGGCCAAACAGGATATGTGGGGCTGGGGGGCGATGATGAGCGCCTCCATTCTGGTGGCCCTGGGGCTGCTGATCCACTTCACCCGTGATATCACGCGCCCGCTGAACGATGCCGTGCGTCTGTCGGTGGCCGTCTCCCAAGGGGATCTTTCCCAGCGCCTGGAAAAGCGTGGGAACGACGAGACGGGGCAGCTGGTGGATGCCCTGAATACGGCCATCGCCGGCCTGGAGGAGAAAGCCAAGGTGGCGGAACGCATCGCCGACAAGGACCTGACCGTGCAGGTGGCGATGGCCTCGGACGAGGATACTCTGGGCGCGGCTCTGCAGCGCATGGTGAGCGCCCTGAAGGGCCTCATCGGCGAGGTGCGGGAGAACGCGGCTCAGGTCTCCAACGGGAGCCTGGAGATCGCCTCGGCCAGCCAGGATCTGAGCGAAGGCACAACCCAGCAGGCGAGCACCCTGCAGGAGATTTCCAGCAGCATGACCGAACTGAGCCACGGCACCCAGGAGAACGCCTCCCATGCCCGGGAAGCCAAGGACCTGACGGACAAGGCCAAGGAGGATTCCGAACAGGGCATCGACGACATGGAGAAGATGGTCCAGAGCATGGACGAGATCACCGAGAGCAGCCGGCGCATCGGCCAGATCATCAAGACGGTGGACGACATCGCGTTCCAGACGAACCTGCTGGCTTTGAATGCCGCGGTGGAGGCGGCCCGCGCCGGTAAGCACGGCAAGGGATTTGCCGTGGTGGCCGAAGAGGTGCGCAGCCTGGCCGGCCGTAGCGCCAAGGCTGCTCGCGAGACGAGCATGCTGATCGAGGAAAGCTACGGCAAGGTGACCGAAGGCGGGGAACTGGCCGAGCGGGCCGCCGGCAGCTTCCGCAACATCGTCCAGGGCGTGACCCAGGCGGCGCAGTTGGTGGGCGAAATCACCGTGGCCGTCCAGGACCAGGCCCAGGGCATCGCGGAAATTTCCGAGGGTCTCAAGCAGGTTGACGGCGTGGTGCAGCGCAGCACCGCCGCCAGCGAGGAACTGGCTGCCGCCGCGGATCAGCTGTCGGGCCAGTCCTCCAACCTGGAGGGGCTGTTGGGCCGGTTCCAGACCGATGACGGCGCGGCGCGGCGCAACCGGCCGACGGTGAACGCCGACGCGGACCGGCTGCTGGCCGAAGTTCAGCTTCAGGATAGCTGGGGTTAAGGCACGCGCTCGAGAGGATCGTCGCGGCGGGCCGGGGCCACCCTGAGACAGGGGCGCCCTGGCCCGTTGCATTATTGGCGGAAATGGTTCATATTGCAGCGCAATCGGCGGGTTCCAAGCCCGCTCGCGACCTCAAGCCTACCAAGCCAAGGATGAATCATGGCCTACGATCCGCAAAAGATCGAACCCCGCTGGCAGCAGTACTGGGATGAGCACAAGACCTTCAAGGCCCTGGACCCGGGCCGGCCCGGCGGCGACAAGCCCAAATACTACGTGCTGGATATGTTCCCTTATCCCAGCGGCAACGGCCTGCACGTGGGGCATCCGGAGGGCTACACGGCCACGGACATCATCGCGCGCTACAAGCGCATGACGGGCCACAACGTGCTGCACCCCATGGGCTGGGACAGCTTCGGTTTGCCCGCGGAGAACCACGCCATGAAGACGGGAGAACATCCCGCCGACACCACCCGCCGCAACATCGCCAATTTCAAGCGCCAGCTGAAGATGCTGGGTTTCAGTTTCGACTGGGACCGCGAGGTGGCCACCAGTCACCCGCAATATTACCGCTGGACCCAGTGGATTTTCACCAAGCTGTACGAGCAGGGCCTGGCCTACGAGGGCGAGATGGCCGTCAACTGGTGCCCCGCTCTGGGCACGGTCCTGGCCAATGAAGAGGTCAAGGACGGTCTGAGCGAGGTGGGCGGTCATCCCGTGGTGCGCAAGCCCATGAAGCAGTGGATGCTGAAGATCACCGCCTACGCCCAGAGGTTGCTGGATGATCTGGATGATCTGGACCGGACACCATGTTCGGCGCCACCTACATGGTGCTCAGCCCGGAACACCCCTGGGTGCGGGAGCTGACCACCGCGGAGCAGCGCGAGGCCGTGGAGGCCTACATCAAGGAGACCCAGGGCAAGAGCGACCGGGACCGGCTGATCGCCAAGGAGAAGACCGGCTGCTTCACCGGCGCCATGGCCGTCAACCCGGCCAACGATGAGCGGATTCCCATCTGGATCGCGGATTACGTGATGATGGGCTACGGCACCGGCGCCATCATGGCCGTGCCCGGCCAGGACGAGCGGGACTGGGAATTCGCCGAGGTCTTCGACCTGCCCATCATCCGCACCGTGCAGCCCGACGAAGGGTTCGCGGGCAAGGCCTTCACCGGCGACGGCCCCGCCATCAACAGCGGTTTCCTGAACGGCCTGGGCGTGGCCGAAGCCAAGGGGAAGATGACGCAATGGCTGGAGTCCAAGGGGCTGGGCCAGGCGGTGGTGAACTACAAGCTGCGCGACTGGCTGTTCAGCCGTCAGCGCTACTGGGGCGAACCCTTCCCTCTGCTGCACATGGAAGACGGCACGGTGCGCCTTATGGGCGCCGACGAATTGCCGCTGACCCTGCCGGACGTGCAGAAGTACGAGGTGGCCGGTACCGGCGAAGGCCCTCTGGCGGTGATCTCGGATTGGATCAACATCACCGATCCTGTCAGTGGCCGGAAGGCCCGCCGTGAGAGCAACACCATGCCCCAGTGGGCCGGCAGCTGCTGGTATTACCTGCGCTATATCGATCCGCGCAACCCGGACGAGGCCTGGGACAAGGAAAAAGAGAATTACTGGATGCCGGTGGACCTGTATCTGGGGGGCACGGAGCACGCCGTGCTGCACCTGCTGTACGCGCGCTTCTGGCACAAGGTCCTGTTCGATCTGGGCTTGGTCTCCACCTCGGAGCCGTTCCAGAAGCTACGCAACCAGGGCATGATCCTGGGCGAGAACGGCGACAAGATGAGCAAGAGCCGCGGCAACGTCGTCAATCCCGATGACGTGATCGCCGACCAGGGGGCTGACGCCCTGCGGCTGTACCTCATGTTCCTGGGCCCTCTGGAAAGGGATAAACCCTGGAACACGAAGGGCATCGAGGGGGTGCGACGCTTCCTGGATCGCGCCTGGCGCCTGTTCATGGACGAGGTCGATGAGCAAGATGTCCTCGCCGCCGCCGTGCGGGACGTGCAGGCCGACGAGGCCTTCGTCAATGAAATGACGAGCATGGAGGTGCGGCCCAAGGCGGTGCTGGAGGACTTCCTGAAGCTGCTGGCGCCCTACGCGCCGCACATGGCGGAGGAACTGTGGTCGCGGCTGGGCCATGCCCAGACGTTGGCCCACGAGGCGTGGCCCGTGGCGGACGAGAAGTATCTGGTGGCGGACACCATCACGTTGGCGGTGCAGGTGATGGGCAAGCTGCGTGACACCATCGAGGTACCGGCGGAAGTGACGGAGGATGAGATCCGGGCGATCCTGCCTGAGCGGGGCAAGCTGAAGCCGTACCTGGAGGGCAAGCGGATCGTGAAGCTGATCCATGTGCCGGGGCGGTTGGTGAACCTTGTGGTGAAGTGATCTTTGCCGGCTGAAAAACTGAGCGGGGCATCGGGTCAGGATGCCCCGCTTTTCTTTTGGGGTTCTTCTTCTCTTTGGGCTCTTCTTCTCTTTGGAAGCCCTTCTTGCGAGGCGAGCCTCGGGAGCGATCACTTCACGATCAGCAATTTCTCCGTTACCCGCGCCGATCCCGCCTCCAGCCGGCACAGATAGACCCCACTGGCCAGGGCGCGCCCGTCCAGCCGCACCTCGTGGGGGCCGGCGGTCCGTCGGCTGGAGACCAGGGTGGCCACCTTGCGCCCGGCCATGTCATACACCGCCAGGTTCACGTGCGCGTCTCGGGGCAGATCGTACCGGATGGTGGTGCCGTCGGTGAACGGGTTGGGCTCCGCGCCCAGGATCGCCAGAGAAATATCCTGCCCCTCCGGCGCCGCGCTGACCCCCAGGGTCTTGCGGCCGAAATAGACATCCTGCTCCCCGTTGAAGGTGGCGGCCCAGGCCAGACTGAAGCCCTCGTCGTCGGAGACCATGTGGAAATAATCGCCCATCTTTTCCTGGTTGGGCCAGCCCACGTGCGGATCGAAGGCGTCGGAAAGCCGCTCGTTGGGCGACCAGGTCACGCCGCCGTCTTCGGAGTGGGCGTAATAGAGGGAGGAGAGATAGGTGCCGGGGTTGTCGCGGGTATCCAGCCAGACGGCGTCGATGCGCCCCGACGGGCTGGTGGACATGGTGCCGAACCACTGCCAGTTGTCGCCCTGATCGTCGTTCACGCGCACCGGAGCGCTCCAGGTGGCGCCGGCGTCGTTGCTGCGGACGAAATGCACATCCAGGGGATCGGATCCTTGCGGCTTCACGGAGCAGAGGACATAGGTCGCGTACCCCGCGGGGTCGTCGCTGATCCCGGTGGCGATGTGGGCCTGGCCCAGCAGACCGTCGGGGTTGGGCCCCCTGCGTGAGACGATGCCCCCGCCCATATCCACGGTCGCCGTCTGATCCCAGACCGGGGGCTGGTCGGCGTTGTTGGCGTTGCTGGAGCGGGCCACCACGCAGGAAGTCCCGTCCGAGCCGACGACATACAGGACCCCGCCCAGGTCGAATCCCTCGCCGGGTGAGACGGCCAGGGTGCCCCAATACGGGTCTTCGGGAATCTCCAGGCACGGCTGGTAGA
>PDWI01001795.1_pt1 | contig 38117 bp, 32 predicted proteins | sample 1430891 | NCBI WGS metagenome assembly PDWI01 (sample SAMN01162508, study PRJNA174530) | Oral metagenome, whole genome shotgun sequencing project. | biome: Marine environment; feature: Marine mammal; material: Swab sample of the gingival sulcus; isolation source: swab sample of gingival sulcus... | reverse complement strand
CCGTGGCCGTTATATGAAAGTCCGATGCAAACCCATTCGGTTCTTTCTATATTTGTTGTGGGTCGAAGCCTGTTTGACGATCAACCAGATCATCCCGTGGCCGTTATATACCAATATTTAATATATCTTTTTGATAGGATATACAATTTTTATTTCTGTTATAACCGCGCTTCATGAGTCAAGGACTAGTACCGAGTTTCGTGCCTCAGCACGGTTACGAATCCTTCTTTTTTCAGCCATTGTTTGTATAACGGCCACGGGCGCCTCTGGGCTATCGAATCCCAGGCGTTGGCCCATAACAAAACAAGAAAATGAGAGGGGTACATGGGTTGCGGGTTTCCCGATCTAGATAAAAGATAAATCTAACCCGATCGTAAATTTGACTGAAGTAAAAAGAAACGGCTGGGCAATTTAAATTGCTCAGCCGTTTTCTATTGCTGCCTGAATGAAGGCACTTGGTCTAAAATTAATTGTTCACTTTGGACTTGAAAAAATATCTATCCCTTCGCTGTCTGTCGAATGGTTTCCCAGGCAGATTCAGGAATATGCGCACCCATGACCCGGCAGACTTCGTAGCCACAGCGAGAAGCCAGTTGGCCGGCTTTTTCAATGGAAAATCCATGGGCAATACCGTAAAGAAAGCCTGCCGCCCAAAGGTCGCCGGCGCCGGTGGTGTCTACGGCTTTTTCTCCTTTAACCGGCTGGATGCGCGTGACTTCATTGTTTCGGGATATCCAGCTGCCCCGCGCTCCAAGTTTGAGCACGGCATAGGTCACGTTTTCAGACAGTGCAGCCAGGGCCTTTGTTTCATCTTTATGACCGGTGTAGGCCCAGGCTTCGTCTTCATTGGCAATGAGAATATCCACATAGGACTTGATCAGGTCGGGGAGGATCTCCTTGGCCGCGTTGACCACCTCAAAGCTGGCCAGATCAAGGGCAATCAGGGCGCCGGCTGTTTTTGCCGCCTTCACCGACGCAAACATGAGTTCGGGGTTGAAAAGCAGGTAGCCTTCGACCAGGGCAATGGCAGTCTCGCTGAACAAATCCGGAGTGATGGTTGCCGGGTCCATTTCGACAGAGGCGCCAAGATCTGTGAACATGGAACGCTGGGCATCCGGGGTGACCACGGAGACGACCTTACCGGTAGGGGTGTTGGACAGACTTAGTTTTGGCTCCACGCCGCAGGCGCTGAGTTTAGATTGAAATGTCTCTCCAAATGTGTCTTTACCGCGGCGGCCGATGAATCTGGCATCCCCGCCAAGATTGCCCACCCCCACAATGGTATTGCAGGCCGCTCCCCCCGATACAATGGCAGGTTCGCTCTCCGCTTTGGCGATGATGTGTTGCTGGGTGTCATCATCCACATAGGTCATTCCACCTTTTTCTTTTCCCAAGGCCTTTAGGAATGCGTCTGATTCATTGATCAGCACGTCTACCAGGGCCGCTCCAATGCCGGTAATTCGGGTGACAGTCATTATATGGTCTCCATCTATTTTGAGGTTAGGGGTTCTGGTGCATCATAAAATTCGCAGGGGAATTGTCAAGGAATTTTACCTGGGGAAATAAAAATATCAACATATATTGATATGTTTAACACAAATCCATTGACAAAGGGAGAATAAAGGCCTATTAATGATTTGAAAATGAATTGGTGGAAATGGTAATATATTATAATTCATAAACAAACGGCCACAGGCCAAACTGATCTTTCCCAAGGTTTGCCAAAACCAAATCATGAAAGAAGTTATTCGGTTAGATAATTTTTTTCATATACATATTATAAGGAGACAGCATGTCAGAGAATAAATCATTTATGTTTACTTCTGAATCTGTGACCGAAGGTCATCCCGATAAGGTGGCAGACGCCATTTCGGACAGCATCCTAGACGCCATTATGGCACAAGACAAAAATTGCCGGGTGGCGTGTGAAACCCTTGTGACCACCGGTATGGCCATGGTGGCCGGCGAAATTACCACCGACTGCTATGTGGATATTCCCGAAGTGGTGAGAAACACCATTAAGGAGATTGGATACAACTCTTCCCAGATGGGATTTGATTGGCAGACATGCGCGGTGATCACCAGCATTGACCAGCAGTCCGCAGACATTGCCCAAGGCGTTGACGAAGGTGCCGGCCTGTTTAAAGAACAGGGTGCCGGGGACCAGGGTCTGATGTTTGGTTTTGCCACCAATGAAACCGAAGAGCTGATGCCCATGCCCATTATTTATGCCCATAAGCTGACCCGGCGGCTGACCCAGGTTCGTAAAAACGGTGCGTTGGACTTCCTGCGCCCCGATGGAAAATCGCAAGTTACCATTGAATACATGGATGGCAAGCCCAAACGGGTTGACACGGTGGTTGTGTCTACTCAGCATTCCCCGGATGTCACCTATGATGATCTTAAGGCGGCAATTATCAAAGAAGTGATCAAGAAGGTGATCCCTGAAGAAATGATTGACGGGGATACCAAGTTTTTCATCAACCCCACCGGTCGGTTTGTTGTGGGCGGCCCCATGGGGGATTGCGGCGTGACCGGCCGAAAAATCATTGTGGATACCTATGGGGGACAGGGCAGCCATGGCGGGGGATGCTTCTCTGGCAAAGATCCCTCAAAAGTCGATAGAAGTGCATCCTACATGGGCCGTTACGTTGCTAAAAATCTGGTGGCTGCGGGCTTGGCCGATAAGTGCGAAGTACAGGTTGCCTATGCCATCGGCGTTGCCAAACCCGTGTCTTTGATGGTGGATTTTATGGGGACTGGCAAAATCGACGAAGCCCGGGCGGCACAAATCGTTAAAGAGGTGTTTGACCTGCGTCCCGCCGGCATCATTGAGCAGCTGGACCTTTTACGCCCCATTTATCGAAAAACATCTGCCTACGGCCATTTTGGCCGTCAAGATCCCGACTTTTATTGGGAAAGAACAGATAAAGCCGATCAGATCAAATCCCTGGCCGGGCTTTAACTCATTGTAAGGAGTATAAAAAATGAGCGATTTTCTTGATCTTGACCTGTCTTTGAAATACAAGGTCAAAGATATATCCTTAGCCCAGGACGGGCATAAAGACATGCAGCTCTCAGAAAAAGAGATGCCCGGCCTGATGGCGATTCGTGAAAAATATGGTCCAGAAAAACCCTTGAAGGGGTTAAAAATCATGGGCAGCCTGCACATGACCATACAAACGGCCATGCTTATTGATACCTTGTATGAGTTGGGTGCCGATCTTCGCTGGGCCTCCTGCAACATTTTTTCCACCCAGGATCATGCGGCTGCAGCGATTGCTGAGAAGGGATCTGCCGCTGTATTTGCCTGGAAGGGTGAATCCTTAGAAGAATTTTGGTGGTGCACGGAACAGGCTTTGACCTGGCCTGACGGCTCCGGCCCGGACCTGATTGTGGACGACGGCGGTGATGCCACCCTATTTGTTCATCAAGGCGTTAAGGTGGAAAAAGATCCGTCTATCCTGGACAACGACACCCACAGTGCCGATGAGCGCTGCCTTATGGCACGCCTGGCTGTCAGCTACAAGAAGGACCCTGACCGCTGGACCCGTATTGCTGCTGCCATCCGAGGGGTGTCCGAAGAAACCACCACCGGGGTTCACCGGCTCTACCAGTTGGCGGCAGCCAATGAATTGCTGTTTCCGGCCATCAATGTTAACGATTCAGTGACCAAATCCAAGTTTGACAATCTTTATGGATGCCGGGAGTCGCTGGCCGACGGCATTAAACGGGCCACCGACGTTATGATTGCCGGCAAAACCGTTGTCATTGCCGGTTACGGTGATGTGGGCAAGGGCTGTGCCGCCTCCATGAAAGGCTATGGTGCCATTGTTCTGATCACTGAAATCGACCCCATTTGTGCGCTTCAGGCGGCCATGGAAGGGTATGAAGTGGTTACCATGGAAGAGGCGGCAGGGCGTGCTGATATTTTTGTCACTGCAACGGGTAATTACCATGTTATTAAGGGTGAGCACATTGAACAGATGAAGGATGAATCCATCATCTGCAACATTGGTCACTTTGATAACGAAATTGATATGGCCTATCTGGAAGACAGCCCTACCGCTAAAAAAATCCAGATCAAGCCCCAGGTAGATAAATGGGTGCTGGAATCTGGCCGTTCAGTTGTGGTACTGGCCGAGGGGCGCCTGGTGAATTTGGGTTGCGCCACTGGCCATCCCAGCTTTGTGATGAGCAACTCTTTTTCCAACCAGACCCTGGCTCAGATCAAACTGGCCCAAGAAGAGCTGGAGACTAAGGTGTACACCCTGCCCAAAGAATTGGACGAAGAGGTGGCAAGACTCCACTTGAAAAATCTTTCGGTCAATCTGACCCAGCTGACCCAGGAACAGGCCGATTACCTGGGCATTTCTGTAAATGGTCCTTTTAAACCCGATCACTACAGATATTAAGTAAGGTCCATGATCAAGAGAGAACATCGCCATCTACTTGGCTTTTAAGTCACCCTCGGCGTTACGCCAAAGGACACATATAACCGCGTCCATTGGCGTGCCTTGATGGTGACTTAAAATCCGGCGGATCTGTGGCAGATTTAATTCTATCATGGGCCTAGGGCGCGGCACTGATTTTTTTCGTTTCGATTGACTGGTTGAAATGACGTGAGGGCGGATGCTTTGGCATCCGCCCTCATGCGTTCTATACACCGGCTGCGGGCCAATCCGTTCTGTGGCGGCAGCTTGCTTAGATCGGTTGTCTCAAATCAATTGGTTTATGGGACAATGGAATGGATCAACTGATTAGGTCTTTTAGTTTGTCAATGATGTGATTGTTCTCCGGAAATTTGCCGGTGCTGTGTTTGGAGTATACCAGGGTATCATCGGCCGTGATGTCATAGATTCCCCCTGATCCGGGGATCAATTCCGGGCTGATACCTGTTTCAGTCTTAATGCGGTCTGCCAGACCGGCAGCTCTGGGCTGGTAGTTTCAAACGGAGCAATACGTGATTTTTATTTTCATGGTGGGTTCCTTTCTGGTTAACGGTTAATTTCTTTTGTATCAGGAAACGCCATAGGGTTCAAACCCAGGTCGGTAAAAAAAGTCCCTTTTGAAGATGATCGTCCAGCGTGTAAAAAATAACACCGCATCAAATTCAATTCTGCTTGACTTGATTGCAGGCGGTTTATATAACGGCCACGGGCCGTCCCTGGTCTATCGAATCTCAGGTGTTGGTCTAAAATAAAAAAAAGAAATTAATTCAGTGGGTTACTGATACTTTCATATAAACGGCCACGGGCCGTCCTGGGTCTTATCGATACCCAGGCACAGCCCACAACAAAGATTGAAAGATCTGAGTAACCTACACAGACTTTCATATAACCGCCACGGGCGGACCTGGTTTTTCACCTCGGTTCGCCCACAACAAATATAGAAAGAACCGAATGGGTTTGCATCGGACTTTCATATAAAAAAAACGTCAAATAAAAGGTGCGCCTATGAACCTGAGTATGATGACAGAAAGTGTTTTCAATTTTTTGGAGCAGATTGGTTTTATGCATCCTGTTCACCCTGCAATGACCCATATTCCCATGGGGATGGTGATGGGTGCCATCGTATTCCGGCTTTTGGGGCTGTTTCCTAAATTCAGGGGATTGGCCCGAACGGCACACCATTGTGTGATTCTCGGCCTTTTGGGGGTGGTACCTACGGTATTGACGGGGATCCTGGACTGGCAGCACCGATACGGCGGCGCCTGGGAAACCCTGATCATTGGAAAAATTGTACTGGCAATCCTTCTATCGCTCCTTATGCTGTTTATCGCCATAAAGGATGATATTGAAAATCCGGGGTTCAATAAAATTACCGGAGCCTATTTGCTGATGCTTCTGTTGATCGGAGGACTTGGATTTTCTGGCGGTGAGTTAATTGCCTGGTAGGTGTTTGTCCCGCTAAAGTGATCGTTCCGTTTGAATGACGGCGTTTAGACCTTCATGGAGATCTGACACAATGCGAATCCGTGTGGATCGAATAAACTGGTTGTCTGGGTCCAGCAGGGACAGGTCTACCGGTTGAAACCCGTCTTTGTGCGCCGGTGAAATGGCCGGGGATGTGTCCAGTCCGTGGTACGCCATGATGATGGGGGTAAACACCGCATCAAAAAGGGTATAGGTTTCCTGGTCTCCCACATAAATACCAATACTGGAATCAATGTTTGCGATGCCTGAGGCCACTGCCTTTTCAAGGGTAAAGCCGGTACTGGTTTTTAATGTGGACAATTGGTTATACAACGTTCTGGAAAGATGTTGTTTTGCCAGGGAATTGGAATCTGGATGGAAAATGTCGGGCGCTGTGGACATGGGGGGATCAGCTTTCATATCGGGATGACTGGGAAGAAATGCCGCTGGCCAGGCGGGTTTGGATTTGATCCAGGATATGGCACCCAGTATGGCATTTCGGTCGTTGATTTCTGAACTCACAAGTCTGGCAGGGGCTTTTTACCAGGTATCCGATTTCAAAATCAAACCGATCTCTTTTATAGGGATGCGTCATTTTTATTTGGTTGGTGCGTTTATCCATTTTTTGTTCTGTGAATCTGCCATGCACTTGCGTTTATTCTTGTTCAATTGGGTCTTTCTCGATGTTCAGTGAAAGATCCCCATCGACTCCTGGTCCTTATAGCATTGCAGGTGATGTACCGTCAATGATTGTTCCTCTGGCCGAATAGAATCCTGGGAAAAGACAAAATTTCGTGGAGAATTATAAAAAATGAGTGTATGACACTTCAATGTCCACACAATTTACAATGGATTTTTATATTGAGTATTGAAAATATCTGTTTTGAGTTTGATGGGGTGTCGTTTGCCTGGCGGGGGGGCAGGGTCGTCCTGGACCACCAGAGTTTTGCATTGCCAAAGGGGGCGTTCACCATAGTATCGGGGCCGTCTGGTGCTGGGAAATCCACCCTGCTCAGATTGATGAATCGGCTGGAGGAAGTGGATGCCGGGGAGATTCGATATGGGGGACGCCCCCTTCAAGACTGGGAGCCCACAATATTGCGGCAGGACGTGGCATACCTTCAGCAGGTCCCAATGATTCCGGATCGGCCGGTAAAAGAGATTTTACTGCAACCCTTTTCATTTAAGGTGAATGCAGGCAAAAAAGTACCCGAAGACAAGATGATACGTTCTATGCTGGACAGGGTTCGACTTGAAGATGTGAGCATGGATGAATCCGGGGCCGCCCTCTCGGAGGGGCAGCGACAGCGTCTGGGGCTGATCCGATTGCTGTTAACGGCCCCTTCGGTACTGCTGCTGGACGAACCTACGGCATCCCTGGATGAGGAAAGCAAAGCCTGTGTATACGAGCTTATTGTCCAAGCCTGTGCCGGTGGAAAAACCATTGTGATGATTACCCATGACGGGTTCAGGCCGAATGGGGTTCTTTTGGAAGAGCGGGTCATTCATGAGGGGAGGGTGGAACAATGGCGTTAACATCCGGTGCGTTGGATATCAGTATTGCACAGCTTTCAATCACAGCATTATTTGTTGCCGCCGCCGGCGGCATTTCTCTGTGGGGTAAGCTGGGGCTGGCTAAACCCTTGTGGGTTGGCTCGGTGCGATGTGTCCTTCAATTAATTGTGATGGGGTTTGTGCTGCGGTTTATTTTTGGAACGGCTTCGGCGTGGATGGTTTTTATCATCTTTTGTATGATGGTCTTTTTTGCCGTGCGCATTGTAAGGGGCAATGTATCAGAGCGCCGGATTCCTTTTGTCATGCCTGCATTTTTAACCATGTTTTGTGTGTATGCCCTGATTTCAATTATTGTGACCGGCGCTATCGTTGGGGCAGAACCCGTATGGCATCCCCAGTATTTTATCCCCCTGGCCGGTATGGTGGTGGGCAACTCCATGACGGCCATGGGCCTTGCACTGGATCGGTTGTTTTCTGAGTTAAAAAATCGCCGGGATGAAGTGGAAATGCAGCTGTGCCTGGGCGCCACAGCGGTGGAAGCGTCCGCTCAAATCTTCAGGGACGCTCTCAAGGCAGGCATGGTGCCCTCCATCAATTCACTGGCCGGTGTTGGCCTGGTGTTCTTACCCGGCATTATGACCGGACAGATTCTGTCCGGCGAAGATCCCATGTTGGCCATCCGATACCAGATCGTGGTGATGTTCATGCTGGTGGCCTCCACAGCCGTCACGGTGACCATTGTCCTTGCCATTGTCCGAAACCGGTGCTTTGGGCCTGGGCAGCAGCCATTGTTGCGGGCCGGTAAAAAAAATGTAAAAAACGGTGGTTAGGCCCATGATCAGAATTAAATCTGCCACAGATACGCCGAGGGTGACTTAAAAGACAAGTAGATGGGCGATTTTTAGTAGACCTTTCGTTGTGAAAATCCTTTCCCCAGGACGTTGAAGGTACTTTCCGTAATCATAAAGGCCTCGGGATCTATGTTAAAAACGATCTCTTCTACGCGTTTGATCTGAAAGGTGTTGGCAACGGTAAGCAGCACCTCTTTTTCCTTTCGGGTATAGGCGCCTTTTCCCTTTAACAAGGTGGCCCCTCTGCGCAGTTTGTGGTTGATGGCGTGGGCAATCTCATCGTTTTTTTCGGAGATAACGATGATCATTTTTCTCTGGTTAAACAACGTCATGCAGTATTCCATCATCTGGGAGGTAATGTAAGACATGGCCATGGAATAGAGGATGATATCCGTATTCAAGGTACCGAAACTAAATGAAAACAAGATAAAATTGAACAGGAAATTATACGATCCGATTCGGACGCCAAATTTCTGGTTTAGAATAATTGAAACGATATCATTACCGCCCGCAGATCCCAGCGACCTGAAAATCATCCCACAACCGCCGCCAAACATGGTGCCCCCCGCCAGGGCTGCAAGCCAGTGGTCCGTAATATGAAAATCTACATCGATCAATTCAATCATCAGGGTCAGGCAGATCATGCCGTATAAAGAGTAATACAAAAATCGCTTGGAGATAAAGATCCACCCCAGAAGAAATACTGGAATATTAAGGATCAGATACCACAAGCCCGGCGTCATGACTTTTGTGGTGTACAAAAAGAACAGGCCAAGACCTGAAAATCCGCCTGTGATCATTTCGTGGGGAATGATAATGCCTTTGAGGGCCAGTGCACTCATAATGCTGCCTATGGTAATCAGGAAAAGATTCCACGGCACTGAATAGGTCATGTTTTTAAAGTTCATTTCAATCGTCCTGTATTTGGGTGTTGAACCCTGTTGCGTCACATTTCCGATGGACAGGATTCAGAGTCCCAGAGACCAAAATGGTATCACCCCCTTGGCATTTCATAGGAAACTGTGGGTGGGCAGGTTTTTAAGATCCAATGGCTCTGTCATGGCTTTCGTATACGCTTAAGAAGGAAAAAATTCAAGAGGTGTTTTTATGTCACAGGCCAATGGTATGGCCAATATCCAGACGACATCATTGTAATCCTGGCGCTACAATGGGAATGTGATTTTTATCCACTGTCACCATGGATTCGGCTGCCCTGGCACGCGACAAAAAAAGGATCAAACGGCAAGTAACATATAGGCGCTATTCCAATTCAACCCGGTTCTCAAGTATGCCTAAGTGTTCGATCCTGGTCTCAAGCAGATCCCCTGCCTTTAGGTATACCGGCGGCTGGCGAATAAAGCCGACCCCTTCAGGGGTGCCCGTCAAAATCAAGGTACCGGGCATCAATGTCGTGGATTCAGATAGGTAGGCGATGATCTTTGCCACGGAAAAAATCATGTCTGCAGTATTGCTTTGCTGCATGATTTCACCGTTTAGCCGACATTCCACGGACAGGTGTTGCGGGTCGGGCATCTCATCGACTGTCAGGATATACGGGCCTGTCGGGCAAAAGGTATCAAAACTTTTGCCCCGAACCCATTGCCCTGCACCACTGTGTTTCTGCCAGCGACGGGCAGACACATCATTGACCCCCACATATCCAAATACATGGTTCAAAGCGGTTTGTTCAGACACATTTTTGGCAGCCCTGCCAATGACCACGCCCAGCTCGGCTTCATAATCCACCTCCGGCTTTTGTTGACAGACACGGGGAATTTGAATTTTATCTTTGTAGGCAATGAGCGCACTTGGATTCTTCATGAATACAACAGGATGCCTGGGCAGGGGGGTGCCTGTTTCTTTGGCATGCAGTCGATAATTCAGCCCGATGCACAAAATGGCCGGGGGGACCACAGGGGCCAATAAGGCGTCCACCTGTTCTCGCTTCGGCGTTTTTTCAAATCCGGCGGAGAGGGACCCTTGGATGACAGCTGCTGTCTGTCCATCAAAATCAGCCCCGAGTAGGATGCGGTCAGTCTGGGTTTTAAATCGAATTATTTTCATTGGTAATACCTTTAGTGATAGATTTTTCTATAGGGGCCATGTTCCTTGAGAGCACAATCGGGACCCCACAAATGCAATCAAGGATGAAAAGGGATCGTTCATAAGTGTAACTCCATTAAATATGGGTCAGGTGCATGGGTTCATATTTTGGTGCCCAAAAGAAATCATTCGTACTCTGGAACCTGTCTTCAATTTCAGAAAAATGGTCTAATTATCCTATATATCACAAGAGATAAGAATGTGCCATCCTCAGGTCCATGGTCAAATTGCTTCAGATATCCCCCCCCCTGAAATTAAAGTTGTGATATTACATTAATTACATAATTTATTATCTTTTTTCTATAAACAGATCGTTGACTCAAATCGTTTTAGTGAGGTGAATAAAAATATAACTATTTGTAATATATTGATATATAAATTTATTTCCGAAAAAAATACATAATGGCATCAATAATGCAGTTATGCTTGAGCAACATAACATGGCCATGTTGATTCAAGCCAAAACCTTAGTTCCGGTTGGGGGTTGAATACTATGAACGTATAGATTTTTTAGTGAAATCCATTAATTTTTTAACCTTTTGTTTATGAGGACGAGTAATGAAAAGAGTTTTTGCATTGGTTATTAGTTTGGTATTGTTTGTTGGTGTTGGGTCAGTATCTGCGATTACAATTGAAGCTACCCTTACAGCGGATAACCATTATGCGCTGTATTATGGTGATGAATCAGGCGTGACTTTTGTTGGCAGAAATGAAGTGGGTGAATCCGGTAACCCAGGCGAATTTAACTGGAGTCTTCCTGAAAATTGGACTTTTAATGTTGCCCAAGATGACTACATCTATGTTGCAGCCTGGAGTGATAATGCTGTTGCACAGGGCTGGATCGGTCAGTTCGATGCTGCGGGGACTTCACTTTTAAGTAACACCACGGATTGGGAAGTCTATCTTACATGTGAAGATCTTGGTGACGGCGACCCTGCACCTTCGGCGAGTGCGCTTCAAGCTAAAATTAATGGCGTTACTTGGTCAGCAATCACAAATTATGCTGACCATGGTGATTCACCTTGGGGAAATATTGCCGGGATTAGCATGGATGCGGATTGGATTTGGGGGACACGGCTTCAGCCTGGCGGTGGCTGTGGAGAGTACCAAATCTTCAGGACAAAAGCGCCAGTACCGGAACCCGCAACCTTCCTCCTTTTTGGTGCAGGTATTCTTGGTCTTGTCGGCATCTCCCGGAGCAAAAGAAATTAATCTGCTGATTTAAAATTCAGAATAATAAAGACAGGGTTAATAATTTAGCCCTGTCTTTTTTTATTTTGGTATCAAATACTGTCCCACAGATCCAGGGCGTCACTGCCGGTACGCTGGGCCGACAGCACTTTATTAGCGGTTATCAGATCGCACAGTGCATTGAAACCTAAGCTGTAATTTTCAATACATTGCTTCATTTCTCGGGACCAGTCCAGGGGATGACGATACACAAATTCGCCCTCTTTTTCCTCCCAGTTGGCGGCTGTATCCAGGCCGCTGTGGATCAGTATGCGGCCCACCGGCGATAATAGACTGGACAAGGCCTGTTCCAGCATCTCAGGTCCCTTCACCCCTACAAAGCCGTAGCTGTCTTTTTCAAATCGGGCTGGATCCAATTGATTTTCTTTGTGTCGCCATAGGTCATCCCGGCCCAGGCGCTCATTCACCTGATCAGACACGGTTTCCAGCATACGGTTCACCTGACCTTTTAACGGTGCAAGGCCGTCACGTCCTAATTCAAGGGCTTTTTCAGGGTTTGCCGAAATGGCAGCCCGCACCCTGCCTTCGATACAAGCGGCAATAAACCGTTTACACTCCACCAGAAACTGCTGCTGCAAAAAATCCAGTTCAATTTTTTTACTGTCTATTTCAAATAAATTTTCTTTGATGTCCCGTGCCATGATATGTCTCCTGACGCGTTAGTAGCAGCCATGGGTCAATCGGATTTTTGATCCAGGGGGCCACAACGAAAAATCAACAGATGAAATTTTCTTTTTGTATATATTGAGTTCAAATAATTAATCAATCATTATTTGATCATGTCCATTTTTTGGGCCGTGTCCATGGCGTATCGTTGATGCAAATTTTTACCGCGTATGACATCATGGTTGACAGATCCATCAACACAGCATAGATATATATAACGGCCACGGGCCGTCCCTGGCCTATCGAATCCCAGGCGTTGGCCCACAACAAAACAAGAAAGTAATTCAGTAAGTTACTGAGACTTTCATATAAAAAATTAAAATCAGACGGTTGTCATCTTAACTATCGCAAGTCTCAAGTTCGAGACGTCAAAATAATTGAGGAAATACCTATGACTTCATCGAATCCCTCAGGAGGCGGTCAGGCCGCCTTCACCTTGATTGAAATGAGTATCGTCATGGTGATTATCGGTATCCTTGTCTCCATCGTCATGACGGTGATGCCATCGGTGGTGAAAACCGCTAAAATAAAAGAGGCCCGGGCTAAATTATCGAAATATGAAAAAGCCCTCCAGGGCTATGCCATCAGCAACTACCGGCTGCCCTTTGCCGATTCCAACGGTGACGGTCGCGAGAACACGAACACCTATGTGGGTACACTGCCTTTCTTAACGCTGGGGCTGTCCAGTGGCAGTGACCCTTGGAACAATCCGGTTAAATATGCGGTGTACGGTAAGCCCTATGGTGTCTGGAGCCTGACCGATACCTCGAAAGCTAACCTGTGTAACGTTCTGACCCAAATCAATAACTCTATCAACGCCAGCGGTTTCGATCGCAAAGTTGCCTATACCTGCAAAGATGCCTGTGTCACTCCGCCACAGGATTCAGTCAACCAGGCCTTTATTTTGGCATCAGGGGGCGCCAGGGATAAAGATGGGGCCAACGGATATTTCGATGGCTGTAATGGTCGCGGTACCAGATTCAATGCAGATAACAGAATCCACGCCAACGATTACGATGACGTGGTCAGATCTTTTTCTTTGAACGAATTCAACCAAATGATCTGTACGCCGTAAACGTATCCTCTAACAGCGAAGCGCCGTTCCTTCAAATTGGGTCGTTCATTCAATCTTGAGTCGTTCCTATAAAGCTGAAATATTTGCCACCAGATCGTATATCGGAAGGAACAGACCGGCCATGATCACGGCAAATATACCGCCGGCAAGCACAATGACCAATGGTTCAATGACCTTACCCAAAGTGTTCACTAAATTTTCTATCTTTTTTTTATAATGGTCGGCAATATAGGTCAACTGACTGGGAAGGGTGCCGCTTTTTTCACCGATATTGATCATTCGGCAGATGAATTGGGGAAAAATTTGAGCCCGAATGAATGAGTCTGAGATGCCGGCACCCGCCTTCAAATTCGCTCTGATCTCATCCAGCCGGGTGCGAAACATTTCATTTCCAACTGATGCCTGGAGAATTTTAATGGATTGGACAATATCAACCCCTGCATTCAGCAATAGAGAAAAGTACTCAGTAATAAACGCCAGATTGGATGACTGAATCAATACACCTACCACTGGCAGCTTAAGCAGTATTTTATCGGCTGTGGCTTTAAACCATTTGACCTGCCGATGTAAAAGTATGGTGCCGATCACCAGGAGAAACAATATACCCACAATTTGGAGGATATAGGCCTGGATAAAGTCCGATGCAGCAATGACGGCAATGGTCAAAAAAGGCAGCGTCACATCCATCTCTTTGAACAGAGAAATGATTTTTGGCACCACATAGTACAGCCAGAAAATCAATCCACCGCTCATGGCGGTGAATACAAATACTGGATAGAGAAGGGCTTGTTTGGTGCGATTGACAATGTCCTGAAGCCTTGATAGATGGTCAGCAGCATCTTTGAGGCGGTCATCCAGGGTGCCTGACTCCTCACCAATGTGGATGAGGTGGATTACTGTATTGGGAAACAGATGGGCCTTCTGGGACACTGCGCCAGAAAAACTACTGCCCCGCTTGATGGCCATGACCATCTCGTGAATATTGCTTTCAAAATCCAATTGCCCTGAGCCTTGGGTAGATTCTTCAAGGGCCATGACCAAGGGCATGCCCGACCGAAGCATCATCGCCAGGTTATTAAACCATTCCGCCAGAAATCTACGATCGATTTTTCTGCGGCGGCCTCCCTTGAGCACCTGAAAAAGAAATGAAGATATGACGCCCATTTTTTTTACAAAGACCGTAATATTTCCCTCTTCCTCTAGATAAGAGATAACCGAAAAAATGTCTTCATATGGCAAGGTCACCACACCAGAGGTCATCTGACCGGACGCATCCATCATTTTATATCTGAAATGATTCATGACTATCTTCCTTTATATGAAAGTCTCAGTAACATACTGAATTACTTTCTTATTTTGTTGTGGGCCAACGCCTGGGATTCGATAGGCCAGAGGCGGCCCGTGGCCGTTATATCCGCTTGAGGTTGCCGATAACACGAATGGCTTCTTCAATGGTGGTGATCCCCATTTTGGCCTTTCTTGCAGTAATCTGAAAAATGTCCTCAAACCCCTTGTCACGGGCTTTTTTTGTAAACTCGTTTAATCCGGCCTCCCCTTCGATCATCAATGCCAGCTCGGAATCCATGGCTAAAAATTCGTACACCAGAGTCCGGCCGAAATATCCCGAGTGGTTGCATAAATCGCATCCTTTTCCCCTGTAAAGTCGTTCAATGGAAGGGTCTTTAAGGTATTCCAGTTCCCAGGCTTCAGGTGTATAGGCATGTTTGCAGTTCCGGCAGATCCGCCGGATGAGACGCTGGCTGACGACACCAATCAGTGCGTCGGAAATCATGTAAGATTTGATGCCTAAATCCCGCAGTCTAGGAATAACGCCAATGGCACTGTTGGTATGCAGCGTAGATAACACAAGATGGCCTGTACTTGATGCGGAAATGGCGGTAGCTGCTGTTTCCTGATCACGGATCTCACCGACCAGAATCACATCCGGATCATGTCGCAAAAAATGGCGTATGGCACTTGAAAAGGTATAGCCGGCCTTTTCATTGACCTGGGTTTGACGCAGCAGGGACATTTTGATTTCAATGGGATCTTCGACGGTCAGGACATTTTTTTCAAGCAGGTTTAAACAGCGGATACCAGCATACAGGGTGGTGGATTTACCTGATCCAGTGGGGCCTGTGAGCAGGACAATGCCAAAGGGTTCGTTGAACATCTGCTTGACCCGTTCAATATCCTTTCCAAAAAAACCGAGTTCCTTGAGCCCCAAGAAAGATCGGTCTACAGGCAGGACCCTAAGCACCATATTTTCCCCGTAAGGTGAAATCTCAGTCGAGACACGGAACTCGTACCGGTTACTTAGTACCGACTCTGAAAAACGGCCGTCCTGAGGGATCCGCTGTTCGGCAATATCCATGTCCGCTTTCATTTTAAGGGTGGATACCAACCGACCGATGGAAGAAGGAAAGGCGAAGACAGACTGCATAACGCCGTCGATACGAAATCCTATGTTCAATGTCTGTTCCATGGGCCGCAGGTGGATGTCTGTGGCCCTCATTTTAATGGCCAGATGAAGGATATAACGGATTAGGTTGTCCATGCTCCGGGCCATTTCCCTATCATGGGCCAGCAGGCGGACTTCAGACTCAATGGTCTGTTCCACCGGGTTTTCCAGAAAATAGTAAAACTTGTTGATGGCATTGATGATCTTGCTTTTTTCTGCAATCTGTATCCGCGGGGTCAGCCCTGTGTGCCGGGCGGCCAGCTGGCCGATTTTCTGATCCTTGGGGTTACTGACGGCCACATCCACGAATTTTCCATCGACTCGGTAGGGCAGAAACACATTGTTTAAACATAATTTTTTATTAAACAGCTTTAACAGCCGCTCTTCCGGCAGCAGTGCATCCACGTCGATATAAGGCACATTGTCCTGCTCGGACAAAATGGTGACAATATCCATTTCAGTGGTAAAGCTCAGCCGTTCCAGCACTTCCCCCAGCATCTCCTTGGTGATTTTTTGTTCTTTGAGAGCAAACTGAAGATGGGCATCATTGATGATCCCCTTTTCCTGAAGCAGGGTCCCTATGGGCTTGGTTTTCCTGGGCTCACTCATTGTTTGTTTCCTTCTTTCCTTTGCCAAACGTTCGATTCTGACTGTTGGCCAGCAGGAATACAGTTTCTGGATCCGGGAACCCGGTGATATCAAGATCCATCTGTTTTTGAAATTTTTTCACACTTTTTTGAAGGCGTTGTCCAACAATCCCGTCGATGTGGAAGGGATACATCCCGTGACGATTGAGCTGCTGCTGTAAAAGAGTGATTTCTTGTCCCTGGTATCCCAAATAAAATCGGTCTATTTGGGGGGTGGGCTGCCAGAATAGATAATACATTTTAGCATCTGGCGTAATACCGGGGCCGATCAGGATATCATATCTTTGTTTTACAACATCGGGGAGTTGTTCCAGGCAGATCATCTGCAGACCAGTTCGAGCCTTAATCTGCCGGGCGATATCCTCGGTCTGATTCTCGTTTATCGCCGTTTCTAAACCCAATGCAAAGTCTGACAGATCGTAGGTTTCTAAAAAAGACACCATGGCAGCCGACGCTTCAGGTCCCTTTGTTTTTCCAGCCGTCCAATTCGTCATTACACCAGAAATTTCCTTAACAGGTGAAATGGGTTCAAAGGAATCGTCTGTCTGATGAGTCTCCTGGCTTTGAACTGGCGCCTGATCTAACACGAATTTTGAATTTGGAACCGGGTGAACCACTGCAGCCAGTGGGGTCTCTGGCGTCCGATGCCCTGGCCACAAGTAATACACCCCGGCCCCGGCCAGGATGCCCGCAAGCCCCAAAATAAAACCAATCAGTCCGGCCCAGATCCATCTATTCAAAGATGTCTTTTCTGGTGCGTTAAGGTCAAGATGTTTAAATGCACTGTCAACGTATTTGGACTGAACTGTAAAGCTATTGTCCTCACACATTGTTGACAGAACATGGTCCATGAGTACGTTTATTTGACGGATATTTCCTTGAGTCAAATGGTATAGCCGGTCCAGAGCAGCGCTTTTGATGATGATTCTTCCCGAATCCCCAGCCATTGTCATTTTAAACTGGAGGTATTTTTCCATTTCATTTTTATCAAGGGGAACTGTGCTCTGGATTTCGGTCAACCGGCTCTTTAATTGTCGAAGTGCATGGGTATTCAGTGTCTCTATCAATTCGGGCTGTCCCACCAAAAGTACCTGAACCAGTTTTTCCCGATCCGCTTCCAAGTTGGAAATCATTCGAACGAGTTCAAGGCTTTTTACACTCAGATTCTGGGCATCGTCAATGAGGATGACACAGTTGATCCCGGCCCGACGTTTTTCCATGAGAAATGTGTTGAAATGCTGCATTAACCCTGACAAATCCCTGGAGACACCCGCCAGTGAAATACCGAAATCTTCGATAATTACCTGGAGTAGTTCTTTCCCCTGATAAAAAGACTGAAGAACCAGTGCTGTCTCCACGTGTTCTTTTTCAAGCACCTCAATCACCCGGCGGCTTAGCGTTGTTTTTCCAAGACCAATTTCGCCGGTTAGCAGCATGAATCCTTTTCGCGAGAGAACCGCTTTGACCAGTCGGTTTATAACGATGTCATTGTGTCGGGAAAGAAAAAAATCCGTATTATCCGGTGCCATGGGAAACGGATTGCGGGAAAGCCCTAAAAACTCAAGGTACTTTTCAGGTTTATATTTTCCAGACGCCGACATAATAAGATTTATCCTTTTGCAGTTTGCCATTGAATTGTCCCTGAATAGGATCCGCCTTACCGTCAATCTGTTTTAAAGTTTAGAGCATCCCCAGCAGAGCATTGGCACGGGTATCCTCGGGATACGTTGATTTAAGACGTTCCAGTCGTTTACGGGTCAGATCCGTTTCCCCTGTTCGAATCTCAATAACGGCCATGTTGAGTCCGGCATCAAGATCCAGGGGGTGTTTACGCAGCACCTGTTCTAACATCTGTCTGGCCTTTTGATAATCCCCGTCACAGATATGTTTAAAGGCGGCCAGTTTTAGATAGTATGAACTGTCTCTGCCTTTAAAGCGCCCAATCTCTTCCAACACCTGTTCAGCCTGCTGGTTGTCTCTGCGATCCAGGGCTTGCTTGAAATCAAGGCCGAGCTGGGACAGGGACGAGACCTTGGCCGCCCTTTTTTCCCTGGCATCCCGAATGGATGCCAATTTTAGCGCCTCTTGTCTTTTTTTGATTTGTTTCGGATCGGGTTTGTTTTTTATAAAACGATTCCCTTTTGGTTTTAAATCCGTAGACGAAGACCTCGTTACGTCCACTGATGGTTTATCTGTTTTGGCCGGATTAAAAGTATACCCAGGCTTAGACGTTGACAATTTTGATCTGTTTTTATCCGTGGGCCCAGCGGGCTGTAGATGACTAAAACCGATTTTGGGCCTGGGTGCCTGGGAACCTTTTTGGTATATGGATGGTGATGGCTTTGAATGCTTTGTTTGGCTATTTCTCCCATTGTCGGCCTCCATCTCATGTGGTGCTTCTCTATATGATGCTTGAGGGGCAGGCGTTTCCATGGATTCCGTGTGATGTCTTTGGACAGGAACTTCAGGGATCTCAATTTTCTGTACGGGCGCTGTTTTGGGCGCATCGGGGATCATACCAGGAGTGATGACAGGGGCGCCGGACAGATCACTTGCCGGTGGCGTCACCTTTGGATCAGCCAGATCTGTCGCAACCGACCCAAAAGAATGCTTAGATGGCGCGTTGTGAACAACAATGGCCCGATTCATGCGCTCGTCTATGTAAGATCCGATCCAGGACAGGGTGATATAACTAAACAGGCCGGTCCCGGCCAGAATCAAAAAGATGACCATGGCACCCCTGGGAGAAAAGATCAGTTTTTTCAAGGTATACACATTTCCAGGGCGGCTTGACTTTATCGGCTTGCGACCCCGATTCTTCCCAGAATTGGTTTTTAACCCTTTTAACTTTTTAAATAGAATACTCAAAGAATGCTCACATTTAAAATTATGACCAGTTCCTTTTTTTTCTCACTGGTATATTCATTATTAAACATATATCCAAGCAGTGGTATGTTTCCCAGTAGCGGAACATCTTTGTCTTCTTTAAACTGCTCATTACTAATCAGTCCGCCAAGTACCACCACATCCCGATCATTAAGTGTGATGGCGGTGCTAATTTCTTTGATACTCACCTTGGGCAAGGAAATCGTCAGCCCGTCCGCCACCACTTCGGAATTTTCAATGGATTGGATATCCACATCACTTTTGATCGGGTTGATCAGCAGGTTTATTTTGCCATTGGGCTCAATAAAGGGAATCACACCTAAAATCAAGCCGTCAAACACAGTGGACACCTCAACTTCTGTGGTTTCCGTGGTTTCCGTGCCCGTTCTTTCTTGGGTGGTTTCAACACTTTTTTTGTAGGCGATGGAATCACCGACGCTAATGACGGCCGGCTTACCGTGCTTGGCCCGGATGGTAGGGTTGGACACAATTTTGACATCGCCAAATGTCTCCAGGGCCGATACTACGGTGCCAAAATTAAACGTATCGTTAAAGCCGGTCAAAACTAACCCATCTGTTAGATTCCAGGACAGCTGATTCAATTTGGTGTTGGTTACATTGTTGTTTGCGCGCAGCAAGCGCCAGTCAATACCGTATTCATATCCGCTGGACAGGGTCACTTCAATAATCCGGGCTTCAATTAGAATCTGTCGGGATAGCATCTCTTTGAACTGGTTCAGCAGCTGGGCCACGGTTTTGACCACCGAGGGTTTATCTTTGATGTACAGGCTGCCGGACAACGGGTTCACGGTGACGATCCCATCTTTGGTTTTGACCTGGGCCACCATCTCTTTAAGAATCTCATAGGGATTGCCTTTTTTTGCCCCGTTACCTTTCAAGGTGACAGAGCCGGCAAGTCCCGACGCTTGCACATCACTGCCGCCACCGAGAACGTCGCCCCCCACATCAAAGGCCATGGATACGTTGGTATCCAGAAAATTCAAAGGAAAAATTTTTTCCATCAAGGAACGGACCCGGATCACATTTTGATTGACTTCATAATCCAGGTCAAATTGTTCCGTCACTGTTTTGAGGATCATTTTTGCCGATACATTCTGGAAGTTCAGGGTCACTTTGTGTGTCCCAGGGGTAACATTGCCGTCTATGATCAGATTCATGCCCACCGTATCGGCAATCAGGTACAATAGGGTTTCCAGGTTTTCGTTGGTCATACTCAGCGACATCAACTGATCTTCAAGGGGGTCATAAACCGGCATCACTGGCATGGGCATGGGCGTTTTGGGGTGTTTTTTTTCAAGGGAATTCGTCCGTTGCCTCTGTTGTTCAGCCAACTGCCTAGAATTGTCCGTCACCACCTGGCCCAATGGGCGGGACGGTTTGACCGACGCCGCAGGCGGGGTGTGAAGGCAGCCCAACAAAAGTACACTCAAGGAAACAAATACTGCCGGAATGATGATCCGATTTCTCATTTTATCGCTCCCTGTCCTGAACCAGGATGTCCCGCTGATTCAAAGGGACAATCCAGTCTTTTCTTTTTTGCTTTGAAATCAGTACCCGATCGCTTTCTATTTTCAAAATTCTGCCCCCGTCGTGAAGCTGCGCCCCTTCTTTGTAGAGGATGCTATTTATGACACAAAACCGTCGGGTCGGGGCAGTAAAACACAATGTCAGCGAATAGTCCGAAAAAATATCCTCAGCGGCTTTCCTCTCTTTCGCGTTTGGTGTATTGGCCGAAACTGTCGTGATTTCGGTTTGAGCAGGTGAAGATGAAATATCCCCGAACAAAGTTAGATCGGTACGACGGCTGGAAGCGTTTGCCTTAACCAGATGGGGCAGCTGCCCTTTTAAAAAGTTCAGATACGCCACTTCTGAGGGATTTGGCATCTCAACATCCGGTGTGATTGAGGGGCGGATAAGCTGCACACTGCCCCTGAGCTGATTTGCGGTGATCATCTCCTGCGCGGCGCCGATCAGCAATGCTGCGCCTGTTATCGCTAAAACTAAAAGTCCCTGATGCTTTTCCTTCATTCTAAACTCCAGACAAGATCAAGACGGAAACTGGAGGAATCAATCTGTGTTTTAAACCTATTGTTCTTAATTTTATATCCCCCGAGCGTCAAATGATTGAGTAATCCTTGATAGACGTTATGAGCTGTCTGAAAGGATTCTAAAATAACGCCTGCCATTCGGATTTGGATCTGTCGGCTCTCATATTCGATTTTTAACTCTTCGATGGTTGCTCGTGCAAATATCCCTGTGGAAAGATCATTAATGAGATCTTTTAGTGCTGGCATGTTACGGTGATGGAACAAGGTGTCCGTAAAGGTCAAAATCGGCTGATACTGAGGCATTTCTGGAAATTTGGCACCTCCGGTAGCAGATAATTGCGAAATTCGGGCTTCAATGGGCGAAATTCGTTTCTGAATATCGGCATTGTGAACATTGTAAAACAATCCCACCCCAGCCAGAGCGAAAACGAGCAGGGTAAATACGCCAATAATCCATCCGGCAGCTCGGTCCGCCGCATAAGCCAGTTTTCCGTATCCCTGGGATATCGCCGCAGACCAGGGGTAGGCCGTTAACGCAACTGGCAGGGACATCGGGTAACACTTATTTTCAAACTCAATAGGTTCGCTGTCAAAGGTAAATTGGGTCAGCTCCAAGGTGAGCCCCAGACCCAACTCCATGTCCGTCAATATTGGGATCGGTTCTCCAGCATCCATCCAGTTCAAGGTTATGATTTTTTCAACGGTGATACTGTTTTCCCTGGATGCGAGGGCAATTTCACGACCTACAGCATTCCAAAGTGTTTGGATCTGTTCTTCGGTGTGGTCAAACGCCATGCAGCGGATGGCGTAAAAAAAGCGGTTTGAGTTCCCAATGACCAAGTCTGCATAACGTCCGTGCCGGAGCACCACGGCAATGGGGGCATTTTCTTTAGATGTTTCAATGAGATATGACAAAATACTGAAAAACGGTACCAGCAAGAGCAAAGAATCGTGATGTCGGATGGTTTCCAGGTAGGAGTAATATGTCCGGGAAGGCAGTGCGGTAAAAAAGATATCCGTACTATTTTTACCCCGCCGTTTTTTCCAATGGGTAATCACCGAGACGGACTCGTCAAATTCACCCTCGTCTTGAAGTTTTCGGGCGACCATCACTTCCGCATATTTTATCTCAGACGAAACATTCATCACCCTTGTTATTGACTTCTCTAACGAAGAGACAAGAAATCGGCAGCCTTGGGCCTGACTGAAATCCGAGATACGTTCCAGGTGTTTATCATTAAAAAGAAACAGCTCGTGATCTAGCTCAATGAGGAATCCCTTACCCATTATCCCTCCTGTGATGACGGACCAGGAAGCGGCCTTCAAGACTGACCACTATATCTGAATCGCTTTGTGTGCCTGACGCAGGCGGTCCCGGGGCTGGCTTATCTTCAAATTTGCCATTGGAATTGCTTCCATTAGACGGCGTTGTGTCAAAAACAGACGGGATGCCAGCAACCCGGATCCAAAGTCGTCGGGGAATAAAATAATATGATGGGCTGCTGTCTGCTTGATCCAGTAGCGTTTGTAGTTCACGAAATGACAGAGATATGCGCTGAAGATCCACCTCAAACCGATCCCATTTTTCAGGAGTCAGGCCGAATTGCACTGCGCGTCCCGTAAAATCTGCGATCTGGGTCAATGCCTCTTTTTTTCTTTCAAAGGTTGTGACCTCTTTTTCTATATATCGTTCCTGTGACCTTAGAATATCCAGTTTTTTTATATTAATACGGTATGCATTATAAGACCAACTGGCATACCATCCGAAAATCAGAAACAAGGCCGCCAGGAATACAACAATATGATAGTTTTTCATCATTCTGACGCTCATTCAGACCTTAAACTAAGGAACGTTAATGATATATTGAACGGCTACGCTCGGCGTTGCAGATACGTCTGGCCAGTTGCCGTTGTTGGGTGCGGCATCATCTGGCGCCTGTCTGAATCTTCCTGACCTTGCCCCCACTCTTCCGTCCACCATGGAATCCAATGCAATGGCTAAATCTGTAGGCATTGATGTTATGTATAGGGCATTATTGCTGTTATTATCTACTTTGCTGAGAACATATTGTAGATAAAGGGTCATTGTCAAGGTGCCACTTTTCTTCCCCTTAAATGTTATCATGCCGCTGCTGGACGTATTGGTGGATGGCACGCTCAGACCGATGGCTTTTAGTTTGGAGTCAACACCGTTACTATTTCCGAATGTGTTGCCGTTAACATTATCAAAGAGACCGTCGGGGGGATTTGTATTGCCACCGTTGGCTGAGCCGTCGCCCAGAACAAAACCTGTCCGGTCATAATAACTGATCACAATCAGCTCCCACGCCTTAAGGAAATTGGTATAAAATTTTTTTTGTTTAGCGGACTGGACCAGATCTTTACCTTTAACCGTCGCGCCAATAATCAATCCGATAATAACCAGAACCACGGCAATTTCGATGAGGGTAAATCCCTTGTTATTCATTCCAGATCTTTTTTCGCGCAATCGCTTCAATTTCATGATTAACTCCCTGATTTTACAAGAATATTAATATATATTTGAAAGAGCGTGCATAAAGGATCCGTCTCTTTCATGATTAGGTTGTGGGCAGACATCAGGAAAAAAACGTCTACACGTGACGATTATAAAAACGTAAAAAATAATGAAAATACTTTAACTTATATTATTTTACTCATTATTTCAAGGCCGAATTTCACCATATCGCATTGTATGTGTCCTTTTAAATCAAGGCACCATGTGAATATAGGAAATACCTGTCCAATTAAAGGGATTCTCTGAAGCTTTCGCCGAATTCGTCAACGCCCACCAATTATAGGAGGGGTTATTCCAGTGATTTTTTCTTCTGGGCCCAAAAGTCTCTGCTTTCTTGCAGCAGGTCATTGATGTCGTCATCCAGATCCCCGCCCTCAAGATCGTCTTCAGACCCATTATCTTCCATTGGGTCATCGGATAGGGACTCAGCAGCAAGTTCTGCCGCCAGGTCTGTGGTCTGATCCGTATCCGACTCTAAGGGATCCATACGTTCGTTGGCAGGTGCTGGCTCAATTTTTGCCGGGGCGATTGGCGCCGTATCATCTATCTCTTTTTCGTCGGATTTGAGTGCTGGCGAATCAACGGGCGTCGATGAAGGCGCGGGCATCTCTTCAATTTCTGTCGTCTCAATGGCGGGGCGAGTATCTTGTTCAGTGGGCAGTGCGTCATCAATCAAATTACCGTTCCGGTCAAAAATGAGGCTGCCGCTAAGACGGAGTTCAAAATCCAATTGAAATGCGATCTCGTTTTCGTGCACGACGATCCGACCACCCCGGGGATCCATGGCCGCTGCACTTAGCCGTTTTTGGAGGATGGTGCGCACGGTCTCAGGATCCAGGTCTTCCTGGATTGACGCGATCAAATCCTGTTCGCCGGTTTTTATGACTTCCGGGTCTGTAATTTTCATTAGGGTTCCCCTTATTGAATATTGTATGCCATGTTGGCAAAGCGATTGTCTATAAAGGCCTCAAGGTCAATGATTCTTCCGATTTCCATGACATCGTGCATATATCTTTGGATTTTATCCAGATCACCGGATTCAGGATAGAGGCCGTCCCAGTTAATGGCCATGGGCTGGGAAAATACATTTTGGAGCACCTGGGGAGTTAAGCCCATTTTGCCCTGGGGATCCAAAAAATCAACACCGATTTGGGCGGCCCGGGAGATATCGTTTTCGATATATTCACCCGTGTCCACCAGTAGCGAAACAAACTCCTGTGCGGCTTCGGGATGGTCCTGGATAAAGTCTTTTTGCATGACCACGATACAACAGGGATGGTTTTCCCAGCGGTTGGCAGAGTAAAATTCCAGGTTACCGATCTCGCCTGTGATGGCTTTGGTGGCCACAGGTTCGGCCACCATAAATCCGGCCACATCTTCATTGTCGTTCATGATGCCAGGCATCTTGATGGGCGGCACGACCTCAAATCTGACGTTGATGGCCTTTTTCCCTGGTACACCCGGTTTGAGCCCCAGTTCCTTGAGAAATTTATGGGCCAGCATGTGATGGACAGACATCTTATGGGGGATATCCACAACCTTGTATTTATAGAAACTTTGCAGGGAGTCGAAGCGGTGATCGTAATGTTTGGATCGGACAAAGGTGGAGCCGTTTTTGTGGGCAAACAATACCATTTGAATGGGTGCGTCATAGGCAAACAGGTCCATGGCAATGGGTGCCAGTACAAAGGCACAGTCGATTTCACCGCTTTCCAACCCTTCCTGGATCGGGTTCCATCCACCCATGAGGCTGGTGGTCAAATCAAAATGCTGGGGGGCGACTTCCCCATTGCGAATTCGATGCTTCAGCGCGCCCAAGGCCAAATGATCGGTGATCTGAATGTGGGCCACATTCAGTTCCACACGGCCGCCCATGACACTTCTGGTCTTTTTAAGTCGTTTGGCTGGCGCAGCGTCACCTGAAAAAGCAGTTTCAATGGCTTTGGTAATCTGAGCTTCATCAAAGGGCTTTGGACAGTGGGCATTGCCGCCGGCATCCATAATCGCCATCTGCTGTCCCTTGTCCGACTGGGCCGTGGCCATGATAAAGGGCAGAGATTTGTACGCCTGGGTGTCCCGCAGCATTTTCAAAAATTCCAGGCCATCCACCTGGGGCATGTTCCAATCTGAAATCACAAGATCGGGATTCTCTGCTTTGACTTTTTCAAATCCGTCGGCACCGTTCACTGCCATAACAACATTGGTGAAGCCAGCTTTGGCCAAGATTTGTTTAAACATGATTCGCATGGTTCCGGAGTCGTCCACCACAACAATTTTGATGTTTGGATCTACCGCCATAAAAAAAGCTCCTTAATTAATTAAATTGAGAGATGAGATTTTAAATGTATGTCCACTGAGGATTGATTCCGTGACATTGATGTCTGAGTGGGTATTATAAGGAAAATCACAGGCATTACAATCAAAAAATGCACTGCCAGCTCAAATCCCGCAACAGGCAACGGCCTGACGCGCGAAATTAATGTCAATAAACGCCTCAAGGTTGACGGGAGCGGGCAGCAACTTCATGGTGCCGCACATGTACTGAGCAATGATCTCCATAAGATCGATGTCGGGAATCAATAGCTTCGGTGCAAAGGTAATCCCAGATTCTGTCAAGGCGTTAAGAACAACAGGTTCGGGCTGACCCGTGAAATCTGCCGCGACCTGAACGATAGCCGGATTCAACGGTGGGAGAGATCCTAAAACCGTGTTTAAACATGTCGCCCGATGAAAAAAAAGGGTGACAAGGTCTTGGAGCATTGCAGGTTTGTCATTTAAGACTTGGCGATGGACAGCAAATGCTGAACTTGGATGGTTTAACCACAGATCATTTGTGTTCAACAGTGATCGGGCGCCGTTTTCATGAATGACTGTTGCAGCTATTGGGTCTTCACAGATAAACGCGCCAATGTCATTGGCGCTGTCTCTTGACGTTATTTCAGGGAGTAAAAATAAAGGTACAGCTTCTGTAGAAATCTGTTGTTTGTCATGCTCCTTGGCACAAATGAGTCCATTGGCGTTTAAAAACTGGTGTAGCAGCATATTCTGGATGGACAATTTATGGGGAACAAGCACTGTTTTACCCTTTAGTTCTTGAATCCTCCGGATACCGCGGCCTGCAACCATCCGACTGCCACCCCGGTGGGCAAACATCACGAGTACAATATCCGGGATCCGGCTGAACATGGCCATGGCCAATGGAATGCTGGTGAATGCGGCATTAATATCGCCGGATTCAAGCCCAGCCATTATTTGATCCCACGCATTGAGGGGCTGAAGGTAAATGTGGTCGAATATATCGACGTCTGGAACGTCACAAATGCTCTGCAGCCCATCCAATGGGGCTAACAGTAAATGATCAAGAATATTTAAATGACCAATGCGGATATCCACAACGACGTTCAATCCCATGATTTTATATTTTTTTCGATGCGCTTTATTCGATAACCCCATATATTACCATATCCTTGGGCCCATTGGCAAGACCGCTTGCGCCCAAACAGGTAGATACAATAAGGCCGTATGCCTGAAACGCCGCGTGCGATCTGGACAAAGGTCTCTTGCAACTTTTAGATACAAATGATAATGAAGTCAAGATGACGCATGAGGCGTGGAAAAAATCAATGGGAAATAAATAAAACAAAGGGTGTGTTTTGGCGGAATCAAAGTTCGCAGAATTGAAAGAGAAGGAAAAACAGGCCAGAAAACAGATTGTCATTGAATCGGCGCTGGCGCTCTTTGCTAAAAAACCATTTTATGAAGTGGGCATGCGGGACGTGGCGGATGAAGCCGGTATTTCTCCTGCAACCATTTACAGATATTTCCCCAGTCAGGAAGCGCTGTTCAACGAGGCGTTTTTACAGGATATTTCTTCGGTCAGTGATAGCTTTAAAAAATTGGTAGAAACCGGCGAGCCGGCCAGCATCGAAGAATTTGCCGTAAAACTAGCCGAGCATCTTATTGATAATGAATCGACCTTTCAAATGACAACCTACCTGATGCTCAAAGATAATCTGGATCATCCTGTGATGGGCAAGTTTGATTCTGTGACAAAGGGGCTCTTTGTGTTATTTGCAAAGCTCCTAGAACGTCATGGTATGGATGAAAAGGATGCAAAAGTGTATTCCCAGTCTTTTATCGCCTCCATTACCGGAATTATCATGACATTTAGAAATTCGCCCCAAAAGGATAAAAACGCCGTTAGAGAACACATCCTAAAAATGATAAAAATTACGTCATCAGTTTACTCAAAACAGCTTTTGAATGCTTGATTTTAAAGCCCATCAGCCTGCCTTGACACCCTGTCTGGGCTGACTATATTATCTGCAAAAATCTATTCGTAGGATAAAACGTATATGGAAGACATAACCAAGGCCATTGAGCAGTCACATCTTAAAATCAGCCGCGTCCGGCAGGAGGTCGGCAAGGCCCTGGTGGGCCAGGAAAAATTGGTGGACGGCCTGTTGACCGGCCTGCTCACCGGCGGGCATGTGCTCATCGAAGGGGTGCCGGGTCTGGCAAAAACATCGGCCGTAAAGGCCCTGGCTGCTGCCATCCAAGCGGATTTCAAACGCATCCAGTTTACACCAGACCTGCTGCCGGCCGACTTGACAGGTACCGAGATTTATCGGCCCAAAACCACGGACTTCATCACCCGAAAAGGACCGCTGTTTAATCATATTATCCTGGCTGATGAAATCAATCGGGCCCCATCCAAAGTGCAGTCCGCCCTGCTCGAAGCCATGGAGGAAAAGCAGGTGACCATTGGGGATACCACCTATGCGCTGCCGACGCCGTTTTTGGTGCTGGCCACCCAAAACCCCATTGAGCAGGAGGGCACCTATCCCTTGCCCGAAGCCCAGGTTGACCGGTTCATGCTCAAGGTGCTCGTGGATTATCCAGATCGTTCCCAGGAGCTTGAGATTTTGAAAAAAAACAGCTTTGACGGTGCCGGCGAGATTCAGCCCGTGATCGCCTGCGACGAATTGGCAGAGATGACCGCCCTTGTGAATCAGATCTATGTGGACGAAAAACTCAAAGAATATATCGTAGATCTGGTGGTGGCCAGCCGAAACCCAGAAGATTACGGCATGGACATGGGGCGGTACATTGAATTTGGGGCATCCCCCAGGGCCACCATATTTTTGGCCAAAGCGGCCCGGGTGGTGGCGTTTCTTGCGGGCCGGGCCTATGTGACCCCCCAGGATATCAAAGTGGTGGGGCCTGATGTGCTCCGGCACCGGATCCTGCTCTCTTTTGAGGCCGAAGCCGAGGCCGTTACCCCAGACCAGGTGGTGGCCAATCTGTTTGATTCTGTCGAGGTGCCCTAACAGCCTGCTATGATTCCGGCGCATATCATAAAAAAAATCCGGCAGATCCATATCAAATCCAAAAAGACGGTGAATACAGTGATGGCCGGGCAGTATCGTTCGGTGTTCCGGGGGGCGGGCATTGAATTTGAAGAGGTGCGGGAGTATGCCCCGGGAGACGATGTCAAGTCCATTGACTGGAATGTCTCTGCCCGCACGGGAAAGGTATTTGTCAAACGATACCGGGAAGAGCGTGAATCCATTGTCATGCTCTTGATCGATATGAGTGCCTCTTTGGCATTTGGCACCCGGTTCGGTCGAAAGCTGGAAAAAATTGCGGAACTGGCCTCTGTGCTTGCCTTTAATGCCGTGAAAAATAACGATAAGATTGGCGTCATCTTTTTTACGGACCGGGTGGAAAAATATATTCCGCCCAAAAAAGGGTCTTCCCATGTCTGGCGGGTGATCCAAGAGATTTTTACCGTTGTGCCCCAGGGCCGGGGGACGGATATTGGGGCCGCCTTGGATTTCATGTGCCGGATTTCTAAAAAACGCAGTTTCGCCTTTATTCTTTCCGATTTTTTATCTGCGGCCTCATCTGAAAATCCGGCGAAGGATTATGAAAAAAGTCTTAAGATCCTGGGGCGGCGCCATGAGGTGGTGGGGCTCAGGGTGTATGATGAGGGCGCGTTTCACCTGCCTGCATCGGGCATTGTTGCGATCCGGGATTTTGAAACTTTTGAAACCCGTATGGTGGATGCGGGGAATCAAAAAACAAAAGATTGGTTTTTCAAGATGAAAACCCAAGTTCATGGCGATACGGATGCCTTGTTTTCAAGGGCCCGTACCGATCTTGTGGATGTGAAAACTTCTGAATCGGTGTCAACGGTGCTGACCCGATACTTCAGACTCAGGGAGCGACGGATGGGATGACGCCTGATGGTGGTATGACTGATATCCATGATATCCGGCCTCCGGTGATGGTGGGCATGGATCCGGCTGTGGTGAAACTGTGTGTCTATATCGGCGTCGGCGTGTTGGCGGTTGCACTGATCGTCTTTGTGATTCGCAGGGTATTAAAACGGCAAAAACAAGGTCCTGCAAGGCCTGGGATTCCCATGCTGTCAGCCTATGATACGGCCATTGCGGCCTTGGACCGGTTGGGGCAGGCCTCGATGGTGGATTCTGTCCAGGGGGCCAAGCAGTTTTACTTTGAATTGGGTCACATCATTAAACAATATCTGGGCGCCACCCGGGGATTCAACTGCCTTGAGATGACCACCCAGGAGTTAGGAAAACAACTCAAAGCGGTCAATGACCTGCCCGGATCATTGAAATCCGATGTGGTGCAGTTTCAGGATATTTGTGATCCGTTCAGGTATGCACCAGACCTTGCCCCAGAAAAGAATCGGATGGATAGGGATCTTTCAACGGGCAGGGCGCTGATCAAGGCCATGGACGCGGCACGCACAGAGGCACAAAATAAGACTGCCGATGGTGTGGCCCACTCTCACGAATCTTCCAGTGATACAGTGAAAGGGCGCTGATGTTTCGATTTGCCTCGGTTTGGTATCTTTGTTTGTTGGCGCTGCCCTGGGGATGGCTTTTGTATCGTGCCTGGATTGCCCGCCGCAGCGGTGCTGATGCAGACGGGAGGCCTGGGCCTTTGGGCGACCCGCATATCCGGGTTTCCTCCCTGGCTGGCTTGGGATCTGCCCCGGTGTCATGGGGGCTGTGGGTCGCAAAAGGCCTGCCGCTGTTCAAGGTGATTGCCCTTTCCATGATGATCCTGGCCCTGGCACGACCCCAGGCGGGTGACCGAAAAATCCGGGTGAATACCCAGGGCATCAATATTATCCTGGCCCTGGACCTTTCCAATTCCATGAGTGCCCTTGATTTTAAACGGGATGGCAAGATCGTCACCCGGCTCGATGCGGTGAAAGGGGTGGTGGGGGAATTTATCATGGAACGGGAGGGGGACCGTATCGGTTTGGTGGTGTTTGGCTCGCATGCCTTTACCCAGTTGCCGTTGACCCGGGATTATAATACCATCGCCTTTATGCTGGACCACCTCAAGATCGGGGCCGCAGGGCCAAAAACCGCCATTGGGGATGCCTTGGGCATTGCCCTGAAACGGCTTGAGGATGTTGACGCCAAATCCAATATTATTATCCTGCTCACCGACGGTAAAAGCAATTCCGGCGATTTGGACTGGGAAGACGGCGCAAAAATTGCCGCCGGCCGTGGCGTGAAAATTTATACCGTGGGGGTAGGATCCAAGGGTAAAGCCCCGTTTCTTGTGGACGGTTTGTTTGGCAAGCAATACGTTTACCAGCATGTGGACATGGACTGGGAGGCTTTGGATGCCATAGCCAAGGCCACGGGCGGGCAGTTTTTTAAAGCCAAGGACACCGAATCTCTCGCTAAGATTTATAAGTTGATTGATACCCTGGAAACCACCGAGGTTGAGGTGGATAAATGGGTTGAATATAAAGAATTGTTCCCCGTGTTTTTGGGGGGCGGCATGGTCTTGTACCTTATTTGTCTGGTGCTGGGTAATACTCGGTTTATCCGGATCCCTTGAGGTTCAGGCAAGTGTCTTGGCTCAGATCCATTGCCACCCAAAAATAATAACCCGTGTTTTTAAGGATACCTAAACGATGAAATTCAGCCATCCCCATTATCTGTTTTTACTGTGGGGGGCCTTGCCCCTTGCCGGGCTCTTGGTTTATGGTATCCGGCGCCATAAAAAAATTTTGTTTCAGTTTGCCGATGCTGCCATGTTGGCCCATATCCTTCCAGGATTTACCTACACCAGAAAGTGGATCCGGGTCGGCCTGATTCTGGCTGCATTTTGTTTTGCAGTGGTGGCCTTGGCCGGTCCCCAGGCCGGGTTCCGGTGGGAGAAGACCACCCAAAAAGGGGTGGACATTATGATTGCCTTGGATTGCTCCAGAAGTATGCTGGCCCAGGATATCCGTCCCACCCGGCTCACCCGGGCCAAGCGGGAGATCATTGATTTGACCCGGTTGCTTCACTCTGACCGGGCCGGCCTTGTGGCCTTTGCCGGGCAAGCCGTGCTGCAATGTCCATTGACCCTTGATTATCCCGCCTTTCATATTTTTTTGGATGCCTTGAATCCAGAGTATCTGCCCGTGGGCGGTACCAATTTGACCGCGGCCCTCTCCACCTGCTACAAGGGATTTGAACGTGATAGTGATACCGAAAAGGCCATCATTCTCATTACGGATGGTGAAGATACGGCCGATGGCAGTGATGCGCTCATGACATTGGTCGAGAAATTGGCCAAAGAAAAGATCCGGGTGTTTGCCATTGGGGTGGGGGATCCCGCGGGTGCGCCCATCCCCAAAAAAGGCGGGGGATTTGAAAAGGACCGCCAAGGCACGATTGTCCTTTCCCGAGTGGACGAAACCCTGCTTAAAAAAATAACGGCCATGACCGGGGGGCGCTATGTCCGGTCCGTGGCCGGTGATATGGATTTGGCGTTGATCTATACCAAAGATATCCTTGAAACCATGACCCGCAAGGGGCTGACCCAGGGTAAAAAAAAGGTGTGGGCCCAGCGGTTTCAATGGGCGTTGCTGCCGGCAGTGTTGTTACTGCTGCTGGAATTGATGCTGGGAAACCGCGCCGCTGCCAATGGTAAAGGGGCAGATCCCCGCATGCTGTTAGGGATTGGGGGGCTGGTGCTGCTAATGGGATTGGGCGTGCCGGTCACGGCCAGGGCCGATATCTTTTCCTCGCCGGTGAAGGCGGGGATGGATGCCTGGAAAAAAAAAGAATATCAGCAGGCCCAAAAATTATTTATTGACGCCCAGCTTGCCCGGCCAGACGATCTTCGCCTCTATTATAATATTGGGGCGGCAGCGTATGGGGCTGGCGAGTATGATCTGGCGGAGACCAATTTTGAGCAAGCGGCACAGTCTAAGGATGAGGATCTTCACCGCAATGCCCTGTACAATCTGGCAAATACCCGGTATCGCCAGGGAAATTTGGCGCAGTCGATTAAGGATTTAGAAACCCTGTTGACATCGTTTCCCGACGACGTCCAGGCCCAGGAAAATCTGGCGTTCATCAAGAAAAAACTGGAAGAACAAAAACAGCAGGAAAAACAACAGCAGCAAGGGGATCAATCCTCCGGGGATAAGCGGCCAGACAATAAAGATCAGGATAAAAAAGATCAAAACAAAGGGGATCAGCACCGCCAGAATAAAAATACACAGGATCAGGAAAAACAAGCGTCTGAAAAAGGGGGTCAGAACAAAGAAAATCAAGATCAATCCCAGCAGAACAGCGATGATCAGGCCCAAACAGACCCGGCGCGTGATCCCCAAAAACAGGATGCCCCTGAACAAAAACAAGGTGCCCAGGCACCCGGTCAATCAGGTCAATCAGATATAGGCCCCCCGCCTGAACCAAAGCCCGAGACTTCCCAGGCCGATGCGGGTGAAACGTCGTCACAAAAGGAACCACAGAAGGACGCTGGGGCGGCAGTTGAAACAGGAGACCAGGATCCTGGGGCAAAGCGGCTTGAAAATAAACTCAATCGTTTGACAGATACGCCCGGCATGGGAATCTTGATGCAGGACAGCGGCCAACTAAAGATTAAAAAAGATTGGTAAGACGATACAAAAATGCAATCCATCATTCATAAATACGCGATGTTCATTGTGCTGGGACTGATCTTGTGGTTTCCGGCTGCTGCTTTGGGCTTGACTGCAACGGCCGATGTAGACCGGACACAGGTGGGGCCGGGGGAAGCGGTGGCCCTTCAAATTACAATTGAAGGGGGAAAAGGCGAGGTGGACACGTCCGCCATTTCTGATTTTGAGGTGATGCCAACCGGCACCCAGCACTTCACCCAGATTATCAATGGTCAGCTATCCCAGCAGGTGATTTCCAGGTTTATGTTGATGCCTAAAAAAACAGGAGATCTTGTTATCCCGCCCCTGTCTGTGGTGTATAAAGGGGAGCAGACCATGACCCAGGCATTTCAGATTCGTGTTCGGGAAAACTCCGACACCGGTACAACGCAAGGCCCTTTTTTTGCACGGGCCAGTCTAAAAGACGTTCACACTGTGACCGGACAGCAAACCGTGTATATTGTTAAATTGTATGCTTCGAAAGGGTTTACCCAAAATTCTGAAGTGAAATTGCCGGGGTTTGACGGACTGGAGGCCAAGGCACTCAAAAAAGAAAACGTATACAGGGAAACGGTCAACGGCACGCGGTATAATGTCAATGAGATTCGGTATTTAATTCAAGGTGAAACCCCGGGAACCTATGAGATTTCTCCTGCGGTGTTTATTTTGAGGGTACCTGTGGAAAGCCGTCGGCGGTCCAATGACCCGTTTGACTCATTTTTCTCGGATTCTTTTGTGTTTGGCACCCGGACAAAACCGGTACGGGTGGTTTCCAATCCCGTATCCCTAAAGGTTTCCCCCCTTCCTGACTACACGGGTCCCATTCCTTACTCTGGGCTTGTGGGCATTTTTCAACTGAGTGCCAGTTTGGATAAAACCACAATGACCGCAGGGGAATCTGCAACCCTGACGGTTATTGTCCAGGGCCGGGGGAATATCATGGACGCGGCAATGCCCCCTTTAACCCTTCCTGAAGATCGGTTTAAAATCTATGAGGATGCCCCCCAAGAAGAGATTGCCCCCACGGCATACGGGGTGGCAGGTAAAAAGATTTTTAAGCGCGCCCTGGTGCCCAATACAGCGGGTGACGTTGTGGTGGGCCCCCTTTCATTGGTCTATTACCATGTGGGGGAGGGGAAATATAAAACCTTGTCTACGCCGCCGCTTTCTTTGAAGGTGTTACCCGGTGCCCCGGCCACACTGGTTCAGTCCGGCCCGGATACGTCCAGCGTAACGGGGCAGGGGGGCACTGTTGGTGAAAAACAGGCCGTGGTGCTTAAGAATAAAGATATATTGGATATCCAGACGGATCTTTCTGCCATTCGTCCAGAGGATCCTTTGTCGCTTGCCTGGTTTCTTTGCCTGGTGCTGTTACCAGGGGTTGGATTTGCAGGATTCTCGGGAATACTTCAGTACCGGCAACGGGAAAAAAGTGTGATTGCGGCCCACCGGGAAAAGGCCAGAGCCGATCTGGCAGCCGCGCAACGGGCACAAACCGGCAGCCCTGAATGGTTAAGCGCACTGCAATCTGCCTTGACCGCAGCCCTGCTGGCCAAAAACGGTCAGGCGGGGGTGTCACTGACCCGGGCCGAGGCCCGTGAGATTTTAATGGGATCCCTTGGTGCTCACGATGAGAAACCTGCCCCATCAGCGCAAACCGCCGACCAAGTCCTTGAGGTCATGGACATCCTGGACGGTGCGCGGTTTGGCGGGGCAGCCATGGATGAAAAGACTGTGAACCGATGTCTGACCACAGTCCAACACGTTATGAAAACACTGGTGGTGTTGATGTGTTTGATGCCTATGGTAAGCGGTATGCCGCGCCTTGGCCATGCGGCAACAGACACGACGCCTGCAGATCCTGCCCGGTGTTTTATTGATGGGACAAGGGCCTATCAGGCTGGTGATTACACCACTGCGGCCGTGCAGTTTCAGGCGGTGGCCGCTGCGGGCATTAAAAGTTCAGATTTATTTTATAATCTTGGTAACACCTATCTAAAATCCGGGGATATTGGACGGGCGGTGCTCTGGTATGAACGGGCCCTTCGGCTGGCCCCGGGTGATCCAGATTTAAATTTTAATCTGGAGCACGCCCTGACCCAGGTGACAGATAAGGTGGATGAGGGGTTTGCCATTGGGGACATTCTTTTTTTTTGGCAGGGCCTGGTCTCCTTGAAATGGCTGCAATTGATGTCCATCGCAACGTCTTTTATTGTGTTTACCTGGGCAGGGGTGCAACGGGCCTTTAAAAAAAAAGTATTTTCAGGTATGGGTATACTATTGGTGCTGGCATTCTGCCTTTGCCTGTCTGCCACAGGCCTTGAGGCGTATCGTCTCAATTCGGAGCACAGTGCTGTGATTCTGAAAAAAAGTGTAGCAGTCAGGTCCGGTACCATGGAGAATGCAACCCCCTTGTTTGACCTTCACGCGGGCACAAAAGTGCGGGTGCTTTCGCAAAAGCAGACCCATTTTAAAATCCGGTTTGCTAAAGGAAAAGTGGGGTGGATCCGCATCAATGATGCAGAAATTATTTAAGGGATAAGGAGAGGGGTTTATGTCAAAACAGGTATTGGTTCCCCTGGCCCAGGGGATAGAGGAAATGGAGGCAATCACCATTATCGACGTATTGCGACGGGCCGGTGCGCAAGTCACTGCCGCATCCATTGACACCTTGGATATTTTAGCGGCCCGGGGGACCCGGATCACAGCAGATTGCCTGCTCTCCCAATGTATGGATCAGACCTTTGATCTCATTGTTTTGCCCGGCGGCATCCCTGGTGCTGAAAATCTGCAGGCGTCAGACGAATTGGGCCAGCTGCTCAAGGCCCAGGCCGCATCCAAGCGGTATTATGGGGCCATTTGTGCCTCACCCGCGGTAGTGCTACATCACCACGGGTTAGTCACACCCGGTGCGGTGACCTGCCATCCGGGCTTTACCCATTTAATAGACAACGGCAATACCCGGGACGCGGATGTGGTGGTAGACGGTCATTGCATCACGTCAAGGGGCGGCGGTACGGCCCTTGACTTTGCCCTTCACCTGGTGGAAATCCTTTATTCCAAAGCCAAGGTGGCAGAGGTCCGGGTGGGATTGGCAATCTAATGCCCATGGGCGCATGCTGTCGATTGCCAGGCATCGTTCACAACACCCATTGGCATCCGCGTTTTACCTAAACGGCCCTTGGCCGTTATGACCCACAACACGCAGGTTCCTGCTAAGACATACTTTAGAGGAGGCCCATGGCCAGACATCACCTTAGCATTGAAAAAATCGGGGGGACTTCCATGTCCCGGTTTCCTGAACTCATTGATAATATCATTCTTAAAGACAAAGACCATACCTTTGGCAGAATTTATGTGGTATCGGCCTATGCCGGTATTACCAATGAACTGCTTGAACATAAGAAAACCAACCAGCCGGGGATTTATAAACTGTTTGAAGATCAGCAGAATTATCCCATTAAGATGATTCGGCTCCAGGAGTCCTTGTATAAGCTCAATGAGACCTTCAGTGATGCGGGGCTTGATGTTGACGCAGCCAATGATTTTATTGGGGACAGAATTGATCAGGCCATCAACATTCTGCGCAGTATGGACAATGTGCTGGCCTCAGGGTATGTCACCCGCCAAGAACTCTTGTTGGCCGCCCGGGAACTTCTGGCCTCTTTAGGGGAGATGCACAGCGCTTTTAACTCGGCCAATATTCTTAAAAATCGAGGCTATGATACCACGTTTGTGGATCTTAGCGGCTGGGATGACAGTCGTCAATTGACCATTGATGAGCGAATCAAAGAAAGCTTTTCAAAAATTGACCCTTTTTCGACCATCTGTTTTGCAACCGGGTATACCAAGGGAACAGAGGGTATCATGAGGGAATTTGATCGAGGTTACTCCGAGGTGACCTTTTCAAAAGTCGCGGTATTGCTCGGGGCCGATGAGGCGATTATTCATAAGGAATATCATTTGTGCTCCGGCGATCCTTTGATCATTGGCGAAGATAAGGTCAAACCAGTGTGCAATACCAACTATGATGTGGCAGACCAATTGGCCGATATCGGTATGGAAGCCATTCATCCTAAAGCATCTAAGCCCCTTGAGATGAAAAATATTTCCATTCGGGTGAAAAATGCCTTTGACCCTGATCATGCGGGTACATTGATCACCAAGGA
>PDWI01001436.1_pt1 | contig 38130 bp, 33 predicted proteins | sample 1430891 | NCBI WGS metagenome assembly PDWI01 (sample SAMN01162508, study PRJNA174530) | Oral metagenome, whole genome shotgun sequencing project. | biome: Marine environment; feature: Marine mammal; material: Swab sample of the gingival sulcus; isolation source: swab sample of gingival sulcus... | reverse complement strand
CTTATCACTATACTGTGCCGTATAAACTTGATTGCTTGTACCCACTGTCGTCGTCGCGTCAACAACCACATCGGCTGCATCTGTATAGTGCAAGAAATTATAACCGGCTGATACCGTGATATTATCATCACCATTATAAACCAACTTGGCAAACGTAAAGACGTCACTGGCCAAGCTATCTTTTAACGCCCACACTTCACTATCAACCACACTCGCAAAACCATTTGCATGGGCGCCATAGGAAAATGTCACCTTAACATAATCACTATCATTTGGGTTATCGGCAACTACCGCCGGCTTATCGCTATACTGTGCCGTATATACTTGATCACTTGTCCCTACTGTCGTCGTCGCGTCAACAACCACACCTAAGGCGTCTGTATAATTTAAGAAATTATAACCGGCCGCTATTATAAGATTGTCATCACCGTTATATGCCAAATTGGCAAACGTAAAGACGTCACTGGCCAAGCTATCCTTTAGCGCCCATACTTCACTATCAACCTTATCACTATACTGTGCCGTATAAACTTGATTGCTTGTACCCACTGTCGTCGTCGCGTCAACAACCACATCGGCTGCATCTGTATAGTGCAAGAAATTGTAGCCGGCCGCTATTATCAGATTGTCATCACCGTTATATGCCAAATTGGCAAAGCTAAATACATCACTGGCCAAGCTATCCTTTAACGCCCATACTTCACTATCGACTGTACCGCCAAAACCGCTTGCATGATCACCATAAGCAAACGTCACTTTAACATAGTCACTATCATTCGGGTTGTCGGCCACGACTGCCGGCTTAAACTGCCATTTGCCAACAACTGTAAATGGGTCGTAGCTGTCAACCGGTGCAATTTCGCTTATTATTTGGCTTGTTCCCTGTAGTGAATAACCTTTAAAAAACCATTTGCCATCCGCTACTGCCACTTCAGTTTGAGTTGGACTAATCAATGCATATGATGGCCCAATCTCTATTTCATCAATATGATTAGTATTTCCATTAAAATTAGGTAATTGAGCCAACACGACTTGTGGTAAACCGCTGCCGTCAGTAGCTGCAAATTGATATTGTACCGTCGGTTTAATATTTTGCTCCCAAATGTAAATGCCCTTTGAAGGATCTTGGTTGACAACTTCATCGCCATCAAGCGTTACACCAGGATCATAAATATTAATCCATTTACCAGTAAAATTGGCATTTGCCACTGGATTTAAAAGCGTTGCATTGGGTAATTTCATATTGCTACCCAATTGCAGATACGACAATTTATCTGCTTGCTTAAACATATCTTGCGCTGTGTTAATCGACTGTTGTGTCGCCGAACTACTAAATTTAACAGACTCTAGCTCGTTGCACTGGTAAAACATTTTGTAAGTTGTCTCAACTTTACTGATGTCAAAACCACTTAAATCGACAGATTTTAGTTTATCACACTGATAGAACATCGTGCGCATACTTGTAAGATTTATGCATTCAACTGCAGGTTCGGCCCGCATAAACTCAACTGATTCTAAATTGATACATCGGTAGAACATGGCCTGTGTCGTAATGACAGATTTAATATTAAAACTACTCAAATCTAACTGTTTAAGCGCATTGCAATTACCAAACATCGATCGCATTGTAGTGACATTTTCCGTATTAAAATTTGTCAAATCAAGCGATTTTACAGCGCTTTCGCCAACTAATTTCTTGCAATTATAAAACATTTGCCTCATATTTTTAACCGCAGAAGTGTCGAGCTTTTCAAGACCTTCAATATACAACAAATTCTTTAACCCATCAAACATTTTTGACGAATCTTCGTTTGCAGTTACCGGTCCGTCAAAGACAATTTTTTCAATATCACTAAAATGAGTTGACCAATTACCCTGTCCTGCCGCAAACTCACCGGCTGAAATATGTAGTACGCCGTATTCCGGATTACCGGGCGTTGTTTCTAGCGACCAATTAGCCGTGCCAAATGTGCCGGTTTTAATACCGGCCGCATAAGCCGGAATCACGATATTAGCACCAAAGTTTGAGCTAAATAATGCTAATAATAATAAAACTACTATCCCTTTTTTAAATAATTTCTTCATAACATTACCTTTCAATTTTTGACTACTCATATTGCAAATAAAGCATTAAACTACCAGCTATCCTACCATCAACTCATAAAATAGTGGTAATACCATATCATATGATACAGTATAACAAATTGTAGCCAAAATGTCCGTAAATCCGGTGAATTGACAAAAAAATGTAAACTTTTACCAGACAATTGAACTTTTCACTTTATTTTGGTGTATAATATTTTCATCAAATTAAAAAAAGGAGCTACTATGAAACTAGGAATTGTCGGTTTACCCAATGTCGGTAAGAGTACACTATTTAACGCCATCACCCAAGCCGGTGCCGAATCGGCCAACTTCCCCTTCTGCACGATTGAGCCCAATGTCGGCGTCGTCACAGTACCCGATCCACGTCTTAATGTATTGCACGAAATGTACGACTCAAAAAAAACAATCCCTACGGCGATTGAGTTTTACGACATCGCCGGTTTGGTTAAGGGTGCCTCGGAAGGCGCCGGTTTAGGCAATAAATTTTTATCGCACATTCGCGAAGTCGCAGCCATAGTGCATGTTGTCAGATGCTTTGGCGATGAAAATGTCGTCCACGTCGATGGCAGTGTCGATCCGCTACGCGATATAGAAACAATAAATTTAGAATTAATATTAGCCGATAGCGACCTGATTGCAAGGCGCATTGAAAAAACCAAAAAAAGTTTGAAAGGTGATAAGTCATTACAAGCCGAACTAGATGTTTTAACGACGATCAGCGATGTTTTAGACGATGGCAAAAGCGCCCGCACCATTGAATTTAGCGACGATGACATCGACTTTGTAAAATCACTTAATCTGCTGTCTTACAAACCGGTAATTTACGCTGCCAATATCGCCGAAGACGACATACTGGACGACGGCGCACATAATTCACAGGTTGAAAAAATTAGGCACTTTGCCCAAACCGAAAATTCAGAAGTTATAACCTTTTGTGCTAAAATTGAGGAAGAGTTGGCCCTGCTCGACGACGCCGATCGAAAAGAGTTTCTCGACGACCTTGGCATTACTAAGGCCGGCCTAGACAAGCTAATCACCGCCTGTTACAGCCTGCTCAACCTGATCAGCTTTTTAACAGCCGGGCCACAAGAAGTGCGCGCCTGGACAATAAAAAAAGGCAGCAAAGCACCACAAGCTGCCGGCAAAATACACAGCGACTTTGAGCGCGGTTTTATTCGTGCCGAAACCATTGCCTACGACGACTTGATCGCCCATGGCAGCATGGCAGCCGCCAGAGAAAAAGGTCTGGTGCGTTCTGAAGGCAAAGACTATATCGTCAAAGACGGCGATGTAATACTATTTAGATTTAATGTTTAGGAGTGTTAATGAATTACTTAATCGACGGTTTACTACTCGGCTTTGCCTACGTTGCACCAATTGGCATGCAAAACCTATTTATGATCAACACCGCCCTGACACAAAACAAAGCACGTACCTATTTAACGGCCTTTATCATTATGTTTTTTGATATCACTTTGGCAATTGCTTGCTTTTTTGGCATCGGCGCCATTATGGCCGCGTCATTCTGGTTGGAATTTGTCGTTCTAGGTATTGGCTCGATTATCGTGCTGTGGATTGGCTTTTCAATATTTCGCTCAAAAGGCAGCCTCAAAAGTGATAAAGATGTCAATATTCCGCTGATAAAAGTTATCTCAACCGCTTGCGTTGTCACTTGGTTTAACCCTCAAGCCATTATCGACGGATCAATGATGTTAGGTGCTTTTCGCGCCAGTATTCCCGGCGGCGACGGCCTCATCTTTATCGCCGGTGTTAGTATCGCCTCTGCCCTGTGGTGGCTGTTTATTGCTACATTGGGGCGACTATTTAGCGATAAATTAAATGAAAAAGCACTGCGCATTATCAATATTATTTGCGGTGCCGTCATTATGTTCTACGGCGCAAAACTATTTTTGAGCTTTATCGATTTGGCAAAGACATTATTGTAAGGAGGCCATTATGGCAAAACTATTAACAGCCGATCAGTTTAACACAACGGAATTGCTTAACGACTACGACTACCTTTATTTAGTATTTAATCGCGGCTTTATCTGACCGTATTGCAAAAAGCATATGATGCAGTTGCATCAAGATATTGAGCAATTTGAAGACAGCAAGATTAAAATTGTGGTTGTCTGCCCCGAAAAAATGGACGGCGTCGAAAAATTTATCGCCAAGCAACCGCTTAACTTTGACCTTGTGGCCGACCCGCAGCATATTATTGCCGATCGTTACCAACAGCAGGTTAAGCTGTTAAAATTGGGTCGAATGCCCGCTCAGATTTTGCTTGACAAAAACCAGCAAAGAGCATTTGAGCACTACGCCAGCAGCATGAAAGACATTATCGAAAACAATGTCATTATTAGCGCTGTTAAAAGAGCGCAAAAAACAGCTGAATAATGAAAAATATCAAACTGTTCAGCAAACGACTTTGTCTACGCGAATATCAACCGGACGACATCGACCGACACCACGGTCTTATTTCTGATGCCGTCGTAATGGAAAATATTCAAGATGTGTTTAGTCATTCCTACCAAGAATCGCTTGATAATTTAAACTTTGCCATCGCCGAAAGTAAGCGCCAACCGCGCAGTAAGTATTTTTTAGTTATCGCCGATAAAGTAACTAACCAATATTTGGGTGGCATCGGTTATGAAGTGGTTTCTAGCTGCCCGGCCGGCAAACAAGTTGATATTGGCTACTTTTTGTATCCACAATATCAAGGCAAAGGCTACGCCAGTGAGGCGCTCCGCCGCTTAATAGAATTTGCCTTCACCAAAGATGACGTCTACCGCATTAACGGCACCTGTATTACCACAAACGTCGCTTCAGCGCGCGTGATGGAAAGTTGCGGCATGACGCGCGAAGCCGAACTCATCGATATCGAATGGCATATCGACCGTCTGAAAAGCCGCTATCTCTACCGATTGCTGCACTGCGAATGGAACGACGATGAATAATAAGTGCTTTCTTGGAATCTGTATATTCCCGTCATCTCACGGCAAAATTTGACACCAACACTTTGCTGATGTATAATATAGTATATCTTAAGTCAGCAAATGAGGTGTCTTATGTTTTATGGTCGCAAATCGGAATTAGCTAAATTAAATGCCATGTATCAAAGTAATAAATTTGAGATGGCGGTTATCTATGGCCGGCGTCGCATTGGTAAAACGACGTTGATTAACGAGTTTTGCAAGAACAAGAAAACTATTTTTTTTGCTGCTCTTGAAATGAATAAACAGCAGAACTTGTCTACCTTATCGAGGGCAATTTTAGAAACCGATCATTCAGTTAACAATAAGGCTTTAACTTTCTCTAACTTTGAAGCTGCACTACAAGAAATTAACGATCGGGCCAAAACCGAAAAAATAGTATTTGTGATCGACGAATACCCCTATTTAGCAAAAGCCGATCCCAGTTTTTCGTCTTTATTGCAGCATTATATTGATCGCAAGTTTAAAAACAGTAATCTGATGCTCATCCTCTGTGGTTCGTCAATGAGCTTTATGGAAAATCAAGTGCTGGGCTACAAAAGCCCGCTCTATGGTAGACGCAGTGGTCAATTTAAAATTGAGCCATTCGATTATTACGAAACGAGTTTGTGGTTTAAAAATTATTCGCCAGAAGATAAAGCGCTAGTTTACGGCATTACCGGCGGCATACCAATGTATTTAGAACAGTTCAATGAAGAAAAGACAATCAAACAAAATCTGCTTAGTACAATATTTGATAAAAATGGCTATTTATTTGAAGAACCAAGTAGTTTAATTAAACAGGAAATGCGCGAACCGGCGACTTACAACGCAATCATTGCAGCCATTGCCGACGGCAAGAGCAAGTTATCCGAAATCACCAGCACGGTCGGCTTAGATAGTGGACTCTGTTCAAGATATTTAGTAAATCTAATCGATTTAGGCATTATCATAAAAGATACACCTGTTACGAACCGAAAGAGCAAGCGCCCAATTTATTTAATTGACGATGCATTTTTCAACTTCTGGTATAAATTTGTGCCAACCAATTTGGCGCTGATTTCAACCAATCAAATGGCACAGTATTACGATACACTAGTCGCACCAAAACTATCGCAATATATGGGTAGAATTTTTGAAAAAATATGTCGCCAATACCTGCTTAAATACGCTGCACCAAGCCAGCCAATTGCTGAAATTGGGCAATGGTGGGGCAACCACAAAAGAGAACGCCGTCAAGCGCAAATTGATATTGTTGCAACTCTTGCGACGACGAAAAGCATTATTGTCGGAGCTTGCAAGTATCGCAATCAACCAATTGATAAAACCGTTTTGCAGGGGTTAGCCAACGATGCCAGTTCGCTAAATAAAAAAGTTGAAACATACTATTTATTCTCAAAAGTGGCATTTAAAAAGCAATTGCCCGCAAAATTTAATGAAATTCCGGTAAAAAAAATAAGCTTAAAAGATATCTATTCAGTTTCTGTAGATTAAGCTACACCATTCATTTTCATTTGACTGAACCACACCAATTGCCGACTTGCGATGCGCTATCGCAAGTCAGTTTTCCCCTATCCCACCCAATAGACAGTGCATTAATGCGCGGTAGTAAATATAACAATAAGGTGTACAGCTGTTAGCATACTTGGCATAAATCTTAAAATCGGATTCGAACCGTAAGTCGCCACACTCTGACCATATGTACTTTTTTGCATTCACCTACACGTCTAGTCCACATAAACTGTTAATTTAATAGCCAAAGCAAACCCAAACAAGACAGTTTAACTTTGTTCAAGATGCTCATCAAACTAGTCTGCCAGCTCGGTTAACCAGTTAATTTCTTGTATTTTGGCGTCGAGCAGACGATACTCTTTGGCCACCTGATCGCTCATCTGCTGAACACTTTTGACATCGACGACATTTAAAAACTTAATCTCGTTGCGCGACATGCGCGTTTGATAATTGGTCGCCGCCGTAACGACCGCTTGATACATACTCTTTAAGGCCAATAAGCGCTCTTTTTTAACGAGCGCCTCGGCAATTGTCATATCGTACTCGGCGATTGATGTGACCATATTGGTCTTATTAATCGCCTGCACCATTTTAGTCAAGCGCTCATTAATCGTCTTGTATTCATCGAGCAACTCAATCGGCTGTTCGATGATGTCTTGCCCTTCTTGCACTTTCAAGTTGTTCATAATTCTTTCGTCTAAATTAAGCAACTTATTCTGCATATCCGCCCGTTCCAGCAAGGCCTGTGCTAGTTTCATAATAACCTCCTATTGCTACAAGCAACAACTAAATGATTTAATTTTGTTATTTAAATGTGGTCACTTCTTCGGCCGGTAGTCTAATGGTGCCATGCGGTTTGTAATCGGCTTTGCCAATCGAAATCATTAAAACCGGCACATATCTGTCGGCGTCTAAACCGAGCGCCTCGGCAATTTTTGATTTTTCAAAGCCGCTCATCGGGTTTGTATCATAGCCATGCGCGCGTGCCACCAACATTAGCTGCATTGCCGCCAAACTGCAATCAACTTTGACAATATCGTTCATCGTCTGCTTAGACGCGTTCTGATAGAAAGGCATAAAACCGTCCATCAGCTCATTTTTAACATGCTCCGGCATAAAGCCTTTGGCAACAGTGGTCGAATAAATCTGTTCAGCTTTCTGGTAACATTGCATATCGCCGAACACAAAAATCATCGCCGCCGAGCTGTCGCATTGTCGGGTATTATATTTGATGAGTGGTCGAATAATGCGCTTGCCCGCTGCGCTGTCAACTACCACAAAACGCCATGGTTGCATATTGACAGCCGAAGGCGCTCGTACCGCTTGATTGATTATTTCAAGCATTTCTTGACGGCTAATCTTAACATTTTTATCATAAACCTTTATCGCCGAACGATTAAAAACAATATCGGCAAAATCATTATTTTTCATAACGCCTCCTCATCTCTGTTACCAACTAATCGACTTAGACAAATAAATGCTATATAATATCTGCTCAGCAATCTCGATATTTAGTATCTTGCCAACCGCCTCACTGTAGAGTTCAACCTGCTGTTGATAGCGTTGTTTTAATTCTTCAGTATTCGAGACGCGGTCACTTTTATAATCGACGACCACCGCCTTGCCATTTTCGATAAATAGCAGGTCAATCACGCCTTGTAATGTGGTGAACTGGCCATCTGTTAGTTCGTAATGATAGACAAAGGGTTGTTCCTTAAACACTTTATCAGCCGCCTGAATGCGCCTATAAAGCACGCTGTCGATAAATCTATTAAGCCGAGTTAAATTAATCTTTTCAGCGACCGGCATGTCTATCCGCTCGCTTAAATCAGCCACTATTTCAGCTATATCATCATTGACAAAGGTCAACTGCTCCATAATCTTGTGATACAGATTACCGACTACCGTACCGGCCGATTGCTCGGCAAAGCTGTCATTTAAATTGACCTTAGCCGGTTTAAAACCGGATTTGCTGTTTTTTAAGGCGCTCACTGAAAGACGTGCCGGCAAGCGGTCGCTGTAACCGTTAAACGATTCTTCTATCTTGGCGATGGTCAAGCTATTGGCGTTATCCTGTTCTGACGTTTTCGGTTGTCCGTCCGTCGCCAAATCAGCTGCATCAACCAGATTGATTTCAAAATGTGGTAAATTGATTTTCAGCGGTATTTGCTCACTTACATAACCTTCTAGCGGCAGTAAAGTCGACATTAACCAATCGAGATAACTGCCTTGTTTGGCTAAGTCAAATGGACTTTCCGCCAACTGCCAAGCACTTATTTTTTTGTCGAGTTTGCTACAAGTAGCATGTAGCTCTAAGTGATAAATCGCACGCGTCATTGCCACATACAACAAACGCTGCTCTTCAGCGACGGTCTCGCGCTTCATCAGCTCTGACAAATAGTTATAAATAATCGTACTGCGCTGTAAATGCTTTTCCGGATCAAGCCACTTAGCGACAATACCCAAATCGGGATGTAAAATCAGTTTGTCCTGAGCATCTCTTAAATTAAAGCGCTTGTCAATATTGGCCACAATGACCGCTTTAAATTCCAAGCCCTTTGACTTGTGAATACTCATCAAACGCACCGCATTGACAGCATCTGAATTAGACTTACCGCCATAGCTAATTTTAGAGCGCTTTAACTGGTCTAAATAGTCGACAAAGTGGTGTAAGCCGGTCTGGTTTTCACTTTCAAACTGATCGGCTTTTTCCAACAAAACATCAATTTGTTTAACCCGCTTGGCGCCATCTGCTAGGCCTAGTACAAAGTGTCGATACCCGGTTTTAGTTAGCAACAACCAGATAAATTCGCCCACCGGCAAAAAGCGATTGGCACGCAGTTCGTTATAAAGCATCAAGAATTTATTAATGCGCTGCCGAATTAAATCGTTTTTACCGCTTTGCTGATACTGCTTTAATGACTCAAAAAAGTAATCGTCCGACGCCAGCGCTATTTCGGCTAATTCACTGTCGCTAAAGCCGCCAAAGACAGAGCGCAATACCGCCAATAAGGCAATGTCTTTTAGCGGATTATCGATTATGCGCAAAAAATTGATCAACGTGGCAACTTCTATTAAATCAAAATAGCTGTCTTCCTGATCGACGATTAGCGGTATGCCAACCTGATTAAAATAATCGCGAATTGCCGCAGCACTGTTTTTAACACTACGCAATAGTATAACGATGTCGCCATAGCCAAAGCGGCGTTGCTCAAATGCGTTTTCAGCACCATCAACTGCTACGCTATAGTGCATTTCTGTAATGGCATGCACGCGCTTAGCCAACAATTGCAGTGCCATATCACTTTTGTCAGCAGCTTGCTCTGACGCATCGTCCGTGGCAATAAATAGGCGCGGTTTAGCCTCACCTCTAAAATCATCGCGAATGGTCGTCAACATACTGTCGGTCTGATAATCAAGACCGCCGAATGACGTTGTCATTAAATTGCGAAAGACGTCATTTATACCTTTTAGAATGGCGGGATGAGTTCTAAAATTATTATTTAAATCGACCCTCAGCGCATTTTGCTGACTGGGATACTGATTAAATTTTTCTAAAAAAAGCTGCGGTTCGGCCCGTCTAAAGCGATAAATGCTCTGCTTGACATCGCCGACTAAAAACAAATTATCATCCCTTTTGATCAGATTGACAATTGCTTCTTGAACGCGATTGGAATCTTGATACTCATCGACGAAAATATGGCTGAACTTGTCGCGATAATACTGCGCCACCTGTTGGTTGCTTAAAATCGCAATGGTATATTGCTCTAGGTCGTTAAAATCAAGTGCGTTTTCGCGCAGTTTATTACGCTGAAAATTGGCTACCGCCTGTTTAACCAAATCGACCAATGCCCGAATCGACGGCTGCATCTCTTGTTGTTCTGTAATAAGCGAATCGATTGGCCTGGCAAAATAGCGCGCTTTTAAGGCGTTAAAGTGCTTTTTAATAGCGGCACGCAGCGCCTTAACGCGCGCTTGCAACACCTGATCAACCGCTTCTTTATTGGCCTTTTTTATGGCCGTTAAGCGTACAAAGTCAACCTGCTGCACATGCTGATAGAGTTGAGTAAAATCAAGTGCCGTCAACCGCTCGACAAAGTCGAACTGAGCAATGTCCGATTGTAGAGTTGCCGCATAATCGCGCGGCCCACTTTGCGCAAGACACATTTGATATGCCTTGTCAAGTTGTTGGCGATAAGCGCGCATTTCATTTAGGCAGTGTTCAATAATTTGATCTAAAAAGGGAAAACTTTGCCCATCTACCTCGTAAAGTGCCGCACAATCATCTAACCAGACTAGAGGACTAGGACTGGACATTGCCAAGTAGTAAATTTTTTTAAGGTAATCCTTCAGCGTATCATCGCCGCGGTGACTACTAAAGCGCGCCATCATCGCATTAAAATCCGCCGACAACTCCGCATAACCGGCCGCTAAAGCATCGTCAACCGCCTCATCTAATAGCAGATCGATCAACTGCTGGCTGGCCACCTTAAAATTGGGGTTTAAGTCAATCGTATAATAGTGTTCGGCGATGACATTTTTACAAAAGGCATGCAGGGTTGAGATATTGGCAAAGTGCAACTTTTTAAGCTGAGCAGAACCCTCTTTTAACAGTGCCTTGGCAATTCTTTCACGCATCTCGGCCGCTGCCGCATTGGTAAATGTGACGATCAAGCAGCTATCAATCGACATTTCACCAGCCTTTATCAGGTCGATAATGCGGTTGACCAAAACAAAAGTTTTACCCGAGCCGGCCGAAGCTGAAACTAGCATATTTTTGGCGCGTGTCTCGATCGCCAAGCGTTGTTCATTAGTCAAGTTCATTCGCTAATTGCTCCTCCATAGTGGCAAATATTTCCGCCTTATCACCGTTTTCGTCGTAACGCCGATAGTTTTCATTTTGCTTACTATCATCAAAACGACAAATATCGTGATAAGCACAGTATCGACAGGGCGCCTTACCGGCCGACATGACCGGCGCAATTTCGATTGCACCGCTATATAATCTGGTCGCCAGCCTTTTGGCCATCAATAGCGCATAATCCTTTAGAATACTGAGTTCTGTCGCCGAGACGCTCTGACGATTGAGCTTGATGCCATCTTTACTGCGCTTGGCATCGATAATCTTCGACGTGCCGTCTGCGGCAAAACTGCTATCCAACAGTTCAATTGTACCTGCCTGATCGAGAAAAACGCCATTCAATTGATGTGCTGTTAGCAAACTATCGGCCGTATCGGTTAACTGCGCACCATCATCTTGTAAAGTAATTTCATCAACCGAAAAGTAAAAGGCGCCAAACGGGACGACTTTATTTGGTTTAGTTTTTTGCATAAATTGACAGGCAGCATTTAGGTAAATCATCAACTGCAATTGCAAGCCGTGCAATACTTCATTGACATTGAGCTGTTTTGTCGACGATTTGTAATCGACAATGCGCAAATAATTTATATCGTCTACCGCTGTCAAATCGAGCCGGTCAATCACGCCGCGCAATGTGACATTACAACCCGCCCTATCGTATAGATTTAAGGCCGGAAGTGCCGCATCTGCCTGATTGGCAAACTTAACTTCATTGCGAATCTCGTTAAAACTGCCCAGTGTCAGCTGTCTGATAATCTGACAGAGCGCCGTCGCTAAAACGCCCTTTAGGCGCGCCGCAAAATAGCGATTTTTGGCATTGTAGCGAAAGCGATAATGTTCATTTAGATAAATTTCATAATGTTTTTGATAAATCTCTGCCAGCCGCTTTTCATCAAATTGCAAGACGCCAAGCGTCAGCCATTCATTCATGACATTTTCAATGATTTTATGATAAAAATCGCCAATATCAAGAAAATCTAAATCGACTTCTTTTTCAATTTTGGGCTTTAAGCCGTAGCTGACAAAATGCTGATAAGGACAGGTCGCATAGCTCTCTAAGCGACTGACACTGGCACTGATTTGACTGCCGTAAAGTTCGCTAATCAAATGCTCATCCAGTGTTTCAGCGGTATTTTTGTAATGACGGCCGGCGTTAAAGGCTGCCAGTTTTAGCGCTGTTGCGTCACTTTTAAAAGACGACTGGAGTATTTGATAATCAGCTGACGCGTTATGATCATTTGCCAAGTCAAGCAATAATTTGTCAAGATAGGCTTCGTCAAGGCCAAGTGATGCCAGTTTAGCAGTGCTTAGGTCAGTTAAATGGGCTGCGCCCAACTGTTGAAACCAAATTGACTGCCGCTTTTGATCACCCTCTGTGCTGGCCTCTGCATAGTACCATTTTACACTAATCGACTTTAAAATGTTTTCGTAGCTCTTATAAACCTCTTCATCATAGTTATAGCTTTGCGTCGCCAAGCGCTCTAAACCAATTGACTGTAAACGGGTCATTTCTTGGTCATTAAAAATAGTCGAACGCGGCGCCGCACTGGGAATTGCCGTTTCGTCCATGCCGACAAAGTAAATCACCTTTAACTGTGCAAGTCGCGTTCGCTTGATATTACCCACTGTGACATAATCTTGCACCTGTGGTATAATGCCAATTTCGTGATTTTCAAACCCCAATTTTAGTAAATTATAAAACTGCTCAAGCGTTAAAGCGCGCGTCTCGCCGATGGCATACACTTGATAAAAGACATCATCGATAATATTGTAGACTTGCGCCAATTCCTCCGAACGGTCATAATCGCCCTGTTGATAGTGGCGATCGACATCAGCGGCGACGCGCTCAAGTACGTTTAAGTCGTCTAAGAAGTGACGCAGTAAAGCAATTTTTTGTTTAGCGGTTTTGTCTTTTATTAAACTATCTTTTAGATCTTTTAAGCGATTGACAATCGGTGCAAGCACAGTCAGCAATTCATCATCTTGCGGCCAATCGCTAAACCAACCTTGTCCCTTAATAGCAAAGGACAATGCCTTATTTTCGATTTGCCAAATTTGCTGCTCTGTCAGGTCAAAAAAACCGGTTTTTATCAGCTTTATGACATCGCGCGTGCGATAGTGATAGAGCATGGCACGCAATAAAGATAAGATAAAGTCGACCACATAATGGGTAATGGCGGGACGCCTTGCATCGATAAAAACCGGCAGCTTATAAATCTCCGCCAGCCGTTTAATCGGCCGATAATAATTGGACAATTGATTGGTTACAATTGCCATATCGCGCCACCGGCAGTCAGTTGTTTGATAGTTTTGCACCATGTCACAAAAAACGGCGCTTAATTCGTCGTAATTATCTTTGGCGACAAAACAATCAATGCCGTTTGACGTCGGATTAGTCGTCGCAAAAATCGACTTAAAGGATTTTACAGCAGCCGTTTCAGCAATAAAGTTTTCAATAATTTGGTATTCTGCATCGTTTAGCTGCGCCGTTAAACTGCGTAAAAAAGCACGGGCATAGCCATCAACCGTCTCAGTTTGATCGACGATAATGTGCAAATAACTGTCAACAGAACAACGCACCAGTTCAATTAACAGTTTTTGCTCGCTACCGGTCATGCTGGAAAAGCCGTTGATAATAAGGGTTTTATTGGTGAAGTCGCCCTTTTCTTTGACTAGGCCAGCTGCGTAATTAATCAAGCCGTCATCATCAAATGTCATGCTGTCAAGCCGCGCTAGATAAGCGCCGTAAATATAACTTATCTCGCGAATCTTCTGATCAAATAATGGCGCATCGTCAGCTTGCTGCTTTAATTTAGTTAAATCATCAAGCACAATGCCCTGATGTCTAAAATCGGTGATAACACTCGCTAATTGCTCTAAAAAACCCTTTATTTTGTAAGATTCGGCATATAATTCAAGCTGCTCTTTGCCATTTTCAATTATTTCAGCTAACAGGAGCTGTTTGCCCAGTTCGCTAATGGCTTGCTTGCCATCGTAAATTGTATTTTGTAACAGGCGTTGAACAATCCGCTTAAAACTGAGCACTTCAATGTGTAACAACCCATTATTGTTAAGTAGTGATAACAGCTCGCTTTCCGCCTGTAAGGTGTATTGTTCGGGCACGATAACAACCGCACTGTCCGTTAATGGATCAAACGTTTTTAACAGCTCTGTTTGATAACGCCACTTGGCGTCAAAATGATTGGCTAAGCAAATTTTAAGCATTTTATAACCCTTGAAAACAACTGTTTAAGTACGGCACTCTGCCGGCTAATTTTAATTCGTTAAACTATATTCAGTATAAAACAAATAAGCGACTATTTCCACTAAGTTTTCGGTAAATTCTTCATTATTTTACATAGGGATAATAGCCTTTTTTAGCGGCGTCTTGCGGACTATAAAAGACATCGTCAAGCAATGTGCTATCGGCCGGTATATCAGCTTGCTTAGCATAGTATTTAACACCATTATAGCTAAAGCCGTAGTACTGCTCATCGCGTGTAATCGTATAGTTAGCGCTGATTATTTGATCAAAATAGTCGCTATTAGACAGTGGAACCCCTTGTAATGCAGCCAATAAGGTCGGACGCTCCACAACGCCCGTCCAACTGTCACCGACCGGTTCAAAGGTAAAATCATAATATAAACCGCGCGCATGGGCATATTGATTGTGTAAATTTACAATATATGATAAATCGGCTTCTAATTGTTCCAATTTAAGCTGCTTAATGCGCTGATCATAATTGGGCGCGCTCAAAAACTGACGCACTGCTTGATTGTCGATTAAATCTAACCAGTCTGTCAACTGTCTGTATTCAACGCGCCACTGACCGGCATCAAAATACATTATTTTGATATTGTCAACGCCATCCAAAAAGATATAGTACTGATCGATCTTATGAACAAAGTCGATGCGTGGCAATAGTGTACGTTGGTATTGATAACCGCTTTCGCTACCCGGTGAAACAGCATAAACATAATAGCCGGCGCTATCGACCAAGGCGATATACGGAATATAGCTCGATAAGCGAATCAAATCCCCTTGCGCTGTCATATTTAAGCTCTGTGCTAAACTGCTGATAAATGTCTCAATGACGAGCTTGGGCTGTTGCAAAGTCAAGTTATCATAAGGCGCATAGTTATCAGCGCCCAGTCTGGTCACATTAACGGCGTCTTCGGCGGCATGCGCCAGCACCAACTCAATATAGTGCTCACGCAATTGTGCTGTCTTTATTTGTTGCACGGTCAATTGTTCGCTCCAAAAAAGCGCCGATATAACCATCAATCCTATTAAGCCAAAACTAGTTAATCTCATGCGCAATCATCCCACTTAGTCGCACATAAAAAGTTGGCGTTTCACTCTGCAACAACAATATCAGATCGCGTAGCCTGTCGTATTTTGATTTCAATGTACTGTTTACGCTAACCGTCACATAATCACCGCGCTTAAAATAATAAGCGCCCTCTCTGTTTGTAACATCGTAAAGTTGGTCGACAATGCTGCCGTTGCTGACCAAGTCGTAAACCGCATCAATGTTGCCGCTAAAGGTTGATACATCGAGTGGATCATCGTAAACAGGCGTATAAATTCGCTGTTGGTGTTCAATTTTAACGACAAAATAATTGCCCAAACTAGCTAGTTTGGCATTAAACTGTTCGTAATCAGCACGCGTTAACTTACCGGTTTGCTTGATATTATTTAAAAATTGATCAACGTCATTCATCAGTTGAATCTGAATCATATCATCTTGCTTTTCAAGTGTATGCATCAGCGGAAAAACAATCAGTAAGATGATGACGAGAAATACCGATGTAATAATCCATAGACTATCTTCAATCATAGCTAACCTCTAACTGAAATTCCCTTTCTTGCTGGCTGCGTATATTGTAATGCGCATCTTCTGTAACATCTCCTGACAATATCTGATCGATTGTCAACTGTTGACCGGCACTATAAAAGGTCAATACGTCGCCTTTGATGGTAGTTGATTCATCATCATTGATAAACTCAAATGGCGCCCTTTCCGCTCGTACCAACTGATTAGCACAGTAAGTAATCGCCATACGCGCTAGTGCCCTACTCTCGATCGGTTCTGCTGTAACCATAGCGCTATTATGGGCAGGGGTAAGTTGCGCCGTATAGGCGTTAAAGTAATTGTGCCAGTTGTAGACAAAACTAAGCGATACCAGCATAATTGCTGTTCCCAGCAATATTGCAACCACTTGACGATATCCCAGTTGCATTGTTATTCTTGAACGAATTCAATGGCACTAATCACGCCATTAGAATCTTTGCGTATTTGGGCGTCAAAGCTGGCAACCGGATTGATAAAGGCATTATTAGCCTCGTCTCTGGCACTTTTTATAGCGTTCTCAATCGTAGTATCGTCGTGCCCGCTGCCAACGGTGACGCTACTACCGGAAAAACTGGCGCTATTCAAGTAAGTGACCGTTCCCTTATTGGTAGTTACGCGTATACTAAAAATATCTTTAAATTCGCGAAAGCTCTTAATCGCTGCGACGACTTGCGCACCACTGACCGTCTGGTTATCGTAAATATCAAATTGTGCATCACTTAAACGCTTTTGAATATCAGATAATTTTTCAGATTGCTCTTGTGCTATGCTACGGCCTTGATCGAGCATCGATAAGCCGAGCGATACAACGGCGATAAAAAATAAAATACCAATACCAATCCAAAGTGCTCTACCAATGTTGTTGTCCATTTGTTCCTCCTCATTAAAATGTCAACTTGTCAAAATAGGTTTGTAGTTCGCCAATGCTGGCATAAATCAACGGAAACATAAAATATATCAAGAGCAGTGCATAGAGTGGTATAAACCCTATGACGCGCCCAAAATAAATTTTGTTTTTGACCATATTGTGGCCAATTAGCTTGCGCTTATCCTGATAGTATAAATTTTCTGAATCAAATTCATTAAAGGCCTCTTTTATCGTTAAGGCTTCAACCGCAGAAATTAAATGATTGATCAACGTTTGATAATCAGCTTTACTAGATGCCTGTTTCAGCTCCTGTAATGCCTGTTTAGCGCCGGCATCATACTCCATCAAAGCTTTTTGCAGCGGCGTCTTAAACAACTTGCTAAATTTTTCAAACCACTCCAGCACCTGATCGACCGTCATCTGATCGATTGGCATTAAAACCATAACCAACAACTGAAAGCGAGCAATTTCTGAATCTAGCTCAGCTCTTAAAATACGCGCTTTGATAATCAAATAAGCCTCCGGTAAAAACCAACCCAAACAAACCGCCAAATACAGAATAATGATATGTATAAAATTAAACCGGGCATTGGCAAGACGCTGTTGCTTTTCAAGAATACGCCTTACAGTCTGTTGCTTATTATCAGCTGTCAAATTGTATTGTTCAGTCAAATAAGTAGCTAAGGTTTCTGCTGACCAATTTCGGTCACCAGCCAGCAGCACTTCGTTATCAAAGTCTGTCTGTTGCTCAGCTGCCGTCAGTGCATCACCACTTAGTTCGCCGGCTAAAAAGCCCTCTGGCGTCGTCGGCTGATATAAGACATTGTTTTTGCTGATTTGTAGTGCACTAAAAATAACAGCCAAAACGACGACAAAACTGATAATTGCCAGCAGCATTTTATCGATATAATGGTATTCGATTTTACTAAAAATTAACGCTCGACGTTGTCGTTCGGCAATGCGTTGATAGGTTTTGCTATTTGCTGATGGCATAATCAATTTAAGCGGCGTCTTAAGGCGACGCGCCAAATAGCGTGCCAATCGATAGTGTGCCTTATAACGAACGCCAAACTCGCTATAATCTTGTAGGCGCCGTAATAGAATAAAACAGAATACAATAATGACCACTACGGCAATTTGCAATGAAAAGCCAAGTGAGCCGTCATAAAATAGTTTAAGCGGATAAAAACTGTGACTGGCCCAGCGCCTTAGCGGTTCAAGTGCAAACAACGGCGCAATTGCTATAATATTCATCGCCTTTAAGCCAAACAACAGTTTTTTACGTCTGATGATGTCATCTTTTAATTCGCTGCTTAAATGCGTCAAACTCTTGACAAATGAAGATCCCGTCGCCAGTTCGGTGTCACCGTATTCACGAATGATATGCGATAGACCGGCCAATAATTTTAGATAGGCATTGGGCGCTTTTTGATAATAACGCTGCAAGGCCAGTTCGGCATCTGTTGCCGTAATCGTCTCATAAATCTGGTTGGCATGGGCATAAATACTGGCGTGCCTTGAAACATCTAACCGATCAATTGCGTAGATAAAAGCATCGTCAATCACTGTTGTTTCAAAATAACTGATACGTAGAAAATCGATAAATACGACCATTTCTTCAAGTAAATTAAGTTTAATTCTGCCGTAATAGTAATCTGATATAATTTCAATTACAAAATAAAGAACTATTAAAGCCATTAGCCAACTGTACCAGCTCTCGATGAAGATGGCAAAAACAGTTAAGGCAACAACGGTTAAACCCAGCGCCGTCGCAAAGATTCTGACAGACTGATAAATCAGTTGATTGTCGTCAAGTGCCGCCGACAAGGCAATTTTTTCACGAATCGATTTTAAATAATGACCCAATAACGGCGTAACAAGCAATATTTTGTATAAACTAAAAATTGATTTGTTCAGCTGCTGTCGCTGACTGTTGGCGGCAATGCCCAGATAGCGCTGTCGTCGGCTTAATAACTGCACGACAAGCAGAACAAATGCCAACAATGCAGCGGCAAGACCGATAATCCTAAGCCAATTCGTCAAAGGCATGTTGTCTCCCCCAGTTATTTGTCACAAAGGCCTTAAATTCGGCACCGTCTTGTGCCAGCATTGCATCGTACATTTCGGTTAGCTGATGCGCCGACGGCGCCGCTACAGCGACGTATTTTTCACCGTCAAATCTTATAATATCACGCACCTGATATTTTTGTGGCGTCGACAAGCGTTTTAAATAGCCGGTTACATTGTCCATAAATGCGCGCGTTAAATCTTCACCTGTTTTATCTGCAAGGTTCTGTTCTAATTCAAATGACGGCTCGATTGGGACAATTTCACTAATTCGCTCGATATAACGACGCCCCTCGTAATCGCGATTAAGATGTATGTCAAATTCAACGACACTGACCACTTGCTCTTCAGCAACAGCTTCATTGCGAAAGACATCGCATTTTAATAGACTATTGCGCAACGATAGAATTAAGTCTTTGGTGGTCTTGGCGTGATGTGTAAAAATTGTAAATAAACTGGCCACCTGTGTCATTTGAATCATCCAAGCGGCAACTTCATCGCTGGCAACTTCACCGAGAATATTAACGCTACCATCGGTTTTTTTCTGGACATCAAGTCCCATCTGACCGCTGATGCGTTCGGTCTCTTTAAAAGTCAATATATTGCGCTTTGGATAAAGTTTGCGCAGATGCAATTCAAAGGCCATTTCTTGAATACGCAATGTCAGCGTGCCATAAATTGAACCAATCATCGCCATTAATAGGGTCGTTTTACCGGAACCTTGAGCGCCGGTAATCGCCGTAACGCGACCGCCCTTTGCCAAATAACGTACTAATCCAATTGCCAATTGACTGTTTTTTGAAGTAATCAGCTTGTCAAGTGTCGCCCGCTTTAAATTAAATTTGCGAACGAAAAAGGCCCAGCTTTCACTAAAATTAGGACGCACTACCACTATGCGCGAGCCATCGATCATCTCGTTTATTTTATAGCCTTTACTCTGTGAGAGCATGCCGGTATTATTATAACGGTAAATATTTTGACAAACGCGCCTTAGTTCATTGATATTCCCAAAGCTAAGACAAGATAAATGTATTGATTTTCCCTTGTAAAATACCCAAACGCTGTCGTAATTGTAGGGAATTTGTTTGTATTGAGCGATTAGCATTTCAATATTATCTACTGCACCGACCACACCGGATACGCCGCCGCTAATGCCGTCGACATCCATGTCGCGTAACTCATCAACCACTGAAAAACCCTTATACTGTTGATAAATCTTCTGTGTCAAAATCTGAAACTTATCTTCTCGCGTTAAATAAAAGGATTCTTGATCAAAGATAATCGAAATATCGTGCTGATCAATTTCAAAATACTGCTTGCCAATATCGACTTCATCACATTTGGCTTGATCGAGCCGGTATTTTTCAACCAGTTTGGCAAACCCTTCCTTGCCGTATTGCTTTTTATAAAAATAGAGCACGATGTCAAACTTGTCGATGGCACTCAGTCGATTGATATAGTTAAATGGAATAATCTGATTGATGCTTTGTTCGTCCAGATAACTGTCAACTAAGATGTCATATATGATTTCTTTAACATATTGTTTGTCTTGTAATGAACCATAGACACAACGGCGCAATGCCGTAATCAATTCACTGCGTTTAAATATTTCGCGATCATAAGCCTCTTTTGAAAGCGCCAAACTGTCGATGTTAGTGCGCGTCATCTCGTTGATGGTTTGTTTAACGTATTGTAGAACGCTGTCAAAACTATACTGCTCGGCTTCCCTTATCCAGCGCTCACGAGACGTCGACGAGCGAGAACGAAAGTATATAATCGTTGCAATAATTAAAATGGCAATGGTTATTATATTTAGAAGCATAGACTCACCTACTCGATTAATTGATTGGCTTTTAATAGTTTATAACTACTTTGACTAACCGTCCGGAAAAAGTCATTCTCTTTTGCCAGCTTGCCTTTATAGTAATGACGACCAAATAGTTCCAGTAAATTACCGCTATTCATTGCATCTATTAAAGGGGCATGGCGCGGTACGGCAATCACTTGGTTTGCAAAGCGCTTACTTATTTGACGAATGTTTAATTTACTGGTTTTTTCATAGTTGCCCAGACAAATAAAGGCCGACTCAAATGGTTTATTAAACTGCTGTTTTAAGGCAGCAAATTTTTCGATTAAGTCGATGTTCTGACTGAGATTAACGACCACTTGATCGCTAAAAGTTAGCACATTTTCGACATAGTGCTTGGCAAGTCCATTATTGACATCGAGTAGTACCAAATCGTAGGTGCCCTGAGCCATTTCTAAAATAGCCTTAAACACATCAATTTCAGCATTATCCTTGTCAGCTAGTGAAATTCCCGCCAAAACGTCAAGCATCGACGATTTTAAAATTGGCGTCGTATAATTGGAAATTGACTGCGCCTGTAGTAAGCCGTTACGCGCTAAACGCATTAGATCGTGTGATGCACGTCTAGTTTTAACCGCCTCACTTCTGTATTCAGGCAATAAATAAGCGCGCAAATTATCATCTGTCGATTGTAATGAAGCCAATAAAACGCGCAGCTTATATTGCAGCGCCGCCGATAGACCTACCGCTAATAAATTCGTCGTCGTCGCGGCTTGACCATGTTGTGGTGACCAAAAAGCTATTAGCATATTATCCCCTCTTAATCAATTGACGCAATTGTCTAATATTGTTAATTTCAACTGTTACTATATTCTGTAAAATCTGCCAATAAACTGCTAATCGCTGTCTTGATATAGTCTTTAAATCGATAGTTTGAGCGATTTGGCTAAGATAATAACGTTCCTGTTCTCTTTCATCCAGCAGAATTGCCAGTCTGTCTTGACAGTCGATAAATCTTTCAAAGTAAACGCGATAGACATAATCAATATCTTGCTTGACATCAAGGGCATTAAGCAATACAAGGGTCGCTTCTGCCAGCTCTAAGTGTTGTACATAATCACTGAGTGATTTAATCGAAAACAGATTTTGCTCAACCAGTAAGATATGTTGTGATGCCTGTTGGTAGTATCCATTGTATATGACGATCTGTTCAGCTTGTACTTGATTGATATCGTCATAAAGATTAATGCCTTCAATTCAACAAATCTTAGCGAATAGTTAAACAATAGTTGCTGATAGGCGTTATCACCTACAATGCAGACCGATTTTCCAATCTGGCACAACAATTTTGCCAAATCTAAGATGCACATCAAGCTGTCAGCGGACGGCTGATTGATAATTGAAATGATATTTGCCATTAGTTCACCTCTTCCACTTCATTGTTCTGCTCATCGTCAGATTGTGAAGTCGGCTCCGCTAGTGGCGTTTCCAATTCGCTTTCGATAACTGGGCGCGCACCGTCTTCCGGCAAACCAGCTAAACTGCGCGCTAACTGCTGGCGTTTTTGCTCTTCTAAAGCGACAATTGCCCGCTCAACAATATTAGGATCTTGGTCGATTAAAGCCTTAACTGCAGCATTTGCCGGATAGGTCACTTCTGCCGCCATCTGACTGCTACCAGACACATATAACGTCGTGTACAAGTATGTACCCTCGTGTAAATAAGCATCAACTAGCGCCGATGACAAGCGCAAAATTTCGTCTTCATTGAGGTGAAATACGCATACTTCTGCCGTTTCTTCCTCTGAACGTGACCGCTTGTCAATTAAGACTTTTTTAGACAAAACGATATAATCTAGGCCCGACGGAAAACTGATGCGCACATCAACTGAGCTGCCAACCTCTAGATACGGCTGTGTCAATAGGTTGCCAATTTGATAAACGCGCAAGTCCTTTGGCAATTCCTCAGCCGAATAGACCATATTGTCATGAAGCAACGTGCCGGCCGCCAAATCACTGGTAGCGGTTAGGCCAATTAAATCTTCTTCGGCACTAAACAATGCATCACTGGCATATTTTAACGGTATCTTAACCAATTCAAAATCATTTGCCGTGACAACGTCGTATTGGCGTAAATCCTTAGTCAATTTTACCACGTCGACCGTTGCCGGTTTTTGATAGTTTTCCAATAACAATTTGTAATTGGCAACAGTATCATTAAACGGACGATAGGCAAAAAAGTAATATGCCACCAATAACAGCAAGGACATTACAATAGCGCCGGTTGTCAATCCCAATAAAAAGCTTTTGGTGCGTCTTCTCATTTACTACCTCCCCACAAAGTAAAGCGTCGTTTCTTTTTTGGCTCTCCAATCAATCTGCTAAAAAGCGACTTGTTATCTTTTAATACAAGCGGATTTGGCAAAAAATCGCCGGCATGAAGTCGCTTATGATCTATTCCCAACCAATCTGCCAATTCATCACAGTCTTCTTCACCGGCTAGATTGACGATAAATTCGACATCTTGATATTTCATCAATTCAATAATTTTTGCATACTCCGTCAGTGCCCAGGCACTCTTCGGCAATACGACCACTTTGCGATGCGCTTTCAAAAAATCGTTTAACAAGTGGTAATTTGTTGCGTAATCGATTACGATATTAGTATTGTGCCGTGTTAAAAGCGTATTGAGCTGATCGCCACTAACTTCGCGCATAAACTCAATACCATCAACCTTGAAAGATTGCTTTTCAGTAATGCGTCCTATTTTATGACCGTGAATATAATTATCCAATAAGTTCAAATTATCATTTGCCACTTTTTGTAAGAAAATAGTCTTACCGATGTACTTCGAGCAATACTTTGCCAGTGCAATCGCCTGATGGGTACAACCGCAACCGCGCGTCAAGCCCATAACCGCTATGATCACCTTATTTCTAATTAGGCCATCATTTGCAGTTGGTGCAGCTTTAAGTACGGCTTTATCACTGAGTGATTTATCGAGCAAATCTTGCTGCAAGTCCATTACAGTCTGATAACGCTTTTCTGCCGCCAACTGCATTGCCTTTTCTATCACAGTCCGTAAGGCGTTGGCTTTAGTACCGTTAAACTTACTAAATTTAGCAGACTGACTGACTTCGGCCCAGTGCTCAGCACAGTAAATATAGTAGAGCGTCGCGCCGAGCGAATAAATATCGGTGCGTTGATCCGACTGCGCCCCACCAAACAGTTCCGGTGGCGCATATCCCTTGGTTCCTAAATAAACGGTGTCTTCATCGCTGGCCGGATTATATGTGCGCGTTGTACCAAAATCAATTAGTATCAAGCGGTCATCGTCTGTTACTATGATATTACTCGGCTTCAAATCGCGGTAAATTAATGGTTGTTCTCGTGTGTGCAGATAGTTAAGCACTTCGATGAGTTGTAGTAGATAATCGATCGTCTTAGCCATCGGCTGTGGACCATGCCGATCAACATACTGTTCCAAATCGACGCCGGCAATATAATCGCGAACGATGTAAAGATATTGTTGATCTTCAAAAATATCGATAATGCGCGGTAACTGTGGATGACGTAAGTCTTTTAAGATGTGCGCCTCTAAGGTATAGTCCATTTGACTTTGCCGATCGAGTGCAATTACTTTAACTGCAAATTCGCTACCCAAATAGATGTGCTTGACCAAATAAACTTCACTGCTGCCACCGCGGCCGATTTGACGGACCACTTGATAGCGTTCATTCAACACTGTTCCCAGTTTCATAACAACCCCTTTAATCGAGACAAATCATGTCTTTTATCAATCATTTATAAATATCAGTTCCCAATCGGCAACGCGTAGCTTATCGCCATTTTTAAGTGGCCACACACTGCCTGAGGGCAAGCGTTGATCATTGAGAAATGTCCCGTTAACACTAGCTAAATCTTCTATTTGAAAACCGTCAGCAGAGCGACTAATCTGACAATGGCGCCTGCCAACCGTACGACTGGCCAAATATATATCCGCCGAGTCCTGACGACCAATTAAAGTCGTCGCTGCATTGAGTAAATAACACTGATCGTCTACCAAATCGAGCAGCTGCGCTTTGTTCCCGGCCATTGCCAAAATAGTCGTTTCAGCACTTGTCGAAATGGGTTCTGACTGCTTAACCGCTAATTGCTTGAAGGAACGCCAATTCTTTAAAGCGGTAAGATCTATTTCTAAATAGCGTATCAAGGCACGTGTCGCTATAACGTCAACACTCAAAATAATCAATAGACTGCCTAAGCGAGCTGCTAACAAATCAGCTGTTAAATTTGGCGCCATTAGATATATTATAACATATCCGACGATAAACAATAACTGTAAAAGTAGCAGAGCCAAATACGGTAGTAATGAATTACTTGACTCTCTATGATCAATAGCGACATGTTTTGCATTTTTCTTAACAGTTTTTTGAAAGTTTTCTTGAAAATTTTGACTTTTTTGTTGGCGACTATTCTGCAGCTCCTTAATAAAGCCGATTAAACCGGATAGACAAAATTCATCAGAGCGTACATAATCAATTAATTGTTGCCCTTCTGCCGTGCTGTACAATCTGCGATGTGCCTCTATATGCCCAATTAACCACTGCTTAAATGTTGGAAAATCGCCATATTGTTTCACCGGTACTAGCAATAGTCGGATATCATTTGTCAATAAATCGATAAAAATCGTCTGGTCACTTAAGTATACTTGTCTTATATCTACTAGATAATCACATAATAATAACAACTGCTCGGCAATTTGACTGATAATTTTAAACATTTCCGGCAAGCTAACAAGCTGTCCAACATAGCGCTGTAACGAGCGTTTGCCGCCCAAGCCATACTGGCACTGAGCCGACTGATCAGACTGTTCCAACTGATAAACGCACTTGATAAAAGTGCCGGGTAAATCATTTAATATGCGATAACTAAAGTCATCAAGCTCTGCAATAGCAATACCGAGTGATTGATGAACGCCATCATTATTTATTTGAAATTCCATTTTCCACCTCACTTGCTTGTTGCTTGCGGCTGCAAAAGTAGCATAGTTGATAGCTGTTGCCATCGAGTTCAATTTCGCCTCCCAACAGGTCGGCATTGACGCGATATTCGTACTGTGACTTGGCATTGCGCAAGCCCATACAGTTCATTGTATGATAGACATGACTTTGTTCGATACCATGGTCGGTTATAATCACTCTGGACAATTGGACATCGCGGTAGCCTTCGACGATGCTGCGTGCCTTGCGCAACGGAATTATATGCCTTATCTGTGGATCAAAGCTGACAAAGCGTGCTGTTGGCGTCAGGGTTTTATAGGGCAATGTCGCATTGATAATAAGCGCGTTTTGATCGATTTCAAAATCAAACTGAATGGCTGAGCGCAGATGATACTTTGCATAAAACTCGGCACTGCCGGTAACGCCAGCCCGTCGTTGTAAATTGGCCATCATCATATTCGTAAGCAGCGCCTGACTGACATTGTCGAAACTCGTCGCCAAATTAACACCGATCAGATCATCAAATATTGAGTGATTGGCTAAGTCGTAAAAAACGTCGTCTTCAAAGATAGCCGTCTTTAAGCGTCCCATCGTATAAAGTGCCCGTGCCGTATCCTTGCCGGCGTCTTCGATTAGACGAAACATTTCATTATGCCGTTCGATGCTTAAATGTATCGACAAGATAAAACCGCTAACACTCAATATAACCAATGTCAAAAGCAGGACCTCAACTGTCAATACACCTCTTTTACATTTCAATTTAATATCCTCGCTTTAAGGTTATAACGTACTGCTTGCTGGCAATTCCCTTGGTAACATTTGCTAAACTGGTGCCAAACCAACTGTCTAAACGGTAGTGCACTGTTACCGATAGTCCCGTCTTGTAATTCGCCAGTTCACTGTCAGTCAACAAATCAGATACGCTAATCATATCCATAATCCGATATAAAATTAGGTCTTCATCTTGTGTCAATAGAATTAAAAATAGGTAATCTTCATATTCAAAGGCCAACGGATTTATCTGGTCAACGACCTTGGTAACTTCTGCTTGACCACTAAAATTAGCTAACGCCTCTAGTGATAAATCAAAATTAATATCATTTGCCATCTTAAAAAACAGTACCGGTTCGCCCTCTTTTAATTGAAAAATATCAATACCCGATTCAATTGACGCCCAGCCAATTACACAAAGGCCGTAAACTAAAGGATAGGACACCCCTCCGGTTAATGCCGCTAGTTCAGTTGACACAACGGTTAATTGCGATTGTTTAAAAGCTAAAATGCTGACCGCATTGAGTGCTGTTCGCATACCGAAAATGCCTGCCTCTGTCATAAGTGCATTGGTTGAACCGACGCGATCGCCATTTATGATGTACTCAACTTCGGCAGTGCTAAAATAGCGATTGTGCTTTTCAACATCCTGTTCATCATCATAGTTGTGCGAAAAATGATTGAGAACATAGTCGATAATAATCATTTTCTCGATTAGTGCCTGACTACCCGAAAGCGCCGCCTCCGACAGAAGTTTAGTAAAATCAATCGACTGATCCATCTGCTCATGCAAGGCCTCGCTTTGTGCAAATTTGTCGCCTGTAGTTCTAGGGCTAATCTCATAAATCGGCGCTTGCTGTCCCAGTGAACTACTTGGCAACTGATCATAGATATCTTGCGGTATATCGCCATAATTATAGCCAAATTGTGTTTCAACCGTTTGGCGTGCCCTATCGTACAATATATCAAAGATGGCGCTAAAGCTAAATGGCGCATCAGCTGCATCTTGACGTACTAAGATGTCAATTACACTAAAGGTGATTTGACCTTCAAGCGTCAATTCATTTTGATAATCACTTGGATCAAACGATTCTGCATTTAACAAATCGTCTAACAAATCGACATAGCGACGTGTCTCGTTTGCCAAATTGTCGATTTCGGTAATTTGCTGATTAAAGGCTTGATTGGCACTTTCTAGACTGGTTAATATCTGTCTGGCATAGTCTGTAATATTGGTTACCACACTGCCCAATCTCTGATTAAAAGCCTCTAGCGAATCGGTTGGCAACGTATCAAGTATCGCTTGTACATCGTCGCAGACAACTGCCAATTGATCGCTAAACTGCTTGGTCTTGGTCAGTAAATCAAATACGATATCGGTCTGCTCTATAAAGTCGGATAACAATTCTTTAGCATCGTCGATGTCACCCTCAATTCGACTGCGCACATCCATTAAATGATAAAGCTCTGTGTCTAATAAACCGTCTTGATAAACCGACCAGGCATCTTTGTCATCTTTGTTGCGCTGTTCACGAATATCATCTTCTACTTCTGCCAAGTCATCATATAAATCTAGTAACTGATCGGCGATCGCCGCACCGTCGAAATTCTGTGCTGTCGTTTGCCAGTCTTCGAACTGATTGTACAAATCCTCTAAATCGCGATACATTTTTTCCAGTTTGCTGACTCGTTCAACCACTTTGTTAAACTGTTCAACCATATCAATGACCTTTGATAAATCGCGCAAAATATCGAGCCGCTCTAACCAATCCGTCAATTTATTGGCGATAAAGGCCTTGCTGTGATTTTCAATAATCATTTGTCGCAAGGTCCCTTTATCGGTTAAATCGCCAATTGAACTATCGACTGTAACTTGCTCAATGACGACGTGGTACGGTGTTGTAAAATCATCTGCCGCCAAAGATTTGTTCAAATAATACTCAATCTGTTCGCGCAACTTTTGTTGATCTGTTACGCCATATAGATCGTAGCCGTTTTTTAAATCACTATCATAATCGAGTAAAGCGATATCAATCGCATTATTAAGCTGCGACCGCACAATCGGCTGAACACTATTAAAGCGGCTATAATCAATTGTCAGTGTTGCCAGTAGGACAAAAAATACCATTAAGATGGCGACTGCCGGCGTAAAGTTGCCTTTGCGCCGTCTCAATTTTACTGTGCTTTTACTAAACAATTTACCAACACTCCCCTTACTGTCTTGAGCAACAGCTCTATTTCTGATAGTTCTTCAACGCGATCCAGTAATAATTCGATATCGTGCATTTTTTGAACATGTTTGTAACTCTCTAATGCTACTGTTCCTTTAACATTTAGATAATCGCTAAAAATATGACCTGTCAAACTGGAAAATGGCGTATTGATATCAATGTCATAAACTAGATAATACTGTTCGCTAAACCAGTTAAAGCGACTATCTATTGCTATCTGTCTGACGCTATACAGCGCTTGCCGTTTTTCATTCGAGAGCTCGCTACCAATTCGTTCAGCTAACGCCGATTTATCGAGAAATAAATGCATCATATCGACAATACCGCGTTTGTTTTGCTGAGCCAAATCACTGTTGCCATTTTGCCAATCGCTCAACGCGCTGATTGACCATTGGTCAGGCGACTTTGCCAAATGCTGTTCGGCAGCTAATTTAATGGTGTTTAAGTCGGCTTGTAACACCGTTCGGTTGTGTACGATAAATAGCATATCGATCAAGCAGAGAAATAAAAACAGAACAAACGGCGCCAGTAGCATCGCCTCAATTGTCGTCACCCCTTTACGCCTAGCCATTTTAGTGTGTAAAGTTCGGATCCATCTTGCTAAAGTAATTATTAACAAGTTTTTCGATATTGTCTTTAAAGATAATGACGACGCCGATCAAAACAAATAAAATCAAGATCATCTCAACCGTGCCAATGCCGGATTCATCGTTAAAAAAGTCTCTAATTCTCTGTTGTAATAAAATCATCGTTTTCATGTTTTCCTCCTACAATTGTGCTAAAATTGGATAGACCAGTATTACCATAATGGTGATCATCGACAGCATCATTGGCAACAGCAACTTAGTAGATAACTGTTCTGAAATGGTTTTAACCATCGTTTGACGATCGCGAATAATCATGTCGCCTAGGGCGATCAACTGGTCGGCAAAATGGTAAACGCCACAATGTGAAACTTGACTCATCAATAATATTAAATGGTGTATTTCGCGTCTTTCAATCAGCTCTGGCAGTACGCCAAAGGCATCGCTTAAATGTTCCCCCCTTTCCGTAGCTAAATACACCTTATCGAGCAATTTTGTTAAAGCGTGGTCACTTTCAAGACGTCGGTAGATAAGATGCACAGCAGCCTCTACCGTAGCGCCGGAACGAATCAACATCGCCAACTGATAAACAAACGTCGGCATGGCATACATGATGTCATGTGTCATCTCGTTGTAGCGACGACGCAATTTGACAAAGGGCAAACTGGCCAACAATAAGCTGCTAATAACGGCAATTAGTTTAACTAGCGGATCTACCGTTTGATCGAGTAATAATAAAATCACAGCTAGGCCAATTGTCAAATAAACTAATGATTGACTGATCAAAAGCGTTAATACACTGCTAGGATCGGCTTGGCCATAGCATAATTTAGCATAGCGTAAATAGGTTTTGCCGATGGCATAATTGTACAAACGCGTAATCTGTCTGCTTAGCAACGGATAATAGGCCGCCACTAAACCATACAGTTTTTCTGAACGGCTAAACGGTTGATCAGCCGGCAATTTCGAGCGATTGAGCAGTGCAATAATGATTAATAATATAATTATGATGATACTTTTCATAGTTCTAGCTCCGTCATGCGCCTTGACCAGATAAACATAGCGATAAATACGACTAATGCAACTGTCATCAGCAATCTGCCGAGCGCCGTCTCATAAAGTGGTGCTACAAAGTCATACGAAAACTGTTGCATCATGTATAGCAGTGCAATTGGTGATAAGCTAAGCACAATTTGTTCCAGTTTTTTTTCGGCGATCAAAACCGATAATTCTCTTTCAATTTGACGCATGTCACTTATCATGCGATCGCTAAAAGCAATAACGTCTAACATACTGCTACCACTGCTCTTGGCAACCTCAAGCATATTGACAAATTGACTAATGTGAACATCCTGGCAACGCATTGCAAAATCATTTAGTATATCGGGCAATGCAATGCCCATATCCATTTTTTGACACCACTGTTTTAGTTCAGCTTGCATATTGGGTTGGTAATGTTGCCCCTCATCGATCAAACGCTGATATAAGGCGCGGTATGCCAGCGGCAACGACTTGCCGGCGTGCAGTTCCGACAAAAGCATTCTATTTAGTTCGATAAATTCTTCCTTGAGCTGCTGTTTTTGCCGTTTTTTTTGCCAACGGTGATAATAGCGTAAACCATAGCTGAATGCCACTGCCGTAAACACGGCCAGACGCCCATCGCGGTAAAAGATTTGGCCGATTTGGTAGCCGGCCAGCAATAAAATAAGTAATGCCAGCAAATAGTCCAAACGCAAGTAACGGCGCTTTTCTAGCAATAATCCCGCGGGCCGGCGTTTGGCAATTAACAATGCAATCAATAACACTGTCGCGGCTATGCAAACGATAATCAAGGCCTTAATCATAGTGTCACCTCGTCATTTAATGAAAAATGCGTTTTCAATAAATAGCTGCCTTTTTGGTAGCCTTGCAGTTCAACAACTGATACCAATTTACGACTGCCATCAGCGGCGCGCGACAGGTGAACCATGATGTCAATCGCCGATGCAATTTGTTGACGAATACTCTCGATTGGCATATCCTTTGCCGCATAGACCATTGTTTCTAAACGCTTTAGCATATCGCTGATTGAATTGGCATGTCCGGTCGATAGCGAGCCGCTGTGCCCGGTATTCATCGCCTGCAGCATATCGATTGTTTCATCGCCACGCACCTCGCCGACGATAATGCGATCGGGCCGCATTCTGAGCGAAGTGCGAATTAAATCTTTAATGCGAATTTGACCGCTGCCCTCAGTATTGGCATTGCGCGTTTCAAGCCGCACCCAGTTGGGCAAATGGTCCAGCTTTAGTTCGGCCGAATCTTCAATGCTGATAATGCGCTGTTCTTTATCAATACAACTACTGAGTGCGTTTAAGAAAGTCGTCTTGCCCGAACCGGTACCACCGGAAATAAAGATATTGCGCCGTGCTTTGACTGCCCTTTTCAAATAGTCTGCCGTCATCTCATCAACTGTGCCCAGTTGTATCAAATCGCGTAATGAATAGTTGTGCTTACGAAATTTGCGAATCGTCAAGATTGGGCCGTTGATGGCAATTGGTGGCAAAACTACATTGACGCGTGACCCGTCGTAAAGTCTGGCATCGACAATTGGCGAGGCCGTGTTGACACTGCGGTTTACCGACGAAACAATTCGCTGAATGACATTTTCTAACCGTTTCATGCTATTAAACCGGAGGGTCGTTTGTTGAACTGCGCCATTTTTTTCGATAAAAATCGGCGTACAACCATTGACCATAATTTCGCTGATGGCATCATCTTCAATTAAGGGTTGTAATATATCAAGCCGCCTTAACGTGTTGAATATTTCATCAAAGATGCGTTTACGACAATCGACCGTCAGCTGTTCAAGCTGCGATTCTTCAGCTAAAACCTGATGAATTTTAGTGGCGACAATTTCGTCGTCTATCTGAATATCGCGTTGCAACTCACGTTGTACGCGTTCAATGATCAGTTCAGTATTCATAAAGACCATCCTCAATTAGAATATTACATAATGCTTGTTGATAATCGGTCATCTGAATTATGTCCGGCAAGCTACGCGCTGTCGGCTGTACCACGCGGTTAACAATTGTCTGCCAATGCGCAATCGGCAATTGTAAAGCACTGCTGATATTTTGCTCTTCGGCATGACGTTGAGCGTCACTTATCAAATAAGTATAATCGACATAGTCCGGCAACGTCTGACAGTATGGAAGCGGTGGTGCATCGATGATGATTTCGCGATACGGCGATTTTGCAAACAATTGTCGAACGCTACTAAAGACACTTTTTAAAACACTATCTGATAATTCTTCGGCTCGAAAGAAACCGGCCAGTTCAGCAATGCCATCTCGCTTCGTGACATAATTTGTCAAATCAAACTGTTTATTATGTCGTTGTGTGACGACAAACTCAGAAAGCGTCTGCTTGCTACTGGTTTGCGGTTGCAACAACGTCAGCAATAGGCATGGTCTTGATTTACTAAGCTGTTTGGCAATCTGTCTTGCCACCGTGCTTTTGCCAACGCCACCGACCAACGATGTTATTGCGATAATGCGCGTCAGTGCGACATCGTCAGAGGCTGTCAAATTGCCAACCAGTTGTTCCATTAAGTGTCTAAAGTTTTGATACTTAAAATAATAGTTGGGGCGTTGATCAACTGATTCGACAATATAATGTAACTCTACATCAGAGCGCTCTAGTGTGACATCATCAGTTAATAAGCGACTGGAAAAAGAACTGTCCAGCTCTGCCAAATCATCTAGCAAACGAATTTTTTGTGATAAACCATAATTCAATTGAATAAATCGTTTAACGCGTTTTTTATACGCTTCATCAAGTAGATAAATGTTCATATCGGCCCGCCTTTCATCACCATATTAGCAATTTTTTTCTGACTGTCAATAGCATTTGGCCCCCTATAATGCAACTTGCACACTGTGCTAATTTAGCCAGTTGCAGAAGTTTTAGCTTCACAGCCAGCAAAGTCAGCAATAGCTTAATAGTGTGCAAAAAGCAGACAATTATCTTAAATAACTGAATAGTCTAATAGCTTAATAACTGTGCAACTTGCACACAAAAAAGCGGCCAATCATACCGTTAAGTAGGTTGGTCGCTTAAATAAAAAAGAGGACAATAAGTCCTCTAAATTCTATCCTATTGCGCTAATAAAAACTGATACCATTTTTCGGCATAGGCAATTCTATTGTAGAGTCGCGTAATATTATCGGACGATCTTTCATATGAAGCGTGAAAAACCAACGTTAGTTCAGCGACATCGGCGGTCGAATTGATATAGCTTTCATAGGTTATTTTATAAGGTGAGCCATAGCCAAAGGTTGGAAACCACCGTCTTGCCAAATTATGGGTGTCTGTATTACTGCTCCAAATCAAATACTCTAGCTGCATATCAATCAAAGTGGTCGGATCATCGACTGCCAACTGATTGACTTCGGCAATGCTGATCGGTCGATTTTTGACAACGCCTTCTTGCCAGTTTAAGAAATCGGCCCCATCATCCCATTGTACCAGGCCATAGCCTAATCTGGTATTGTTTTGAACCTGCCAAACGCCCGGGTTTAAATGTGACTCTTGTTGTATATTTCCCAATAAACCGGCTATTGCCTGTTTAGACCAACCGCGCTCAGTCAATTGTTGATAAATATATAATGCGTTGGCCTCTTGTTGTTCTGCCGTCAAACGACTGGCATCCATCTTTGGAATGGCATAGGTGACATCGAGCGGTCGTCGCCAAACGCCACTGTAATCGCCCAGCGAAAGCAATGCCATACTCTGCGTTGCAACAGCGTCTAGTCTTTCGCCCAAAACCGTCGAATAATCATCGGCATCAAAGGCAATTATTACGATGTCCATCTGATTATTTTCCGCCCAATCCAAAGCGCGAATTACACTGCTGTAATAACCTTGGCCATCTTGATCAAGCACTTTTAAGCTATAAAGTTCGGCCTGTTCTTGCAAACCGGCATCATCACGTAAAACATAACCAATAATTTGTTTTGCCAACGCTGTACCATGCCCATTTTCATCAGTATCATAACTCGTAGCGGGAACAAAAGATTGGCCGCCTGCCAAGGCAACTTCATCGGCATCTACGCCGCTGTCAATTAGCGCAATTTTCATGCCTGCCCTATCGACCGCAACATAATCAGCCAGCATAGTTTCAAGTTGTCCAATTGGCAACTCAAGATTACTCAACTTGACAAAACTATCTTCTTCGATGCGCTTTAAAGCTTTATCAGAAAATCTCAATTTAATATTTGAACGGGTATCGACGACCACGCTTATGCTGTCATTGATGATAATTTCACCATCTGTCGGTTGTCTATCAGTTTGAACATCAGTTTGTTCGCTTTCGTAATAGACCATATAACGTGTCATCGGCTGATTTGAATCAGCAAAGATAAGACCACTACTAAGCGTACTAATCATCAATACGACAATTAGCACACGACTAACTAAGTATTTTAGTTCCAAAATTTCCCCCTATAATTCAGCAACTAATAAGCCAAGGCTTGAACACTTGCCGATTTTTTTGTCGAAATCTATTCGACTGTTTTTTTTAGTTGGCTTTGCCAGCCCGACTAATGCACCAAATGGTGCGCTCCTTTTATACTAGCTATTATTTTTTTATTTTAGCTAGTCAAATCTAAGTACTCTCCATAATATAACGATTAAATAGTAAAGTCAATAAAAAATCACCAATTGTATAAATTTATTAATCATCAAGTAACCATATGTTGAACTTAAAAATCGCGTAGTTAAAGCTACGCGATTTCGTTTTGGTAAGATTGATTGTTATACTAGTTAAACCATGATTTAATTTTTTGCCAAAGTGTCTTGCGCTGCTTGGGTTTATCTTTGTAACCGGCAACGATTTCTTGAACACGTGCCGCACTGTAGGCCTTACCATTTGTTGTATGTGTTTTGGTCGTATTGTTAATCTTTGTGGCAGAACTACGCTGTGGTTTGCCCTGATAAACTTTGCGTGAGATGTGTTTAGTTGCACTGCCCTCATGCTTTTTATGTCGTTTGTCATGGCTGCGCTTTGGCTGGCTACGTCGTTTTTTGGTGTGTTTGGGCAATGGCAGTTCTTCGATTAGCGCACCGATATGTTCTTCTATTTCATAGAGTGTCATGATATCATCTGATGTTACCAACGAATAAGCAATACCGCCGTTACCGGCTCGTCCGGTGCGACCGATGCGGTGAATATAGGCATCTTTTTCAATCGGCAAATCATAGTTGATGACCATATCTAAATCGTCGATGTGTAAACCCCTTGCGGCAACATCTGTCGCCACTAAAATTCTAAATTTATCACCTTTAAATTTATTGATTGTCTTTAGACGACGCGCCTGTGTTAATGCACCATGCAGTGCTTGTGCCGTATAGCCGCGTTGTGTTAAAAATTCGCTAACGCGGTCGACCGTGCGCCGCGTATTACAAAAGACAATACATGACGACGGTTTTTTGCTACGCAAAATATCATTTAAACGGCGCCGCTTTTCATTATGAGCCACCTTAAAATAGCCTTGATCAATTAGGTCGACCGTTTTGGTGTCGGACTCAATCTCGATCATTTTTGGGTCTTTCATATGCGCCCAGGCAATGGTCTGTACTTCGTAAGGCATGGTCGCCGAGAATAATAAGGTCTGGCGCGCTTTCGGCATTTGCTTAACGATAGCCATCACTTGATCGATAAAGCCCATGTCGAGCATGCGATCGGCTTCATCTAAAACCAGATAACGGATATCTTGCGGATAAAGCGTGCGCCTTTCTAAATGGTCGAGTACACGCCCCGGCGTTCCGGTGACGATGTCGGCACCCTTGGTTAACTCGCGAATTTCAATGTCGATATTATGCTGCCCATAGACCGCCATTGCATTTAATGACTTGTACTTTGACATTCGTTTGATATCGTTATCAACCTGTATCGCCAGCTCCCTAGTTGGCGTTAATATAAGCGCCTGTGGGCTATTACTTGGCGTAATACGTTCGACGATTGGCAGACCAAATGCGGCTGTTTTGCCACTGCCTGTTTTGGCGCGCACAATTACGTCAGAACCTTTTAGCACATCGTCAATTGACGCAATTTGAACCGCTGTCGGCGTTGTAAATTCCATATCAGCAAGTGCTTTATTTAGTTCTTCTGATAAATTAAATTGTTTAAAAGTTTCTTTCATATTTTCTCCTCAATACTGGCATTGTATCATTTATAGTGCAAATTTTCTAGAGTAATCTACGAAATATGTAGAATATTCGCAACAAAACAAAAAATTGCTAACATTCGCCATGATTAAATGATATAATGGCTAAGGTGAAAAACTTAATAACGGATTAGAAAGGAAGGTTTTAGATGGATTTATTCAGTACCGTAAAGGCAAAACTAGCCGGCAAAGGCGTTTCAATTGTCTTTCCCGAGGGGATTGAACCACGTATTTTGGGCGCTGCTGCTCGACTTAAAAAAGAGCAATTGGTCGAGCCGATTTTAATTGGCGATGCCGACGAAATTAAAAAAATTGCCGCTGAGCATCAATTTGACATCAACGGCATTCGAATAGAGTCACCTGAAAAGTACGCTGACTTTGATAAAATGATCGACGCCTTTGTCGAGCGTCGTAAAGGCAAAGCAACCGCCGAGCAAGCGCGCGAAATTCTAAAAGATGTCAACTACTTTGGCACCATGCTTTGCTATATGGGTGAAGTCGCCGGAATGGTATCGGGCTCAATTCACTCGACGGGCGATACGGTAAAACCGGCACTGCAAATTATCAAAACCAAACCCGGTGTATCGCGCACCAGTGGCGCGTTTATCATGTTGTCACCGCAAAAAGAACGCTATTTATTTGCCGATTGTGCCATTAATATTACGTTAAGCGCCGAGCAAATGGCAGAGGTTGCCGTCGAAAGCGCCAAGACGGCTAAGGCTTTTGATATCGATCCTAAAATTGCCATGCTTAGTTTCTCAACCAAGGGTTCAGCCAACGCAGATGAAGCCAAAAAAGTTGCAGCAGCAACGGCAAAAGCGAAAGAACTTGACGACAGTTTGGTGATCGACGGCGAGCTGCAGTTTGATGCCGCCTTTGTCGAGCGCGTCGCTGCACAAAAGGCACCCGGTTCGCCGGTAGCCGGTAAAGCCAATGTCTTTATCTTTCCCAGCCTAGAGGCAGGTAATATCGGCTATAAAATTGCGCAGCGCTTTGGTAATTACGAAGCAATTGGCCCGGTACTACAGGGCTTAAATAAACCTGTCAACGACCTATCGCGTGGCTGTAATGAAGAAGATGTCTATAAGTTGGCACTGATTACTGCAGTACAAAGTCTCTAGTTTAATAGGCATTTGCTAGCGGCGCTTACGTTATAGGTAAGCGCCTTTTTCTTACTCATTTCTTGCCTTAGTGTAAAATAAATGTAGGAAAAAACCAAAAAGAGAATAGCAACCTATGTTAAGATGTAGTTGAACAAAAAACGTCAAAACAAAAGGAGCTATTC
>PDWI01001404.1_pt1 | contig 38133 bp, 27 predicted proteins | sample 1430891 | NCBI WGS metagenome assembly PDWI01 (sample SAMN01162508, study PRJNA174530) | Oral metagenome, whole genome shotgun sequencing project. | biome: Marine environment; feature: Marine mammal; material: Swab sample of the gingival sulcus; isolation source: swab sample of gingival sulcus... | reverse complement strand
TAGTTCGCGTTTTTCTTATAGACTTATTAGAAAGCTTAAAAATGGCAATATTTTAAGTAAGAGGGAGATACCTAGCAAGGTCTTGGTCGTAGGAGCAGGGGCAGCAGGAGCGGTCATATCTAAAGAACTTAGGTATCATAGTGAACTAAACTACGATATAGTAGGGTTTATAGATGATGATATAAACAAAAAAGGTAGTTTATTAAATGGATATAGGGTCTTAGGTACGACAGAGGATATAAAAAAAATAGTAAAAAAACAGTTTGTAGATGAGATAATAATATCCATATCATCTGCACCTAAGTCCGATATAAAAAGAATAGTAAATATCTGTAATGATACAGAAGCCAAGGTCAAGATACTTCCAGGAGTTTATGAGTTTATAAATGGAAAGGTAAGTATAAATCAGATAAGAGATGTGAGAATAGAAGATTTGCTTGGAAGAGAGGAAGTCAAGCTAGATACTGACCTAGTAGAAGATTTTATAGAAGATAAGTGTGTCATGATTACTGGTGGTGGAGGCTCTATTGGTTCAGAACTTTGTAGACAGGTAGTGAAATTCGCTCCAAGGAAAATAGTTTTAGTGGACATTTATGAAAATGGTGTTTACGATTTACAGATGGAACTAAATAGTTTATATGACCTTGAAAATATTGAAATAAATGTTATAATAGCTTCTGTGAGAGACAGGTCGCGTATAAAGGATGTGATGTTAAATCATAAGCCAGATGTGATATTCCACGCAGCAGCGCACAAGCACGTGCCGCTTATGGAAGCCAATCCCTGCGAAGCAGTCAAAAATAATATAGTAGGTACTTATAATGTAGCATCTTTAGCTGATGAACTCGGTATAAATAAGTTCGTCCTTATATCCACAGATAAGGCTGTAAATCCTACCAATGTAATGGGAGCGACAAAGAGATTTTGTGAGCTTATTGTACAAGCGCATGCAAAACATAGCAAAACTACGGAGTTTGCAGCTGTACGATTTGGTAATGTACTAGGGAGCAATGGAAGTGTTATACCTTTGTTTAAGAGACAAATAGCCAAAGGGGGGCCTGTGACAGTAACTCATAAAGATATCATAAGATTTTTTATGACTATACCAGAGGCCGCACAGCTAGTGCTTCAAGCGGGAGCCATGGCAAAGGGCGGAGAGATTTTTATACTCGATATGGGAGAGCCAGTCAAGATATATGACTTGGCAAAGGACTTGATAAAGCTATCAGGATTCATACCTAATGAAGATATAAAGATACTGTTTACAGGGCTTAGACCAGGAGAGAAGCTATATGAAGAGCTTTTGATGGATGAAGAAGGTATTAAAAAAACCGTCCATGAAAAGATATATACAGGCAAGCCGTTAAAGGTCAAATATAAAGATGTCATAGCAAAGGTAGAGAAGCTCGGCGAAGTAGCTATGACTAATGACAATGAAGAATTAGTTAAGCTTTTAAGGGAATATGTACCTACATATATAGATGGGAAGAAGATAAATAAAAAGTTTTTGGGAAGATAGATTACATAATATAAAGAGGAATTTATAATGGAAGAAAATAAGCAAAATATAGCAAATACTTATGAAGATGAAATATCACTGAAGGAACTAATAGAAACTATATTAAAAGGGTGGAAGTTTATAGTGGGAGTGACTATATTATGTACTCTTATAGCTGTAGTTTATGTGCTTTTTATAGCCGAAGAGGTATATGAAGCTAAAGCAGAGCTTTTGATAAATATACCTGAATCAGTTCAGACAGAGTATGGTGAATATAAGTATATGACGACTAACGTGAAGGATTATTCAGATTTATTTAAGAATAAGTTGGTTTTAGAAGAGACTAAGAATCAGTTTGGATTAGATGATGTTACCGTTGAAGGTTTTGCAGGTAGATTTAATGTGCTTAAAAAGGAAAAAGGAGAAGAAAGTAATATTGTAAAGGTTACTTTCAAAGGTAGTGAAAAGAATAGTTTAGCAGAAATATTAGATGCTCATATAGTAAATTATAAAAAGTTATTAAATTATAATATTAGAAAATTGGCTATTGATAAGTTTATAAATTCTAAAAATATAGCGATAGAAAATAATAAAAAGAATTTAGAATTCAATAGAAATGATTTGAAAAATACAGAGGAATTATTAAAGGATATACCTGAGACTTTAAAACTTCAAAAAGCACTGACAGATGATTCAGAAATATCTAGCAAGTATGCAAATAAAAAAGATATAGATGTTTCTGATTTAGCAGATAATATGGTGGTAGAAGAAGTCTTGAATAGTGATTATGTAAGCACAGCAAGTAAGATAAATGATTTAAAAATATCTATAAATACATTGAGAGAAGAAATAGTTTTGTATGAAGGCGATATAAAAAAATTAGAAGAAGCAAATGAAATTATTTCATTATCAGGGGTGTTTGGTGATTATGAGATAAAAAGTCTAGAAATATTAGATACTCCCATAGAGCAGTTAACTCCAGCTAGGACTTCAGATAATATAGTATCACCAAAGAGAAATATCATAATAGCTGTAGTATTTATATTATCAGTTATGCTGTCTACTTTTATGGTATTGTTTAAAGCATACTGGGTAAATAATTGATAAAGTTTAAAAGTCAATAGGGAAGAGAAAATAATGGCTAAACCCCAAGGATATAGGCAAACATCATCGGAAAATTTGATATCGACTAAGATTATACATTTTATTTTTTATATTATGGTGGCATTTATTCCTCATATATATAGGTATATGGAAGTTTTACCAACTAAAAGTGAAGAAATTTATTTTGGTACATCCATTTATGCTGATTTGTATACTTATGCTAAGAGTAAGGCGTTTTTGATTCTTACAGTTTTTCTGATACTTTTTTTTGTATATCAAATAGTTATTAAAAATATTAATTTTATTTTTGATAAGATTAATATTGGGGCATTCATATTTGCAAGTATTATAATTATATCTGACTTAATGAGTCCCTATCAAGATTTAGTATATTGGGGTGCAAAAGATAGATATGAGGGTATGTGGGTATGGCTATCTTATGTAGCTGTATTCATAATAGCTAGACATTATGTAAATAATGCGAAGTTTAAGAATAAATTAATTAAGGTGTTTATTTTTTCATCAACAATTATGGGAGTTATAGGAGTCGCTCAAATTGTTGACTATGATATATACACACAAGGATTTTTTAAGTATTTAGCATTTCCATATAATATTGCTATAAATATAAAAGAGTATTTACTTAGTAGAACTACCTATGAGTTAGCTGTTGGAGCTTTATATAATTCTAATTATTATGGTGTATATATGGCAATATCAGCTTTGCTTTCTTTAAATTATGCTTTGAAAAAAAATAAGCTAAGACTGTTATATTTATTTACATTTTTAATTTCTTATGCTGCTTTATTATCATCTAAAGCAGAAGGAGGATTATTTTGTTTATTTACAGCAATAGCGATTTTATTAATTTATAAATTTGAATATATATTAAAATATAAATTATATTTTGTAATAATTTTCATTTCTACAATTTTAGTTGATAGATTAATGATTAAAAAAGTTTTTATATATTATGAACATTCTTCAAATGCGAAATATATTTATATATATGGTATAGTTGCATGTATATTTAGTTTTCTCACATATATTATTCTAAAAAGAAATGATAGCATCAAAAAGATTTTAAGAAAATATAGCTTATATATTTCTTTTGCTTTAGTAGTTATTTTATTTTTGATATTAAATTATTCTGTTTTTTATTTAGGTAAATCAGAAGCAAATATTGATTTGAAAGAAATTGAATTTAAAAAAAATCGTATTATGTTTGATTATGATAATACTAATCCGATTTATTTTGAATTTTTAAATAGTAGTGAAGTAAGAGTTGTTAATAAAGATGAAGAGATTATTTTAAATACTAAAAATGATAAAGATTTTAAATTTAATATTGATGAAAAAGAATATTTAGGTAAAATTCAAGTTTACAGTGATGGTAATATGCTATCAATACTATCACCTTTTAATATAAATGTTTTTTATGATGGAAAAAATTTAAGTTATATCAATCCTTATACAGGAATTTCTACTATTGAAAAGCCAAATCATATAGAGCGTTACTATAATAATGGAGGAGCTATTACTTCTAGAGCTTATATTTGGTCTGGTTTTTTATCTCAATTTCATAAAAATATATTATTTGGTAATGGCTTAGATACTTATGTATTTATTTTCCCTCAAAATGATTATATAGGAAAAACAAGGTATTTATATGCAGGTGATAATATAATAGTGGATAAACCTCATTCAATGTATATAGGTGTATTATTATCTATGGGTAGTTTTGGTATACTACTATTTTTAGTATTCGTAGTTTTTACTATAAGTGAGTGTATTAAGAGTATCGTTTTAGTTTTTCTAAATTTGAATGAATTTAAAGAACAAGATTTTATAGTTCTATATATTGTTAGTATATTGATTTTTATATCAAGTATTATAAATGACAGTACTATAGCAATTACTATTCTTTTAAGTGTATTTTCAGCATTATCGCTTGATATAGTAAAAGAAAATGAAAAATAAAATATAGTGAGGAATATAAATGAAAAAAATATCTTTTAGTCCACCTGATATAGGACAATCTGAAATAGATGAAGTTATTGAAGTTTTAAAAAGTGGCTGGATAACAACAGGACCTAAAACAAAATTATTTGAAGAAGAAATTTCAAAATATATAGGTGTAGAAAAGGCTGTTTGCCTTAATTCTGCTACAGCTTGCGAAGAAATTAATCTGAGAATTTTGGGTATAGGAGAAGGTGATGAGGTGATTTTACCGGCTTATACATATACAGCTACAGCTTCTGCAGTACACCATGTTGGTGCAAAAATTATAATGATAGATTGCGCTAAAGATTCTTTTGAAATGGATTATGAGGCAGTTGAAAAAGCAATAACTGCTAGAACAAAGGCTATAATACCAGTAGATATAGCAGGAATTCCTTGTAATTATAAAAAATTATTTGAAATTGTGAAAAGTAAAAAGAATATTTATGAAGCAAATACAGATATCCAAAAAGCCATTGGTCGTATAGCTATTGTAGCAGATTGTGCACATTCTTTTGGGGCTAGTTTAGATGGTCTTATGGCAGGAAATATTGCTGATTTTTCATCTTTTTCATTTCATGCAGTGAAAAATTTAACGACAGGAGAAGGTGGGGCAAGTACATGGAAAAATATTTCAGGTGTATCTAATGAAGAAATTTATAAAAGGTACCAGTTATATTCATTACATGGTCAATCTAAAGATGCTTTAGAAAAAACTAAACTTGGTTCATGGGAATATGATATAGTAGAGCCACTTTATAAATGCAATATGACAGATATAATGGCTGGCATAGGATTGGCACAATTAAATCGTTATAAATCATTATTAAATAAGAGAAGAGAAATTATTGAAAAGTATGATGAGGCATTTAAAAACACAAAAATAAAAACTTTAAAACACTATAAAGATAGGTGCTTATCTACAGGTCATTTATATCTTACCAGAGTAGAAGGTATAGATGAAAGAAAAAGAAACTTAATTATAGAGGAAATGGCAAAAGTAGGCATAGCTACAAATGTACATTATAAACCCCTTCCATTACTTACAGCTTATAAAAAATTAGGTTTTGATATTAAGAATTATCCAAATGCATATAATAATTATAAAAATGAAATTACTCTTCCTCTTCATACTCAATTAAAAGACGAAGATGTAGATTATATAATAAAACATTATTTAGAGAAGGTTGATAAAATAAAATGATAAATTCTTGGGATAATATTCCGCAAAGCATAAGAAATGAAAAGGTTAGAAAATATTATGAAGTATTAAAAGATAAAAGAATTTCTCTTTTTTTCAAAAGAGTTTTTGATTTTTTACTTTCTTTAATATTAATAATTATATTTATCCCTTTGTTAGTATTCATTTCTATTGTGATAAAGATTGATAGTGATGGACCAGTTATTTTTAAACAAATTAGAATTACACAATATGGGAAAAGATTTATTATTTTTAAATTTAGAACTATGTGCCACAATGCAGAAAAAAAAGGTGCAAAAGTAACTACTGAAAAAGATAATAGAATAACTAATATAGGCGAGAAGTTGAGGAAATATCGTTTGGATGAATTACCACAGCTTTTTAATATATTAGTAGGAGATATGACATTTGTAGGAGTTAGGCCTGAAGTTCCTCAATATGTTGAGAAATATACAGATGAAATGAAAGCAACTTTATTGTTGCCAGCAGGAGTAACATCTAGTGCTAGTATAGAGTTTAAGGATGAAGCAAGTATTATTGCAAAAGGGATTAGAAAAGGTGCAAATATAGATGATATTTATATTTCGGAGGTTTTACCTCAAAAAATGAAAATAAATTTATTTGAAATTGAAAACTTTTCTTTTTTTAGAGATTTAAAAATCATGTTGAAAACAGTAGTGGCAGTTTTAAAATAAAGTGTATAGGGAGGTTTAATGTTAGTTTCGTTTTGTGTTGTGGCATATAATGAAGAAGAGTATTTACCTAGTTTACTAGAAGATATTCTAAATCAAACATATAATCATAAATTGATAGAAGTTGTTTTGGTAGATGGTATATCAAAAGATAAAACATTTAATATAATGAATAAATTTGCTACTAAATATAGTGAAGAGTTTAATGATATAAAAGTTATAAAGAATTTAAAACGTAAGCAAGCAAGTGGCTGGAATTTAGCTATAAAAAATGCAAAAGGGGATATTATCACAAGAATAGATGCTCATTCACATGTCCCTAGTGATTTTATTGAAAAAAATGTATCACTTATAAAATCTGGAGAGAATGTTACTGGAGGGCCACGTCCTAATATAATAGATGATGAGACAAATTGGAAGAAAACCCTGCTTTTAGCAGAAACATCAATGTTTGGTAGCGGATTTGCAGTATATCGTAGAGATACAAAAGAAAAAAAATATGTAAACTCAATGTTTCATGGTACATATAGAAAAGAAATATTTGAAAAAGTAGGTGGGTTTAATGAATTTTTGGGAAGAACAGAGGATAATGAATTACATTATCGAATAAGAAAAGCTGGTTATAAACTTTGTTTTGATTCTAGCATAGTTTCTTATCAGCATATAAGAAATTCGTTAAGAAAAATGATGAAACAAAAATATTTAAATGGGTTTTGGGTGGCTTTAACCTTGGGAGTTGCACCAAAATGTTTATCTTTGTTTCATTTTGTTCCATTAGTGTTTGTTTTAAGTATAGTGTGTACTTCTATATTATGTATATTAGGGATACCACAATTAGCTATGATTATGTGGAGTTTATATTGGACGTTGGCGATAATAATGATGATAATAACAATGATAAATAATGAGTTTAATATGTATTTATTATTATTGCCAATTTTATTTTTTTTATTACATGTAAGTTATGGTATTGGTAGTGTGGTAGGATTAGTTAAGATGCCATTTTTTGCTTATGGATTAAAAAATAATATGATGTAGATAAATTTTAAAATATATGAAGGGATAATAAATAGTAAAATATTTATTATAAGGTTAAGATGTGAATTTAGAAGTATTGTTAGCTACAATGAACCAAGAAGATCATTCGATTCTTGATAAAATGAAAATTGGCAGTGATATAATAATTGCAAATCAATGTAATAAAAATGCTTATGAAGAGTTTGAATATAAAAATAATAAGGTTAGATTTTTTTCATTTAATGAAAGAGGTGTTGGATTAAATAGAAATAATGCTCTTATGCGTGCTAAAGCAGATATATGTTTATTTGCAGATGATGATGTTGTCTATGTGGAAAATTATAAGGAATTAATTTTAAAAGAGTTTGAAAATAATCCAAAAGCAGATATAATCATATTTAGTTTTGATTTAGTATATGATAGTGGAGTAAAAGAAATTAAATTAAAAAGAAAAAGAGCTAGACTTTATAATTTGTTATCACATGGTACATGTAGGATTGCGATAAGGAAAGATAAGATAATTTATAATAATGTTTTTTTTCACCTTTTATTTGGAGGTGGAGCTAAGTATAGTTGTGGTGAGGATAGTATTTTTTTAATGGATTCATGGAAAAAAGGATTAAAGATATATACTTCTCCAATAAAAATAGGTAAGTGCTATAAATATGAATCCACATGGTTTAAAGGATATAATAAAAAATACTTTATGGATAAAGGTGTATTATTTAAGCATATGTTTGGTGTTTTTTCTAGTTTAATAGCATTTAGATTTATTATTAAACATTCAGATATTTGTAAAAATCAATGTGGTAGGTTTAATGCGTTAAAATATATGATACAGGGTGGCAAGGAGTATAAAAAAATAAAATGATAGGTTTAAAAAAAAATAAATATTTAATATTTAATGTTTTTTTCATATTAGCTCCATTTACAGTATTTTATGGGTATGAAAATCTTTTTAAGGTTATTCCTACATCTGTTATAAGTATTATTTTAACTTCTATTTATGCTTTTCTACTTATTTTATATAATGGTGGATTTAAATTGAATATTTTTGAAAGAAAAATTATATTTCTTTTTATTACACCTATTTTTACGTCTTTTATTGGAATATTAAGTGCTTTATTGATAGAAAAAAATGCTTCATATTATGAATATATAACTTTTGATTTTTTTAATAGACTATTTTTAGTAGTATGCAATATTATTATTTTTACGACTTTATTAACAATAACAAAAAGTTGGGATAAATATAGAATAGTTAATTTGGTAAAAAAATATTATTATGGATTATTTATTTTTGTTTTATTTGGTTTATGGCAATTATTACATTTTATATTTAAGATACCCTTTTTAAATTTAAAAGTAAGGGCATATATACATAGTGTAAGTTCTTCACATTTTTTATTTAATTTTAGATTGACATCATTAGCAAATGAACCGAGCTATTTTGCTCCTTTACTTATTGATTTTATATTAATATCATTTATAGTATATTCAAAACCTAAGATTATGCCTATTTTAGGATTAATTTTATTAGCTTTTACATATTCAGGTGGGGGATATATAGATATAATAGTTATTTTATTTTATTTGATTTTTGCATATTTTAAATATAATGCTTATAAAATAAAAGAGGAGTATATTATAATATTATTTATGATATTAGGTATATGCGGGGGGATAATAACTTTTTATTTCTCTAATATTTATGAAATTTTTTATCCAGTAATAGGTAGATTTTCATCATTTTTTAATATATATGAACATATAAGAATGTTTATGTTTCTTATGCCATTTTTATGGGTATTAGAAGGAACTATATTTAATGCTTTATTTGGATTTGGACCAGGTTCATATAAATTTTTACATAAAACAAAAATGCTTCCAGGAGGAAATCCTGTTCATGTTACATCAAATAACTTATTTGCTGATACAGTTTTTGAACTTGGATATTTTGGATTTATTTCTTATTTGATTTTATTTTGTAAGTTGTTGTTAAAGTCATATAGGAATATATATAAAAATAAAAATAGTTTTATTGCTTTTCTTATGACAGTTCATTTATTTATGTCATCTATATACAGAGCAGATTTTATGCAACCTAGATTTTGGATAGTTTTATTTATTATTATTAAGCTTATAAATGAAAATGGTAAAATAGATAGGAGTAGTAATGAGAATTTTATATGTTAGTTTAAGTTCATATGATTATAATACATCTGCAATGATAAGAAATAAAGCGCTTATTAATGGAATGTTACAAAATGGAAATACAATTGATTTTTTGACAATAGGTGCTTCACAAATAAGTAAATATTATGATGGAACAAGTGAATTGTTAGATAATTTAAATATAATAAAATTAGAAGATAACAAAATTTATAAAAATTTTAATAAAACACAAAATAGTAAAAATACAAATGTTTTAAAAAAAATATTTGTAAATATTATAAAAAGCTTATACCATAGAGTTAGTTTGTTTGACAATACAATTATAACAGCGATGAAAATAAATAATATTAATAATATACAGAAATATTATGATGTTATCATATCATCATCAGACCCTAAAAGTTCACATTTTGCTGTTAATAGATTAATAAAATTAGGACTTAGATATGGAAAATGGATTGAATATTGGGGAGATCCACTTTTGAATGACATAACACGTAAATCTATATTACCTAAATGGTATATTAAGCAAATTGAAAAAAAATTATTTTATAATGCTGATAAAATATGCTATGTATCACCCTTTACATGCGATGAGCAAAAAAAAATATTTTTCAAGTATGCTGATAAGATGTGTTTTTTGCCAATAGCGTACAAAGAAAAGAAAATTTATGAAAATCAGCAGTTAAAAATTGATACAGTTAAATTAGGATACTTTGGTGATTATAATGATGCAGTAAGAAATATTATTCCTTTATATAATTGTTGTAAAGAATATGGGATTAAATTATGTATTGCTGGTAATTCTAATTTAGAACTCGAAGATACGAAAAATATTATGATATTACCAAGAGTAAATAAAGTAAGGCTTGATGAGTTAGAAGCTGATACAGATATTTTAATTTGTATAATTAATAAATATGGTTTACAGATTCCAGGAAAAATATATCATTATGCAGCTACAAATAAGCCTATATTGATAATATTAGATGGTCCTAATAAAGAAAAAATAAGAAAATATCTTTTTAAATTTGATAGATTTGTATTATGTGATAATTCTAAAGTTTCAATAAATGAGGCTATAAACAGAATTATAGAGGATAAAAGAAATTATGAGCCATCACCATATTTTGAGGCTAGAAAAATCGCTAAATCTATGCTATCATTGATAAATAAAAAGGAGATTAAATAGATGAAAATAAATGTTATCGGATTGGGATATATTGGATTACCTACAGCACTTATTATGGCAGCAAATGGATTAGATATTGTTGGAACAGATATAAATAAAGATATTGTAAATAAATTGAATAATGGAGAATTGAGCTTTGAAGAGAATGGATTGGAAAATTTATATAAAAAAGCATTAGATAAAAAAATTAAGTTTTCAACAGAATATATAGCTACAAATATATATTTGATAACTGTACCAACACCATATGATGAAGAAAGTAAAAAAATAGATTCTATTTATGTTGAGAGAGCTGTTGAGATGGTCTTAGATATATGTAATGATAATAGTATAATTATTATAGAATCAACAGTATCTCCAGGAACTATAGATAGAAAAATTAGACCAATTGTTTCTAAGAGTAATAAAAATATAAATATAGTACATGCTCCTGAGAGAATAATACCTGGTAATATGGTTTATGAGTTGGAAAATAATTCTAGAACAATTGGTGCAGATAGTTTAGAAATTGCTAATGAAATAAAGGATATATACAGTACTTTTTGTAATGCAGAAATTGTATTGACAGATATTAAAACTGCTGAAATGACAAAGGTTGTTGAAAATACTTATAGAGATATAAATATAGCTTTTGCTAATGAATTAGCTAAAATTTGTAGTTCAGATAAATTAGATGTATATGAAATAATTAATATTGCAAATAAACATCCACGTGTGAATATATTGAGTCCAGGACCAGGTGTTGGAGGGCATTGTATTTCAGTAGATCCTTGGTTTTTGGTAGGGGATTATCCAGAACTGACTAAATTAATAAAATCAGCTAGAGAAGTTAATGATTCAATGCCTAGCCATGTTTTATTGAGAGTAAAAGAAATAATGCAAGAAAATAATATAAGTGCTATGGGAAAAGTAGGCTTATATGGATTATCATATAAAGAAAATGTAGATGACATAAGAGAAAGTCCTACATTACAATTATTAAAAGTTATTGATAAAGATACTAAAACACAAATTAAAGTATATGATCCTTTTGTAAGTAAAAAAAGTGTAGATAATCAGATTCATGATTTTGAAGACTTTATTGATTCTGTTGATATAATAGTTATTATGACAGCGCATGACCATATTAAAGAAAATATTGATAAAATAAAGGATAAAATTATTTTAGATACTAGAAATATTTGTAGTTTTGAAGGGGTATATAAACTTTAATATACAATAAGAAAGAAAATCAAATTATTATGAAATGTGGAATTTCAAAAAAATTAAATAGAATAAATAAGATACCTATAAAAAAAATAATAGAAAGGATATGGCAAAAAATATATTCAAAACTATATCATTATTTTAGAAGAAAAAAAATTTTAAAAGGCATAAATATTGACAAATCTTATTTTGAAAATTGGAGCACAGATATTGATTTTATTTTTGATGTATTTCAAGATGGAAAACAAGAAAATATTATAAGTGTGGCTGATAAAATTTGTAATAAAACATTTAATATATTAGGCTCAGGTGATTATAAGTTTGAACCCAAAATAAGATGGAATGTTGATTTTAAAACAAAATTCACTTGGAATAATAACTATTATAATGATATTAGAACTATAGATTTAGGAAATAATTCAGATGTCAAAGTCCCTTGGGAACTATCTAGATTCCAACATATACCGACATTAGGACAAGCGTATCTAATAACTGGTGATGAAAAATATAGTAATGAGTTTATATCTCAAATAGATGATTGGATTAGTGAAAATCCTTTAGAACAAACAGTAAACTGGACATGTGCTATGGATGTTGCTATTAGAGCATGTAATTGGATAGTAGGTTTTTTTTATTTTGAAGATGTGATTAAATCTAAGAACTTTTCATCTAAATTTAATAAATATCTTTTTTTTCATGGAGATTTTATTTATAGAAATTTAGAAAATAAATATGTTAGCAATAATCATTATATTGCTGATTTAGTAGGCTTGATATGGATAAGTATGTATTTTAGGACTTTGAAATATAAAAGTAATAAAATAAAAAAATGGTTTGAATTTGCTACAGCAGAATTAGAAAAAGAAATAGATATACAATTCTATGATGATGGATTTAATTTCGAGGCGTCAACAGCATATCATTGTTTTACAAGTGAGATGCTATTATATACTGCAATATTATGTAAAAAAAATAATTATATTTTTTCAGATAAATTTAATAGTAAATTAAAAAAGGCATGCGAAATAATTGAGTGCTTGGTTAAAGATAATGGGCTAATTCCTTTGATTGGAGATATGGATAGTGGAAGATTTTTAATAGTATCAGATTATGGTATTAAAGATATGAGAGATTTTAGCCATTTGATAAAATTGTCTATAGGATTTTTTGAAAATTATAAAAAAGATAAAGCAGATAATAGATTAAATTTAAAGTCATTTGTAGAAGGTGGTTTTTATATTTTTAGAAATAAAGAAATCTATATGATTATGAGATGTGGTAAAAATGGAACTCTAGGTTTAGGTGGACATACACATAATGATCAGCTAAGTTTTGAATTTAATATGAAAGGAAAAGATTTTATAATTGACCCTGGTACATATGTATATACGGCTGATTATAAAATGAGAAATTTATTTAGAAGTACCAAATATCATAATACTTTACAAATTGACAATTTAGAACAAAATGATTTTAATGAATTTGATTTATTTTATTTGTCAGATCAGACAAAATCTGAGGTTTTAAAGATAAATGATAAATGTTTTAGAGGAAGGCATTTTGGTTTTTTTGAAGACACAGGATTTTGTCATGAAAGAGAAATTAAATTTTTAGAAAAAAAAATAGAAATCATTGATTCATTATTTTCTAAAGAACGAGAAGTTAAAAAAAATTATATAAAAAAAATATATTTTATATTTTCTCCAGATGTTATACTTTCATTAATTAATGGAGGTATAGAACTTTGTAATGCGGGAATAAAAATTAGACTTATGTTTAAATGTAAATATGTAATTGAAGAAATTTATATTTCGGAGGAGTATGGTAAAAAAGTAAAATCAAATAAATTAACTTTATATATGGAAGACGATATTAATGAAGTAGTTATAAGCTATTAAGTGATGAGGATTTATGTTAAAATCAATTTTATCAAAAAACAAGAAAATAGAATATTTTGCACGTAATTTATATTATAAAATACCAGATTATTATAGATATACATCAATATATAGAAATAAATATCAGTTTTTACAGGAATCTGAATTTTGGTCTTCTGAAAAATTAGCTGATTATCAATGGAATGAATTAAAAAAAATTATAGAACATGCATATAAAACAGTTCCATATTATAAAAAATTATTTAAAGAAAATAATATTTTGCCATCTGATATTAGAAGTTTTGAAGATATGAAAAAAATACCATATTTGACTAAAGAAATAGTACAAAAAAATTTGGAGGATTTGATATCGAGTGTTTATGATATAAATAAGCTTTCTTATGTAACAACAGGTGGTTCGACTGGTATCCCTATGGGATTTTATAGGGATGCTAAAGTAGAAAGTGAAGTAGAATGGGCATTTGTTACTAATATGTGGTCTCGAGTTGGGTATAATCCTAAAAAAAATAATAAAATTATATATTTGAGAGGCAATGTTGTTGAAGATGGTATATATGAGTATATTAATAATTCTCTTGTTTTATCATCTTATCATTTAATTGATAAAAATATGAAAGTATATATTAAATTAATTAATGAATATGAAGCAGATTTTATACAAGCTTATCCTTCATCTATATATTTATTAGCCCAATATATTATAAAAAATAAAGTTCAAATAAATTCGAATAATTTAAAAGCTATATTATGTGCTTCAGAAAATTTATATGATTTTCAGAAAAGAGATATAGAAAAAGCGTTTAAAGTTAGAGTATATAGTTTTTATGGGCATACAGAGCATGCTTGTATAGCGGGTGAGTGTGAACTTAGTAGTTCTTATCATTTAGATGCTAGATATGGTTACACAGAAGTTTTAGAAGAATATGGGGCTAGAACTGGTGAAATAGTTGCTACAGGTTTTATTAATTATGCTATGCCTTTTATACGTTATAAAACAGCTGATATTGCAGTGATGTCAAGAGAAGTATGTAAATGTGGTAGAAATTGTAAATGTATAGAAAGACTGCAAGGTAGAGAACAAGAGCAAATAATAACTAATACAGGTGCAAAAGTTGCTATGACTAGTATTATTTTTGCGCAACATTTTAAAGCGTTTGGTAAAATAAAAAATATGCAGTTAGAACAAAGTGAAATTGGGAAAGTGATCGTAAAAATAGTGGAAAATGAAAAATTAGATAGTGCTGATAAAAATGAAATAATTAATAAAATGCAAGCATCATGTTCAAATGAAATTAATGTAGAAATTAAAATAGTAGATAATATAAATCGAACTAAAAGTGGTAAGCAAAGATTTTTAGTACAAAATTTAACTTTTTAAAATAAGGGGATTAAAAATGAAAAGAGAGAAAAAATATGTGCATATAGGAGTATATAGTGTTTATACTAGGAGCTTTTATGATTTTATAGAAAAATATTTTAATCTAGATGAACATGAGTTTATATTTTATAATTTTGAAAATCCTCATAAAGTGACTTTTAAAAATACGAAAGTTATCACAATAAGTAAAAATTATCAATTTTTTAAAATAATCCCATTAATATTTAGTGCAGATAAAATATATTTTCAAGGTTTTTTTATAGGAAGATTAATTATATTATTTTATTTGTTTCCTAAGTTGTTAAAAAAGGCTAGTTGGATTATTTGGGGAGGTGGACTTACAGCTTATAAAAGACCACAATTAACTTTAAAATCAAAGCTATATGAAGCTATGAGAAGAAAAGTTTTAAAAAATATGGGAGGGATTATTACAAATGTTCCTTCAGATTATAATAAAGCTAAGAAGTGGTATGAGACAACTGCAAGGTATACAAATTTTTGTTCATATCCTCTTATGGCAGTAGATAAAGAAAATATTAGTACAAAACTAGATAGTGGTACATTTAACATTATTGTAGGAAATTCGGCTGAACCAAAACATAATCATATTAAAGTTCTTTCGGATTTAAATAATTTAGAATTAAAAAATTTTAATATTATTTGTCCTTTTTCTTATGCTGGTGACAAAAAATATATAAAGGAAGTCGTTCAATATGGAGAAAAATTATTTGATGAAAACATAGAATTTTTAAAAAATTTCATGGAATTATCTGAGTATAAAAGAGTCATAAGAAATAGTGATATTGGTATATTTTGTATAAGTGATCAAGGTGCGGTAGGTAATATAATTTTGATGTTAAATATGGGAAAAAAGGTATATTTATTAAAAAATTCACCTAATTGGGATTTATTAACAAATCAAGGATTTAAAATTTTCCCATATAGTGATTTAGAAAAAAAAGATTTTAAATTTACAATTTTATCAGAAGAAGAAGCAATGCATAATATTAATTTATGTAGAAAATTATACTCTATTGAGAGTATGATTAAAAATTGGGAAGCAGAGTTTTTAGCTTAAAAGTAAAAATAACAAAAAATGTGTTTTTACAAATATAGGAATTAGTGTTAATAATAATTATACTTTTAAAAGTTTTATATATTAAAATTTAACATCATATAAAAATGGGAATTTTATTTTTAAGTTTATACAGAATTGATATAGAAAGAAAAATTTTATTAATATGATTTTATAAAATTTTAAAATATAATTTATTAAAACTATAAATGTTAATATAGAGTAAATGTTTTTTAGGAGAATAAATGAAAGAAGATTTAAATGGGTTTATGAAAGGACTATTTGGTTTTTCAGTAGGTCCTATAGTAAATGCAGGGATTGGTTTTATTACAGTACCGATAACTACTTGGTTAATAAGTTCAGAAGAATTTGGTAAAAGTTCTATGTATAGCATGGTAGCTTTTTTTCTTTTAATGTTTATATGTTTAGGAATAGATGAATCTTTTACAAGAGAGTATCATTTAGTTAAAGATAAAAAAAATTTATTTTGGAATTGTTTTTTTATGCCATTTCTATTATCTATTTTAGTAGGTATAATAATTATATTATTTAAAAATAATATATCATTGTTATTATTTGGGAATAAAGAAATTATAATAATTTTAATATTAGTAATATCCTTGCCTGTTAATGTAATTTATAGATTTGCTGAAATCTTAATAAGAATGGAAGAAAAGTCTATTTTATATTCAAAGATTATAATTACAAATAAAATTATAAATTTTATCATTTTGATAATAATGTTGCTATTTTTTGAAAAAAGTTTTAGGAGCATTATTTTAGCTCGATTTATTTCAGAAGTTATTATAACAATAATATTATTTGCTCTTACTTTTGAAATATGGAAATATAAGTTTATATTTGATAAAAAATTATTTATAACTATAATCAAATATGGTTTACCACTGGTACCAGCATTATTACTAGCTTGGGTATTTCATTCTATGGATAAGATTTCATTAAGGATTTTTTCAGGATTTGAAGAGTTAGGTATTTATACGGTTGCTCTAAAATTTGTAATGATTGTAGAAATTTTAAAATCAGGTTTTGCGAATTTCTGGACACCAACTTCACAAAGATGGTATGCAAATAATGTAGATACTAAATACTTTGATAAAGTTTCACATATACTTTTTATTGTATTAATATTTATGTTTTCAAGTATAATTTTATTTAAAGATTTAATATTTTTAATTGTAAGATCTGAGTATAGGGTAGGGAATAATGTTGTTCCTTTTTTATTGTTCTATCCTGTTATGGATTTGCTTTTAAGTACAACATCATTGGGTATATCTTTCTCAAGGAAAAGCACATATAGAATTTTAACAACTTTAGTAGTTGCAATTATAAATTTTATAGGTAATTATTTATTAGTTCCTTCATTAGGTGCATTAGGAGCCTCTATTTCTACAGGGGTTAGTTTTATTGTTTATTTTATAATAACTACTTTGATTTCTAGAAAATTATGGTATAATTTCAGTATGAAATTTTATTATATTAATATAGCATTGATGTTACTATTGAGTACTAGTTCTATTATTATAAATAGCTATATTTTAAATGTTATAATAATAATTTTAATGATACTCTATAATTATAGAGATATTTTTGAAATATTAAACAAATCGAAGGAAATGTTTATATTATTAATAAATAAAAAAAATAAAAATGTGATATAAAAGTTTTAAATAACAGTAAACTTTAAAAATATTGGGACTTTTAAATACAAATTAGTAAAGTATAATATTAAATGAGTAGTATATGTTAATGTATAAATTGAAAGAGGTATACTTATGGAAGTTCAAGTTACTAGGTCATCAATGCCAGAATATAAAGAATATATTGATGAAATAAAGGAGTTATGGGATACAAGATGGCTTACTAATAATGGGGTGAAGCATAAGCAATTAGAAAGAGAATTAGTAGAGTACATGGGTGTTAAGAATGTTAAATTATTTACAAATGGGCATTTAGCATTGGAATATATAATACAAGCGTTTGATTTAAAAGGTGAAATAATTACAGTTCCATTTACTTTTGCATCTACCACACATGCTATTGTAAGAAATGGTATAAGACCAGTTTTTTGTGATGTGAATGAAGATAATTATACTATTGATGTTGAACAGATAGAAAGTCTAATATCAGATAAAACAACTGCTATCATGCCAGTTCATGTTTATGGCAATATATGTAATGTTGAAGTGATTGATAAAATAGCTAAAAAATATAATTTAAAAGTTATTTATGATGCAGCCCATGCGTTTGGAATAAAATTTAAAGGGCAGGGTATTGGAAGTTATGGTGATGCTTCAATGTTTAGTTTTCATGCCACAAAGGTTTTTCATACTATTGAAGGAGGAGCAATAGCCTGTTCAGATAAAAAAGTTTTAAATAAATTAGAGGCGTTAAAGAATTTTGGTATTGAAAGCGAGGATTCGATAAGTTTTGCTGGCGGAAATGCTAAAATGAACGAGTTTCAAGCTGCTATGGGTATATGTAATCTTAGACATATCGAAAAAGAAATTTCTAAAAGAGAAATAATATTTAAGAGATATATAGAAAATTTAAGAGAAGTGCAAGGAATTAAAGTATTAAATAATCAAAAAGATGTTAAAAGTAATTATGCATATTTTCCAATAATTTTAGATGAACAGTTAGTAACTAGAGACAATCTTATTAATGAGTTAGAATCAAGGGGCATTAAAGCTAGAAAATATTTTTACCCCTTAACTAGTAATTTTAAATGTTATGAATCTTTATTTAAAGATAATAAAACTCCAATTGCAGAGAAAATTTCTAATAATGTTTTATGTTTACCTATGTACTCAGACTTATCATTAGAAATGGTAGATAAGATATGTAGTATTATAAAAAGATAATAAGTTAATAATATCGGAGATAAAAATGAATGATAAATATGAAATTAGAGATTTACAATTAAAATTATTAGAAATTATAGATTATTTTGATAAAATTTGTAAAGAAAATGGTATAGAGTATTATCTTTGTGCTGGTTCTGTTATTGGTGCTGTTAGACATAAAGGATTTATACCTTGGGACGATGATTTTGATGTATCTATGACATGGGATAATTATATTAAGTTTGTAAAGGTTTGTGAGTCTAGCTTGGATACAGATAGATTTTATTTTGAAAGAGAGCAATCTAAGTATTGGCCTCTTTGTTTTTCAAAGCTGAAAATGAATAATACCGAAATAATTGAAGGAGATTATATAGAAGGTATGCATCTAGGTATATATATAGATATATTTACTATGGAAAATATACCATCTTCAAAAATTAAGCTAAAATGGCAATATATTTGTGGAAGAATTGCTGTTGCACAGACTATTGCTAAAAGAGGCTATAAAAAAGCACCTTTTAAGAAAAAAATAATTATGAATATTTCCAATATATTTTTTAATAATAAATTATTTGATAAATATTTTATAAATCAAGCAAGAAAATATAATAATATTAATACTAAATTTATTGGATTTTTATTTAATTTTTCTAAGTTTAGTAAGATTGTTTTTGATAAGAATATATTTGGAAAAGCAAAGTATTTAGAGTTCGAAGGAAGGATGCTACCTGTTCCTCAAAAATATCATGAATATTTAACTTTGATATATGGGGATTATATGAAGTATCCACCTAAGGAAGAACAGCTTCCTAAACATATTGCAGGTGGATTAAAATTGTAATAATAATATTTTACAAATAAGACATTTTATGTAGAAGTTATCGTATAATTAGAAAGGTAATAAATGAAAGCATTAATATTAAATTCAGGTTTGGGTAGAAGGATGGGGAAACTTACTTCAGAGCACCCGAAGTGTATGACAGAAATTTCAGAGCTTGATACAATAATAAGTAGGCAGCTAAAATTATTGTCAGTAGTAGGAATAAAAGAGGTAATTATAACAACAGGATATTTTGATCAAGTTTTGGTGGATTATTGTAATTCTATTAATATAGATTTAAATATTAAGTTTGTAAATAATCCTTTTTATTCTGAGACAAATTATATTTATTCTATATATTGTGCAAGAAAGTATTTAGATGATGATGTTTTATTTATGCATGGTGATTTAGTTTTTGAATTATCTGTCCTTGAAGATTTGATAAAATTTCCACAAAGTTGTATGAAAGTAAGTTCTACGTTAGAATTACCAGATAAAGATTTTAAAGCTGTAATAAAAAATGGTATAATTGAAAAGATTGGTATTGAGTTTTTTGATGATGCTATGGAAGCACAAGCTTTATATAAGCTAAATAGAGCTGATTGGAAGGTTTGGTTAGATAAAATTTGTGATTTTTGTGAAAAAAATAACAGAAATTGCTATGCAGAAAATGCTTTTAATGAAGTTTCAGATAAATGCAAAATATATCCATTTGATGTAAAAAATAGGCTTTGTTCTGAGATTGATACAGAGGAAGATTTGGAGAATGTTATGAAAAAATTAAATGAATTAAATAATAAAACAGTATATATGTGTTTTTCAACAGATATGATTCATAGTGGACACATTAGAATTATTCAAAAAGCAGCTGAATTAGGTAAGCTTATTATAGGGGTGTTATCTGATGAAGTAGTAAGTACATACAAACGTTTTCCATTACTTCCATTTGAGGAACGAAAAGCTATGTTTGAGAATATAAAGGGAGTATATAAAGTAGTTGAGCAAAATACTTTGAGTTATAAAGCTAACCTTGAAAAATATAAACCAGATTATGTAGTTCATGGCGATGATTGGAAAGTGGGGGTTCAAAAATCAATAAGAGAGGAAGTATGTGAAATATTAAATTCATATAAAGGACAGTTAGTAGAGTTTCCATATTCGAGTGATGATAAATATAAGGAAATGGAGAAGCGTCAACGTTTGGAATTATCTACTCCTGATATGCGTCGCTCTAGACTTAAAAAAGTTTTAGATTTAAAAGGTACGATTACAGCTATGGAAGCTCATAGTGGTCTTACAGGTCTTATAGTTGAAAATACAGTGGTAGAAGAAAATGGTGGAGCTAGACAGTTTGATGCTATGTGGATATCTTCATTGTGTGATTCTACTGCAAAAGGAAAGCCAGATATTGAGCTAGTAGATATGACTTCTCGTTTTAGAACTATTGATGATATTTGCGAAGTGACAACTAAGCCTATTATTTTTGATGGTGATACAGGAGGACTTATTGAGCACTTTGTTTATACTGTAAGAAGTTTAGAACGTATGGGTGTATCTATGATTATTATTGAGGATAAGACAGGACTTAAAAAAAACAGCTTATTTGGAACAGAAGTTAAGCAAACTCAAGATAGCATAGAAAATTTTTCTAATAAAATAAGAGCAGGGAAAAAGGCTCAAAGGACTAGTGATTTTATGATATGTGCTAGGATAGAAAGTTTAATTTTAGAGCAAGGAATGGAAGATGCTTTGGAGCGAGCATTTGCATTTACAGAAGCTGGTGCAGATGCTATCATGATACATAGTCGTAAAAAAGACCCTGCCGAAATAATAGAATTTGTTAAGAAGTATAGAGAAAAAAATCAGATTACTCCTATAGTAGTTGTACCTACTTCGTTTAATACTGTTACAGAAGAAGAATTTAAAGAAATAGGTGTAAATATTGTAATTTATGCAAATCAGCTTACTAGGACAGGATTTCCAGCCATGCAAAGTGCTGCAGAAAAGATTTTAAAAAATCATAGAGCAAAGGAATGTGATGAAGATTGTATGCCTTTTAAAGAAATTATAAGATTAATTCCAGAGGAGTAGAAATGCAACAAAAGATTTTAAAAAATTTAGATGAATTTTTAAGTGAGCTAAAAAAATATAAAAAGATATTTTTAGTTCATGGTAAATCATTTGAAAAATATAATATAAAAAATGATTTAGCAAACTTAAATTGTATTGAGTTTATGGATTTTTCATCTAATCCTTTATATGAAGATGTATGTAAAGGTATAGAACTTTTCAATAAAGAAAATTGTGATGTTATAGTAGCTATAGGTGGAGGTAGTGCTATAGATGTTGCTAAGTGTATCAAACTTTTTTCAAAAATGGATAAAAGTAATAATTATCTAAAGCAAGAGAGGTTTGATTCTGGTATACCACTTATAGCTGTTCCTACTACTGCAGGAACAGGAAGTGAATCTACGAGACATTCTGTAATTTATTATAAAGGTGTGAAGCAGTCAGTATCTCATGAAAGTATAATACCTAATATGGCGGTTTTGTTGCCAGATTTTCTTTTGGGATTGCCTATTTATCAGAAAAAATGCACTATGTTAGATGCACTTTGTCAGTCGATAGAATCGTGGTGGTCTGTTAGTTCTACTAATGAGAGTAAAGAGTATTCAAAATTATCAATAGAACTTATAAAAAATAATTGGGTAGATTATATAGAAAATAATACTTTCGATTCTGCTGAAAAGATGTTAGAGGCAGCAAATTTATCTGGTAAAGCCATAAATATTACAGCAACTACTTCAGCTCATGCTATGAGTTATAAGTTGACATCTATGTATAGGTTACCACATGGTCATGCAGTTGCACTTTGTATGATGGTTGTTTGGCAATACATGAAAGAAAACATAGATAGAGGAATAGATAAAAGAGGTGTAGAATATATTAGTGAAGTCTTTGTTGATATTTCTGATGCGATTTCATATGATTATTTTTTAGAAATGATGTCTCAATTAGGAATGGATGAATTTACTCAAAAATATACTAAAGAAGATATTGATAGTTTAGCTAAATCTGTTAATTTAGAGAGATTAAAAAATAATCCTATTTTGTTGACAGAAGATATTTTAAAAGGTATGTATGAAAGGATATTAGATTGATGATAGTTAATGATTTTATAAAAATATTGGATAAAGATTTTTTTGTAGGTGTACCAGACTCCTTACTTAAGCCATTTGGAAATTATTTGATTAATGAGTATGGATTGGATCCTAAGCATCATATAATAGCATCTAATGAAGGTTCCGCAGTTGGTATTGCAGCAGGATATCATTTGGCTACAGGAAAAGTGCCAGTAGTTTATATGCAAAATAGTGGAGAAGGAAACATTATAAATCCGCTTGCTTCATTATTAAATGAAAAGGTTTATGCTATACCTACTATATTTGTGATTGGTTGGCGTGGAGAACCTGGTGTTCATGATGAACCACAGCATGTTTTTCAAGGTGAGGTTACACTTAAATTACTTGAAACCATGAATATAGAGTACTATGTAATCGAAAAGACTACAAGTTTGGAAGCCCTTAATGATGTGATGCAAAAATTTAACGACAGTTTAGAACAAGGTAGAGATGTAGCTTTTGTAGTAAAAAAAGGTGCATTTTCTTATGATGGAAAAGTAGAGTATAAAAACGATAATTTAATGAAGCGAGAGGAAATAATTCAGCACATTATTAAATATAGCGATACAGATCCTATAATATCAACAACTGGTAAAACTAGTAGAGAGCTTTATGAGACTAGAGAATTAGAATCTCAAGGACATGAATATGACTTTCTAACGGTTGGTTCTATGGGGCATAGCAGTAGTATAGCTTTAGGAGTAGCCCTTAATAAGCCAGAACAAAAAATTTGGTGTATAGATGGAGATGGAGCGGTAATAATGCATATGGGAGCATTAGCTATTATAGGTACACTTTTACCTAGTAATTTAGTTCATATAGTTATAAATAATGAAGCTCATGAAAGTGTCGGAGGTCAACCAACAGCGGCAACAAATTTAAATATATCAGAACTTGCAAAGGATTCTGGATATTCATATACCGCATGTGTTGATAATTTTGAAGATTTGGATAAAGAGTTAGAATTAGCTAAAAGTAGGAATGAACTTACATTTATTGAGGTTAAGAGTGCTATAGGCTCAAGGGATGATTTGGGTAGACCTAAAACTACTCCGATAGAAAATAAGAATGGATTTATGGGGTATTTGGATAAGATGTAATTTATATATTTTAGGTTATTAAGTTAGATAAAATTTCTTTAGTAATATAAAAATGGTATAGGGAGCGTTATATATGATATAATAAAAAATATGTAAATTGTCTTATGTTTGAGTAGGTAAGGAGAATTTAATGAAAGGCATTATTTTAGCAGGTGGTTCGGGTACCAGACTTTACCCTATAACAAAGTCTATTTCAAAACAGATTGTACCGATTTATGATAAACCGATGATTTATTATCCATTGTCAACACTTATGTTAGCAGGGATAAAGGAAATTTTGATAATTTCTACAGAAAGGGATTTACCATTTTATGAAAATCTTTTAGGGGATGGAAGTAATTATGGTTTGCAACTTAGTTATGCGGTGCAATTAGCTCCGAATGGCTTAGCAGAAGCATTTATAATAGGAGCAGAATTTATTGCTGATGATAGCGTATGTTTGGTGCTTGGGGATAATATTTTTTATGGAAATCATTTTTCGCAGCTTTTAGAAACAGGTGCTAGTTTAGAAACAGGTGCGGTTATCTATGGATATTATGTAAATAATCCTGAAGATTTTGGAGTAGTAGAGTTTGATAATGAGTGGAATGTACTTTCATTAGAAGAAAAACCTATGCATCCTAAGTCTAACTATGCAGTTCCTGGTCTTTATTTTTATGATAATGATGTGGTTGAAATAGCTAAGAATATAAAGCCTTCAGCTAGGGGTGAGTTAGAAATCACTGCTGTAAATAATGAATATTTGAGAAGAAAAAATCTAAAAGTAGAGCTTTTAGGGCGTGGTATGGCTTGGCTAGATACTGGTACTCATGATGGACTTTTAGAGGCATCTAACTTTGTTCAAACTATGCAGAAAAGGACAGGGCTTTATGTTTCATGTCTTGAAGAGATAGCATATCATAAAGGATATATTAGTAAAGAAAAACTTATAGAGCAGGCAGAAGAACTAATTAAATCAGATTATGGTAAGTATTTGATGAGGATAGCGAAGGAATTGTAGGAATATATATGATGGAAAGTATAAAAAATATCTAGTGATAGTCGTAGTATAGTTAAATAAATAGTTATTATATGGTTAATAATGACTATATAAAGGTCTATTGTATGAGGAGAAATACCATGAAAAACATTTTAGTAACAGGCGGAGCAGGTTTTATAGGTTCAAATTTTGTAAAGCTTATGCTTGCTAAAAAAGATTATAAAATTATTAACTTAGATTCACTTACCTATGCAGGTAATTTAGAGAATTTAGCAGATGTTCAAGATGATACAAATTATACTTTCATTAAGGGTGATGTTTGTGATAGAAAATTACTGGATGAGATTTTTGCTGAAAATGAGATAGATACAGTCGTTCATTTTGCAGCAGAGTCCCATGTGGATAGGAGTATTACAGAGCCAGAAGTTTTTTTGCAAACTAATATTATGGGTACACAGGCGCTTCTTGATACTGCCAAGAAGTACTGGAAGATTAAGCCTGATGATAAGTATGATAGAGAGTATAAAAAAGGTGTGAAATACCTTCAAGTTTCTACTGATGAGGTTTATGGTGCACTTGGAAAGACTGGTATGTTTACAGAGACTACACCACTTTCACCAAACAGCCCTTATTCGGCATCAAAGGCTAGTGCTGATATGATGGTTAGGGCGTATCATGAGACTTTTGGACTTCCTGTTAATATTACTAGGTGTTCAAATAACTATGGTCCTTATCAGTTCCCAGAGAAGTTGATTCCTCTTATGATAAATAACTGTAAGAAGGAAAAGGATTTGCCTGTTTATGGTGATGGTATGCAGATTCGTGATTGGCTTCATGTAAAAGACCACTGCTTAGCTATCCTTACTGTTTTAGAAAAAGGTAAGCTAGGAGAAGTTTACAATATCGGTGGGAATAATGAAAAGGCTAATATTGAGATAGTTAAGCTTATTATAAAAGAGCTTGGTAAGACTGAAGGGCTTATCAAATATGTTAAGGATAGACCAGGACATGACAGAAGATATGCTATTGATAATACTAAGATTACGACTGGGCTTGGCTGGAGTCCTAGTTATACATTTGAGCAAGGTATGGCAGAGACTATTAAGTGGTACCTTGATAATGAAGCTTGGATGGAAAAAGTTGTAAGTGGTAAGTATCAAGAATATTATGAGAAGATGTATAGGAAGTAGAAAGATATAGTATTTTGTTAGTTGTTAGTATGGGTGAAGGAGATATGATTTTATCTCTTTCGTTTACTTTTTCAGCGACGGCTAATCCAATAATACATCAAAATACAACGTCTGTATTTATTGATAGTGATTTTGAAATTTGTATTGGCTGGTATAGGACGAGGTCAACTTAGGGTATTAGAATAAAGGGTAGAGAAGAAAAAGTATATATTTGAGTATTATAGAAGAGAACTAAGTGGTTTAGATGGACTAGGATTTATGCATATAAATGACTGGAATGAACCTAACTATTGGTTAAGTGTGATTACCTTAAATGGAAAAGTCAGACCTATAGATGTTTTACTTGCCCTTGAAAACGAAAATATTGAATCACGTCCTGTTTGGAAGCCTATGCATATGCAACCTGTTTTTGAAGAATATGATTTTATAGGTGAAGGTGTGAGTGAACAAATATTTGAAAATGGACTTTGTTTGCCTAGTGATACTAAGATGACGGATGAGGACTTGGCGAGGGTTTGTGAAGTGATTAAGGGGTGTTTTACTAAATAGAATTTTAAAAAGATATTGAATAAAAATAGGTAAGATAATTGGTCTAAAAGTATGAACTAATTTTTAGGCCAATTTTTAAGCACAAATAAATAATTTTGAACAAATTATTTTCATAACCCTTGACACTTGTCCCGAGATTTGTTATGATACATAAAAAAGTAAAGAGGTTGTGTCATGAAAAAGAAGAACATATTAAATTTAATAAAGTATCATGTAGAAGAAAATGATTTAGGATTTAGAGATGAGGCTTATGAGATAGCGAAGACTTTTGATAGTATGGGAGATTACCAATTAGCTGAATATATTATTGCATTATTGTCTAATGCAAATACATTTATTCCTCAAGCAAGCAGTGATGATTTATCTTCTTTTCAAAAAGTAGATGTAAGTGGGACACCTTTACCAGTACCAGAGCTTATCAAAGATGATATTATTGGTATTATTAATGCTGTAGGACATAATGTAGGTATAAATAAATTTTTGTTTGAAGGTGCTCCAGGAACTGGGAAGACTGAAAGTGTAAAACATGTTGCTAGAATTATGGGTAGAGATTTATATGGTGTTGATTTTACGCGTATAGTAGATAGTAAACTGGGTCAGACTAGCAAAAATATATCTGATTTATTTGATGAAATCAATAATTTATCACATCCAGAAAATGTATTGATATTATTTGATGAAATTGATGCTATTTCACTTGATCGTACCGATGCTAATGACTTAAGAGAAATGGGTAGAGCTACGACTTCTGTTTTAAAAGGCTTAGATGGATTGAATGATAGAGTAGTGCTTATAGCTACTACCAATTTATTTGAGCATTTTGATAAAGCCTTGGTTAGGAGATTTGATTCGGTCATAGATTTTAATAGGTATTCTAGGGATGATTTATTAGAAATATCAGAATTTTTAGTAGATTTTTATTTAAATAAGTTTAAATTTGCTGGTAGGAATATAAGAATTTTTAGAAAAATAATGTCATTAATGGATAAGCTTCCATATCCTGCTGATTTAGAAAATATGATAAAAGTATCGATAGCTTTCAGCAATCCAGGTGATGAATATGATTATTTAAAAAAATTATATTTTACTATAGTTGGAAAAGATGGCTTAGAGTTACAAGAGATGAAAGAAAAAGGATTTACTTTAAGAGAAATAGAGTTTTTGACAGGTGTTTCTAAGAGTCAAGTATCTAGAGAGTTAAAGAGGTAGTATATGAATGATATTCTTCAATTAAAAGGTAAATTTAATCAAAAGAGTGCTGAGCAAGGATTTGGTCCTAGTAATCTACCACGAGGAAAATGTGTGAATGTAAATCATCTAACTAAATTAAAAGAAAGTTTAATTGCTGTAAAGGACTATTGGAAGACAGATGATTTTTTAGAAAGACCTTTGGTAGACGTCTTATATAATTGTATCGTTGCTAAAAGTAATAGGATGAGAGCGATTTTTCCAAATTATAAAAATTTAGATAATAAGATAGTTGGTGCTAAGTTTTCATTTGATAGAAATGGAAATAAGAGGCATGTTATAAAACATTGTGTTAGTAAAGAAGTGATGAATAATGCCATTAAGTATATTGAATTAACTATTAAAATGATGAAAGATAATTATGAGGATATAATTACTGATGAGGATATTAGTGATATATATAATGAAAAAGTTAAAATAAATTTTAAAGATATATCTAAGACTAAGTTTATTAATATTATTGTAGATTCATACTATATTGAAAAGTTTGATTTAGAGCGAGAAGTTGAAAATTTTAAAAATAATTCTATAATAAGTTTATATGAAACAGGGCGTAGTCTTAATGATATAATGAGTGAATTAAAGATAGGATTTTATGAAGCCAAATCTGTTGATGATAATACAGTTTTATTAGCTCCAGAAGATTATAAGAAATTAAAAAATAGGGCTCCATATTTGATATCTATGGGTTTGTCTGATTTATTAGAAATTGATAGTGGGACTGTTTCTACAATTAATGATGAAAATTTGAAAATACCAGATAGTATAGTAAGTCCTAAAAATGAACCTATTATTGGGGTTATAGATACAATGTTTGATGAAAATGTATATTTTTCAGAATGGGTTGAATTTGAGAATCGAGTGGGACGTGAAATAGAACTAGAATATAAAGATTATGTTCATGGCACTTGTGTTAGTTCTATAATTGTTGATGGTCCTAGATTAAATCCTAAATTAGATGATGGTTGTGGTAATTTTAGGGTGAAACATTTTGGAGTTTCAAAGAGTGGAACATTTAGTTCTTTTTCTATAATAAGATCAATTAAGGAAATTGTAGAAGAAAATAGAGATATTATTGTTTGGAATTTATCATTAGGTTCTTTATTGGAAATAAATGAAAATTTTATTTCACCAGAAGCTGCATTGCTAGATAAAATTCAACATGAAAATAATGTAATATTTGTTGTTTCTGGAACTAATAAAGATAAAAAAGGTAACCCTGAAAGAATAGGAGCACCTGCAGATTCTATTAATTCATTAGTTGTAAATGCTGTAGATTTTAATGATAAATCTTGTGATTATTCTCGAAGAGGAGAAGTGTTATCATTTTTTAATAAACCTGATATCAGTTATTATGGTGGTAATTCAAAAAATCCTTTAATTGCTTGTTCGCCTCAAGGTAGAAAATTTGTATCTGGCACATCATATGCAGCACCATGGATAAGTCGAAAAATAGCATACTTGATAGAAGTTTTAGGATTTTCTAGAGAGGTGGCTAAGGCGCTTATTATAGATTCATGTACTAATTGGGATAAAACTACATTTGATAGTCGTTATATGGGGTATGGAGTAGTCCCAATAAATATAAATGATATTATACATTCTCCTGATGATGAGATTAAGTTTATTATCTCAGGAGTATCTAAAAAGTATGATACATATACTTTCGATCTTCCTGTACCAGAACATAAAGAAAAGCAACCTTTTGTAGCTAAGGCGACTATGTGTTATTTTCCAAAGTGTTCTAGGAATCAAGGAGTAGATTATACTAATACAGAGATGGACATTCACTTTGGTAGATTAAGATTAATTAATAAAAATAAAAAGAATGAAAGAATAAGTATAAATACCATTAATGATAATAAGCAGGCTGATGAAGAACTTGTTAAGATGTATGAAAAAACAGCTCGTAAGTTATATAGAAAATGGGATAATGTTAAGCATATACGTGAAAATATAAATACGGAAAAGGGAAATAGGAAGCAGACTAAGAAGAAAATGGAAAATCCTATGTGGGGTATTAGTATAAAGACTAAGGCACGATTGGATACAAATGACGGAAAAGGATTGCATTTTGGTTTGGTCATAACACTTAAAGAAATAAATGGTGTTAATCGTATAGAGGAGTTTATTAGGCAATGTTCATTTAGAGGATGGATAGTTAATCGCATTGATGTGGATAATCTTAATAAGATATATATTAAAGGTGAAGAAACTGTTCATTTTGAATAAGTTATTTGATTATATAATTAGGGAGGTGATAGTTTGGCTATAAATAAAAATGCCTTGTAGATTTTGGTCGAATCTACAAGGCTAATGCAACTAAGAATATGTGCATTCGATACAAATACATTATGCCATATTCTATAACAATAAGCAATAATTAAAGGAGAAAAAATGCTTATAAATAGAAAGAGAATAAACAAGTTAGATACATATTTTAAAGGTGTATCTGATGAAAAACAATTATATGTATCTGTACCTAGAAATGAAGAGAATATGGATATTATTAGGAAAAAGTTAAATATTTTAGAATATGAAACCGGTTTAGAATTTGTTCCAGATGAGATAGGGCCAGTAACTAGGCGTAACTTGCATGGGGAATATATTGTTTTTAAAGATAAGGAAAAAGAAGATAGAGTTTTTGAAATAAGATATAGACTAAAAGATTATCATGGTAATTGGCATGAAGGATTCTGTTATCATACTAGAAAATGTTATCAGAGAGAGCTGTTAATGCCACAATTGGAGACTGTTATTTTGGATGAAGAACTAATCAGGTCTAAGATTATAAAAAAATCATCTTCTCAAAAATTAAAAACTATTATTAATATTTTTTTGGAAATATTTGGGTATTGTTATATTTTAGATAAAGATGAACTTCCATTAAAATATACCAATATAAAAAAGGTAGATTGGCAGATATTTCCATCTGGTGAGTATCCATGGGATAAAATGGATAGTATATTTAAAAAGTATTGCAGTAAATTGGATAATAAACATAGACCTGTTATAGAAAGAAGAAAAGATATTATTAGTAAGTATAATCCGGATTCTACGATATTAGGTTATTCTGGCTTTAATGGATATGTAGGCCATACTTTTAAAGATAAAGATATTTTTATTTTTGAATCAACAAAAATTCATAACGCTACCTATGTATTTAAAGGTAAATGGGAAGAGTTTTCAAAGCTTACTAAAAGGGATATAATACAGGGTAAATTATGCCATAAACGTATTATACATAATAATAGGTGGGAAGATGAAATTAATAAGTTGTTAAAATAAAGGTGAGGATAGTAGTATTTGAAAAAATGCTACTATTTTTAATGCTCTAATATATACAAAATATAGTGTTATAATAAATTTACTTACTTGATTAAAAAAACAAAGAATATTATAATAAAATTATAAAAATAAGTATAAGATATTAAAAATAGTATAATTATGAAATATTAGATTTAAATTAAAGTTTTTAGGTTATTATTGAGTAAGTTAAGGAGAATGATATGGCTGATAATATTAATAAAAAAATAGGTGCTAGACGTTTATCAGAAGCTGAAATAAAAATGATTTTACCTACGTATGATAAGTTAATAGAACAAATAGAAATGGTGCGTAATGATAAGTGGGATTTAGGTGAAAATACTAATGTTCAAAATCAAAAGACTAATAATATAGGTATACTAGGAGCTAGGGGTACTGGTAAGACATCTATTATAAAGACTTTAATGAATGATTTAGAAGAAGATAATATACTGTTCAGAGCGGATAATAATTATAATAAAAATATAATATTACCTATGATAGTACCAGAGGTAATGTCTGAAAATGTTAATATAATGGCTGTAATTCTAGGACTATTTAAACCTATAATAGATAAATTAAGGGAACAAAGAAATAATGAAAATAAGAAATGTTGGGAAATAGATAAAAGTGAAATAGAAGAAAAATATGATGAATTAGTTAAGAAATATTGTTTTATACAGCAGGAGTATAAGCAAGTAGCTATAAATGAGTATACCAGTGAAAATGACTATGTTAGAAAATCTGTTGCTATGTATAAGGCAGATATTGAATTCTTGCCTTGTTTTAATGAGTTTATAAAGCTGTTATTAAAAGAAGATAAAGTAAGTAAAAATGCGGAAAAAATAAATTTTAATGAACGTTTAATTTTTATTTTTATAGATGATATTGATTTGACTACCCTTAGATGTGTGGATGTAGTAAAAACCTTACTTGCATATATTTCACATCCAAGAATAGTTACAATTTTATCTGGTGATTTAGAAACTTTTGAAGAGGCTTTAACTCTTGATTTTGTAAGGAAGGAGTCAGGGCTTAGGGGAGATATTTTAGAAAAAGAATTTGTAAATGCTAATAGATATTCAGTTTTTTTAGATAGGAAAAAAATACTATCATATGAGTATTTGAAAAAAGTTTTACCACCACAGTATAGACATTCAGTAAAGCATTGGTCTATATTTAATAGAGGGGAATATGCTGTAGAAATAGAAGAAAATAAAAATGGGGAAAAATTGGTCGAGTTATTACAAGAATGTTTTGGAAGTTTGGAGTGTCCGCCTATATTTCAATATAAAGACTTTAGTAAAAATAAATTTAAAAATTTGCCACAATCATTTCATATTTTTGATGACACTGCAAGGGGTCTTAATAGTATATACAATATACTTATAGACATTAAAGCGAGTAAACATAAAGATGGACAAGTAGATTTTCAACAAATTAAGATGTTATTAGAGAATATAATAGCAACAAATAAAATATTGAGTTCACATAGATCAGTATTATTTGAGGATGTAATTCAATTTGCTACTAATAGTAAAGATACAGAAATATATTTAGATAATTTTGAAATTATTTTAGAAAATATAGCTGATAATGGGAAAGATACAGATAGAAATAGACTTGATAAATTTAGGTTGTTTTCGTTCTTAGATTTAGCCATACGATTGTTAGGTAAAAATGATTTGTTAAAAAATGATATTTATTTAGATATGAAGGATAAATCACTTATAGATTTATTAACAGTGCCTCTAATTTCTGGCGCTTTACAATCGAGAGATGATATTTTAAGAGATAATTTGAAAATTTATAGTGAGAAAATTTTTAAAGAGTTTTCCAATATAATATATAGAAATAATAGAGAGATAATATTTGAATTTTTATTTAGATTAGACTGGCAAGAAACTGTAGTTTTATATAACTATTTAATGCTAGGATATGTAGATTTAAAAAATGATGAATTAGATGATGAGAAGTTATTAAATATATATTGGACAATGTTATCAGTTATAGAGTTTGACATAAACAATTTTAAAGGGAGTGATGATATAGGTGTTTTAAAAAGTAAGTATATTGCATCAAAAGAAAATTTATTTGCTGCATATAAGATAATTTTAGAAGTTTATAATTCAGAAGAAATATCTTCTATTATATCGAAGTTTATTAAAAATAATATTTTGCCTTCTCCTGATATTAAGAGTGAAGTAAGTATAGGAAATATAATATATTTAGTAAATAAAGAGGATACTAAATATACTAATAGCTTTGTAGATATTGACAAAGCTGCAATATTTGAAATTGAATATAATAAACTTTTTATTAATTTTCTATCATATGAAATGAAAAATAGAATATTTAAAAATAATATGATTATTTCTTTGGCAGAAAAAGAGAATGAGTATATTAAAATTGCTGGCTCTAAATATAAAAAACATCTTAATATTATTTTTGTAGTGGATAAAAATAATCTATGGAGTGATCCTAATTCTAAGAATATAAAAACTTATGTTTATAATAGAATACAAAAATTATTAAATAAAATAAAAATTAATGAAAATACTAAAATAAATATTCAAGAGTTAAAGAATTCATACGATGCTTTTAGAAAAATATATAAGGGAAGAGATACTATTGCTTCTAGATTATGGAGTTTTTTATGTAAACTGTCTATTGAAGTAACTATAAATACATTTGCATATATTACTTTGAAGAAATATATCATTCTTAAATCTAGGATAAGAAGATTAGCGTATTCTAGAGCTTGGTATGGTATAGGTAATGCTTATAGCATGCTTAGGGATTTAGAAAAGGCAAATTTAATTATTGACGATACAGCAGGGGTCGAACAATCTGATTTAGAAGAACTATATATGTGGTTTCATATATATTCTAGTTTTAAGAGCTTAGAATTTGGAGATATTTATCTAGAAGCTAGTGAAATTAGTAAATTTGTGACTGATATTTATAATGGTCTAAAAAGAGGTTCTGAGAATAATATCAATAATTATAAGGAAAAATTAGAAGAATATTTGGATAAAGATATAGTAGCGGAGTTTGAAGATTTATTTAACCCTAAGGAGTAACCCATGCTAAACGATGATATAAATATATTTCTAGGAACCTTTGCCTATCCTTTTGTTAGCTTAGATTTTTTACACGATGATATTATACAAAATTACTATACTGAAGAAATTAAGGTTAATAAAAAGGAAATTAGAGAAAAGTTTATAAAATATATGACTAAAAAGTATAATGTTTATACTTATGATGAGATATACCTATATATTGAAAAATGGTATTTATATCCAAGATATGATGAGAGTGGACTAAAGAGGGACCTAGATGCTTTTGATATCATATTTGAGCATTTAGAGAAATTTACGACTTCTTTTATATCTCAAAGGGATGGTAAGATAGTATATAAGTATTGGGGAAATAAAGATGATAAGATATTTTTAGGTGGTTTTGCAGGGTCAAATAAAATCTATTTGATGCATAGTTTAAATAGGCTTATACCTTTAGATATTCTTATTGTAATTTATATGCTTAAAAATAATAAGGATATATGTGAATTAAATGGGAATTATGGGAATATTGAGATTTCAGATGCTTTATTAGATAGGGTTTTAGAAAAAGGAGTAGCAGAAAACCACCTTCATGGTGGGGTAGCAACTTCGTTTTTGACTGTGTGGGATCGTTTAATGAATCCTATTGATAGTAATTATATTCAAGAATTTCGTAAGGCGGCTAAAGATAATATTAGAAGTAAAAAGGAACTATATTTAATTTGTTTAGCTAATTATTTGAGATTGTTTCTTACTTTAAAAATTTCCACAGATGGTGTTAATTATGAAGAAAGTGTAGACTATCTGATAAGAACATTTAGAGGAGGGTTAGAAAAGCAATTAGAGTATTTTTGTGCTGAGAATGAACAAGGTATATCTATGTGGCAACATTTTTCTGATATGTATTCTGAATTAACAGGAGCTTGCAATACTGAGGATATGAAAGTAAGGGATATATTGGAAGGTGCTCATGTTAATACTTCTTCTGAAAATTTATTTTTATATAAGCTTTTGAAATATATAAAAACAAAAGAAAATGATATTGTTACAAAGATGCTATTTTTGAATTATTTGAGAATTAAAAATTATTTTTATCAGTCAGTAGTTCAGCAAAAGACTATACATGGTTTAAATTTTTTCCAAGAGATGTTTTATCGTAGTAATTCTGGTCTGGCGAATAAAATATTTAAATATGATTGGGATAGGACTTTGAGAGAACAGTTTCAAAATGAAAATATAGTGAAGCTTGAATTGAGAAGGTCCTTAGAAAATTCAGAAACAAGGTTAAGAAAATATGTCGATAGTTTTCTTAAAGCATACTTGGATATCATACATGACGAATATTGTTCTTGTAGTATGTTGAATGGAGAAAAAGTATATAAAATAGAAAAGTCATTTCCTAAGGTTAATTTGGTTTTTCATTTGTTAAAGAAAGAAGAAGAGCGGGAAGTTCCAAAAAGAAAAAATATAGAAATATCAGAAATAAAATATTCAGGTTTATATTATGAGTATAAAAAACAACTAGAAATATTTAATACATTAAGAAATAAGCATGATATATATAGTAGGTATATGGCTGGCATAGATGTAGCTAGTTTAGAAAATGTTGTTCCTACATGGGTATATGCTGATGTGTTTGAAAATGCACGTGATAGTCGCAACGAATCCATGAAGAGAAATAAAAGTTTGGGTTTCACATTTCATGCAGGAGAAGATTTTAGACATCTTTTGTCGGGGCTTAGGCGTATATATGAGATAGCTAGTTACTTAAAATTTCATGCGGGTGATAGGATAGGTCATGGCATAGCATTGGGAGTAAATGTTGATAAATGGTATATGCATAATGAAACTATTTTGATACCTAGGATAGAAGCGCTTGAAAATTATATTTGGGTATATGATTTATTAAGTAATAATATTGATAAGGCTTTATTTGGAAATTTAGACTTTATTGAAAATAAGATATATGAGCTAGCTATGGAAATATTTGATGATGAATTTTGTTATGATGAAACTTGTGATGATGAAGAGAAAAAGCTTAAATATTATTATGATATACATGACTTGATAAATTCATATAAGGCAATGTTTGATGGCAATGTTTTTGAAACTTGTAGAAATACTAATAAGAAAAAAAATAGAATTATTGATGCTTATTGTTCTTATAATAAAGAATATCTTATGTACGAACCGATTCATATGAAGGTAGAAGAACAAGAAATAGCCATTATGAAGGTTGTACAAGAAATAGTAAAAAATACTGTAGATGAAAAAGGTATAATAGTAGAGGTGAATCCATCTTCCAATGTTGTTATTTCAGATATGGATACCTTGGATGAAAATCAAGTTTATAGTATAAACAATTATGGATATGATTTTAAGAATATTATGGTATGTATAAATTCAGATGACCCTTCTGTATTTAATACAAATGCTGCAAATGAACTTGGATATATTTATTTTGGTATGTTGGAAAGAAATGTAGATAGAGAGTATGTTTTATCATGGATTGAGAAACTTAGAAAAACTGGTATGGATGCAAGTTTTATAAGGGGTAAGGATAGTGATGAACTTATACTTAGAGAATTAGAAGGTTTTGTTAAGGATGTATGAGGTTTTTGATGGATTTGGAAACTGTGCCACTTACCTTGTTATTTAAGAATATATAGGATTATAATTGTTGTTTTTTAAGGAACCTGTTTTTTCTAGGATTTAGGTATAAATTAAAAATAGTGAAATAATGTTTATATTATAAATGTGGATTAGAATATTTATATATAATTAAACTCCCCACCATTAAAACAGAGCCTACCGGCAACAAAGACCAGCAGACCCTATTTTGTATAGTCACCCTTATTAACTATTTGCACCCTCCTCAAAGTGACAAATCCATATTAATTATTTATGCTTCCCTCAAAGCAATGTGACCATATTAATCATTTATACCTCCCTCAAGGTATAAGTTATATTAATTATTTATGCTACTCCTTTAAAGTACCAATCCATATTAATTATCTATACTTCCCTAGCTTTAATAAGCTCTTATTAATTATTTATACCCTCCTCAGAGTAAAATTTAGTATATTAAGCTATAAATACTGATAGTATTTTTGTGTTTTACTGCTTAAGTTCATGTTTCTACTTAAGATTTAAAAGAATGAATTGGTAGATTGGTGTTTAAAATCTAGAAGATTTAATGTTGAGACTTGTGTTGCTTTTTAGAAAATTTGTGTCAAAATTTTGTGTTAAATCTAGAAAGTATTTGAGTAAAATAAAAGCTGCACATATCAGTACCGAAATACTTATATTTGCAACTTGACAAGCATGGTTAATGATAACTTTAGCTTCATAGTTTTGCGACGCCAACTTTAGTTGGTTGTGCCTAAATGTTTA